>Ga0268283_1000507_pt1 | contig 25173 bp, 26 predicted proteins | sample saktaG_13_FD_190140 | JGI IMG/M metagenome (GOLD analysis project Ga0268283, IMG submission 190140) | Saline water microbial communities from Sakinaw Lake, British Columbia, Canada - sak_2013_06_06_36m | ecosystem: Environmental > Aquatic > Non-marine Saline and Alkaline > Saline ... | reverse complement strand
GAGACTGGGATCAGTGAGACTTGGTCACGATAAAATTCTTTCAGAATTTTTCTCGACCCCGCCTCAGTCGGTGACATTCGTCATCCGGCTTCCGGCCTTGCGAACTGCCATTCTTGGCAGTTCTCACTCACTCCATCTTGCAGATGTCGTAGAGTCAAGTCTCACTGATTCTGCCAAAATAAAGAACCCATCCGAAGGGATGGGTTCTTTATTTTTGGTGGGATCAGTGAGACTTGAACTCACGACATCTTGCTTAAAAGGCAAGCGCTCTAACCATCTGAGCTATGATCCCAAATTATAAATGTACTGAGCTACCCTATCATTCGACATGGCCCTATCGAATGATAGGGTGATCCCGCATCTAAAAAATGTACCATTAATAGGGGTAATCTGTCAATGTTAATGGTCTTTGCTTGATTTTTGGACAGGCTTGGTTAGGAACAAATCAAGCACAGCAAAAATAAGGCCGGCCCCAATTATAAATGTACGATTATAGACCAACCAACCATACAAATCAGCTCCAGGACCCTGCAAAATCAAAATATGCCCCAATGGCTCAATCAAAAACGCCAGCGCTAGTAAAGTAAACATGCTAGCACCGACCAGGCGTCCTACTAAAGATTTATAGGCATAACCATGCAGCAACAAAACCCCAGCTGGCAACATCGTAATTAATGACAAAATAACCGCCGAAGTAACTGGGCCAGACTGGACACCAAGTCCGCTTGCCATTAGTTCAACTTCATATTCCCATATCCCGCTCAGTAACGAACCAGCCGCTAGGGCTAACCCAAGCAAACCAAATCGTCGTCGAGCGATAAATGCCAAGACGAATAAAACCAACGCAATAGCTAGACATATTAAAATAATTTCCATACTACCTACCCCCGACAGTCGTACCAATATTAAAATTGGCAATACTAATTGTATTAATCATTTTAGCCTTCACCGTACCAGCCGGCAACAAAACTACATACATAGCTGGTAATTTTGGGGTATAAACTTCTGACGCCAATAGTTCCGGGGAAACATCGGTGACGGCATAAACTACTTTTTTGTCGCTATTAAGCCAAACCATGTCAACCGAGATATTCATATCCCTTGCCCCAATACTCCATTCGTCCTGATTAGGAAAAACCATCAACAGCGCCTGGTCGGCATTAAACACTGTGACGCCCGCCAGACCTTTTGCCCTATCGTTTGCAGTTGACGCGACCTTAGCATTAAAAACCCCATCGCCAAGTTGCAAGGTAATTGTTGGTTTAGTAAAACTTGGTAAAATTGATACAAAAAAAGTGGCAACAATCATAAGAAGGGCTCCGCCGATAATCGGCACAGTCCCGATATTGCTATGCGTTTTCATAAATACCTAGCTTACAAAATAGCATAAGCATAGTATAGCAGTTTGGTAAATTATGCGCCGACTTTATCTTTTTTGTTGCGTCGTTTGGCGTTTTGCTCAACGTACTCAATAATTGCTGCAGCGACATTGCGCCCTGTGATTTTTTCAATCCCAAATCCAGGACTAGCATTTACTTCCAAGATTAGCGGTCCACGGTCACTACGCATCATATCGACACCAGCGATATTTAACCCCATTGCCCGAGCCGCCTTTATGGCAACTTTTTTCTCTTCGTCAGTTAACTTAATAATCGTACCTTCACCACCTTTATGTAGGTTGGAACGAAAATCATCATCCAAACTTTGACGTTTCATACTCGCGACCACTCGGCTACCGACCACAAAAGCCCTAATGTCTGTCCCGGCTGACTCTTTAATAAATTCTTGTAACAAAATATTTGTACCGTCATCATTGGTTAGATAAAAGGCCTGCAAAACTGACCTAGCAGCTTTTTTGGTTTCAGCCAAGACAACCCCATTACCGTGCGTGCCACGAGCTAATTTAATAATAACCGGCATACCACCAAGTTGCTCCAATAAATCATCAATATCGGCCGTATTGCGCGATACAACTGTTTTTGGAATACCAATTCCGTATTTAGCTAGCAGTTGCATACTGCGCAACTTATCACGAGCACGGCTAATAGCAATCGAGCTTGAAACAGTATAAACGCCCTGCATTTCTAGCTGGCGAACAATGGCTGTGCCATATCTTGTCATATATGACGCAATACGAGGGATAACCGCATCAAAACCGATTAAATCTTCACCATTATAACTAACTGCTGGATTATTTTGCTCGATTGAGGCGTAACATTCCTTATATTTAATAACTTCAACTTCATGACCACGCTTTAAAGCCTCTTCTTTGAGACGCATCGTCGAATAGTTTTTAGGCCCATTGGAAAGAATTGCAATTTTCATATTTTTTTCTCCTTATCAATATCTAATTCTTGATTAATCCTGACATCAACTAAAATATTATTGTCGCACAAAAATCGTCTACCTAATAATATTTCGTAATTCATATCAGCGCGATTAGACAAACCAATACGTATTTTGTACGCCACTCCTTTTATAACAATATCTGTGTCAAATAGATAGCGTTTTACGCGGTGACCGGTCGAACTTCGAACATATGACCTAGCAAACTTACCTATTTCAATCACCATAGACTGATCGTCCGAAGGTGTAAATCGCAAGATTCTTTTGCCATCAGATTTTCTAATAACTTCTTTAATTTTTGAACAATGCAGAGCACCCGAATAGGCACCAGTATCTACCTTCGCGAGTATATTAATAAGACCAAGTTTTGGTATACTAACGTGCTCACAAATGCCAAATGTTGTTGCATTATTATTCATATATTCAAAACAAACCCTTATCTAAGATTTAAGGTATATAATATCACTTTTTTACATTTTGGTCAATACTTTTTGCGTTAAAACTGCTCAAGTATGTCTCTTTGCTTACGGCTAAGCCTGGTCGGCGTATCAACAATAATACTGACAATATGCGGGCCTCGGGCGGCACTTTGCATATGTGGCACACCATGGCCAGATAGCTTGAAATCAGTACCAGATTGTGTTCCGGCTGGAACTTTCATACGAACTTTGCCATCAACTGTTTCAACGTCAACTTCCGTGCCCAAAGTAGCACTTATCATATTAACATGCTGTTCAGACAAAATAATATCGCCTTCGCGCGTAAAGTTTCGATGCGCCTTGACTTGAATATGAACATATAAATCACCTTTTTGACCGTTACTAGTCGCCTCGCCATATTCCTTCAATCGAATTGTTGCACCATCATCAATACCGGCTGGAACCTTCAAATTAATCGTCTTACTTCGACGCTCAATTCCCTTACCACGGCAAGCACTACAAACTTTTTCAGGGACTTTGCCACGGCCACCACAGGTTTCACAAGTAACAGTTTGCTGAATTGCACCGAAGATCGTGTTCATGACACGATTAATCTGACCAGCACCCTTGCAGGTTGGACAAACTTTCATATCATAGCCTGGCTCAACTGTAGTGCCGCGACAGCGCGAACACTTATCATTCATATCAATTTCAACTTTTTCTTCAACTCCAAAAATTGCTTCTTCAAAAGTTAGCTGAAGCGTCACCTCGACATCACGGCCACGTTTTGGACCTTGGTTGCTGTTCCCGCCACCGCCAAAGAATTGACTAAAAATATCACCAAAACCACCATTGCCAAAGTCAAAGTTAACGTTCTGGCCACTAAAGCCACCGCCAAATGGGTTGCCACCAGCACCGCCAGAATTACCACCAACACCAGCATGGCCAAATTGGTCGTAACGTTGGCGTTTTGAATTATCTTTTAAGACCTCGTAAGCTTCGCCGACTTCTTTAAATTTTGCTTCATCACCACCCTCTTTATCGGGGTGATACTTAACAGCCGCCTTGCGATAGGCTTTTTTAATTTCATCATCTGAAGCGCTCTTGGAGACGCCTAATACTTCGTAATAATCACGTTTTGTCATCTTATAATATTGTATAAAATTAGCACTCTTATTACAAGAGTGCTAATAATATTTATATTGAAAAAGACTAGATATTAAATCTAGTCTTTCACTTTATTTTTTGAAATAGAAAACCCAACTGTAGAGCAATAGTGATATGACATTCAACGCCGCAGCTATTACTATTGCCCAAATCTGAGCTGTGTGGACACATAATTCCGTACCCAATGGTATAACCAGAAACGCGATCGCAACACATTGCAAAAACATCTTAGCCTTGCCAAACTTGGTTACCGCAACATCTACGTCCCTATGAACCGCCCTGAAAGACAACCATGAGACCGAAAGTTCGCAAACCAAAATCACCAAAATTGGGAGTAAAACGAACGGATAAACAATACCGATAGCTATAGTAGTAAATGCTATTAGTATCTTGTCTACCGCTGGGTCAAGAAGCTTGCCTAATTCAGTGACCTGGTTATACTTTCTCGCCAAGTAGCCGTCTAGTTTGTCTGTCAAAGATACTGCTACAAAGACGAAGAAGGCAAACCACCTCAGGTTAAAGCTGAGTGGGTCAAGCAATAACAAGAATCCAGGGGCAAGACTAAATATTAGTCTTAGCTCAGTAATCTTATTAGGTAGATTATTTCCATCAGCTTTAAACATCAAGACTAAGCTTTCCCAGTCTTTATTAGTGTCGATTCTGAGCTTACGCAAATATACTCTTAGATTATTTAAAACCTTCATCCATATCCACCTACTTTCTATTTTTTAATAAAGTGCAAATTGCCCACTCGTAATTCTATAGTATTTATATCATATATTTGACATATAATAAAGAGCTGCCCCGACAGAACAGCTCTTTATTATTTATTAATTACTTTATTTTTTGTCGACGACTTCACCTTCGACAGGTTCATCTGAAGATTTTGGCTCATCAGACCGACCATCCTTCGTTGAAGCTTCGGAGGCCGAATCTGCCTTTTTGGCAGCTTCGTACATCTTAGCGCCAATTGGCATGATGGCATCATTTAGGGCCTTTGAGGCAGCTTCGACTTCTTCTTTGTCTTCACTGTCTTTGTGTTTTTTGGCCTCTTCTACGGCATCAGTAATGACTTTTTTATCTTCATCACTAATCTTGTCTTTAAATTCATCAGGCATCTTTTCGGCCTGATAAATTGTACTTTCTAGGTGGTTCCGCGCATCAATTGCTTCGCGCTTTTTCTTGTCTTCATCAGCGTGCATTTCAGCTTCTTTTTGAGCCTTAGCAACATCGTCTTTACTGAGATTACCGCTGTTAGAAATAGTAATGCTCTGTTCTTTGCCAGTTCCTTTATCTTTGGCGGTAACATGCAAAATACCGTTAGCATCAATATTGAAGGTGACTTCAATTTGTGGGATACCACGTGGGGCTGGCGCAATACCATCAAGTGTAAATCGGCCCAGCGACTTGTTGTCGGCCGCTAATTCGCGCTCTCCCTGAGTAACATGAATTTCAACTTGAGGCTGTCCATCCGAGGCGGTACTAAACGTTTCTGACTTTGAAGTCGGCACGGTTGTATTGTGGTTAATCAGCTTAGTTGCAACTCCACCCATGGTTTCAATACCAAGCGATAGAGGCGTCACGTCAAGCAGTAAAACGTCTTTGACGTCACCAGCTAACACGCCACCTTGAATCGCAGCACCAATCGCTACGACTTCATCTGGGTTAACGCCTTTTAGTGGTTCTTTGCCATCGAATAGCGATTTGACTTTTTCAACGACAGCTGGCATACGGGTCATACCACCGACCAAAACAACTTCATCAATATCTTTGGTTGTCAAACCAGCGTCCTTGATAGCTTTACGAACCGGCGCAACAACGCGCTCGATTAAGTCAGCCACTAGTTCCTCTAGTTTTGAACGAGTCAACTTATATTCAAAGTGCTTTGGACCATTGGCATCAGCCGTTAGAAATGGCAAATTAATTTCAGTTTCATTAGTTGACGATAGCTCTTTTTTGGCTTTTTCGGCTTCGTCCTTAAGGCGTTGCATTGCCGCTTTATCACCTTTTAGATCAATGCCTTGCTCTTTTTTAAAGACGTCCAAAAAATGATTGACGATACGGTTGTCAAAGTCTTCACCACCAAGGTGAGTATCACCATTAGTTGATTTAACTTCGAACACACCATCGCCAAGTTCAAGGACCGAAATATCAAACGTACCACCACCAAGGTCAAATACGGCAATTGTTTCTTCTTTTTTGCTGTCTAGACCGTAGGCCAAAGCAGCAGCTGTTGGTTCATTAATGATTCGCTTTACTTCTAGGCCGGCAATTTTACCAGCATCTTTGGTTGCTTGACGCTGAGAATCGTCAAAGTAAGCTGGCACAGTAATAACCGCCTCAGTTACTTTTTCGCCCAAAAAGGCTTCAGCATCGGCTTTTAGTTTTGACAAAATCATAGCCGAAACTTCCTCTGGTGAATAATCTTTGCCATTCATCTTAACGACAACACCATCACCCTTTTTAGAAATTTCGTATGGCATAATATCGAGGTCCTTCTGGACTTCGATGTCACCAAATTTGCGACCGATTAAACGCTTAACTCCATAAATCGTGTTACTAGCATTAGTTACGCGCTGACGTTGAGCAACTTGCCCGACTAGACGCTCGCCACTTTTATTAATCGCCACGACACTTGGTGTAGTGCGATTTCCTTCGGCATTAGCAATAACCTCTGGTTTACCAGCTACCATGTAGGCCACAGCACAGTTAGTTGTACCGAGGTCGATTCCAATAATTTTACCCATTCTATTCTCCTTGCCCTTGCCCGCAAAAACTTTGGAAAAAAGTTTCGGTGGGCTGTTAATTTTTTAAATATTCTATAAATTATTTTAGCACTCTATGTGTTAGATTGCCAATAATCCCAGTATAAATAATTGGCACTCGCATGTCAAGAGTGCTAAATTCAGGCTGGCTGTGCGCGACTTAACCGCACAGCCATAACGTATTTGTCTTATCTATTGATAGGACAGAAAAGACTGGTTAGAGCGGTCGGATACTAATGGCACAGATCTATTAACGATTAAGTCAATAAATATCGGGCCAATTTTTATTATCCCGAGGAAGAGGCAACCCGAAACCCGATGCCCGTGCTCGTAGCGCCAGGGCCATAGCTCAAATTCAGAGCCAGCACGCCGGCAGCGCCGCCATAGCTCCAAGCACCACCGCGGAGGAAGCCACGCAGACCCACCTCATCCGAACTACTATAGATTAGTCCTACGCCATAGCCACTATTCCAGTTATTTGCACCAGACAGGCCAGTAGCAGTTGGTGATGGGTTTATTAGTAAGGTGCCAGCATTAGTTATAGCTGTCCATTCACGCCAAGCATAGCCGGCACCAGTGATGCCAGGTTGAACTACTGGTGCTTGAACGGTGCCAGCTGTCCAGTCATAAACATTGCCCGAAACGTCCCAAATAACCTCACCATTAGTGAGGGTAAGGGTCCTTCTTTGGTTGCCCGATGCATTACCAGTGTTGGCGTAACCCAGAGTGTCATCAGTCGATGCTTCAAGGGCATTGGCTGGAACATTATCGTTATGTCCAGAATAGATGTAGCCAGTGCCGACAATACCTGATGACCAGTTACTAGCTACTCTAAACACATTCTGAGCTATAGTCATCCATTCAGCTTCAGTGATGAGATGGCAGGAGGTGCAAGTTGAACCATCGCCCTTTTTGACGTTCTGACTGTTGGTTATAGCTGTAGTTTGGGAGATATTAACCCAGGGTAGACCAGCGGCTGTGGAAATTGGCGTAGTTGAAGCCCCAACTTGTTTAGCTTCATACTTCATAACACAGAAGTCGTTAGTACCATATGTTGCACTCCCAGGCACTATTACGAAGTTTAGGGGACAAAATAGGTTGGTGTTGTTTGTACTGTAACCTATGTCAGCTCTTCTAACTGACAAGGCAAATTTAGTCGGATCTAGGGAATCGACATTATAGGTTAAGGTGTTACCTGACGTTACTTTGAGACAGTAATTTTTATCAATGGTTGGAGCAGTTGGGCACTTGGTGTTAATGTCTAGGGTTGGGTAGGAGCCATAAATAGTTTGGTAGAGTTTGAGTTGGGTGGAAGCATTAGCTAGGTCCGATTGGACTGAGACGGCACCGGCACGGCCGGTGACACCGGAATAGCTAACCAGGGTGATGGCGGCGAGGATGCCGATGATGGCTATGACGACTAATAGCTCGATGATGGTGAAGCCTCGAGTAGATTTTAGACAAGGCAACGAAGACGAAGGATTGAGCTTATCTAAACTGGAAAGTGGTCTTTTCATTAAGTAAATTATAGCATGAGCGAAATTAATAATCCAAATTACAGTTCATCGATTTGGATTATTGCGACATATTGAAATATCGTCTTAGCTTTTTCTAAGATTTATACTAAAATCTATAATCTATAATCCAAAATCTAGTTGCAGCTATTCGCTGACGCCGAGCTCAATACGCTTGAATTGACGAATAATCAAATTTTCGCCAGTTTTAGAGATGTTTTCTTTGACAAAGTCAGCCACGGTTTGCTTGTCGTTTTTAATGAACTCTTGGCTCATTAAAACTTTTTCGGCAAAATGTTTTTTGACTTGACCATCAACAATTTTTTCTAACATCGCAACAGGTTTGCCACTGTTCTTAGCAATTTCCATAGCTTCATCACGGACTCGCTTTAATTCTTTGGCTGGAATATCAGCTTCACTGACGTAAACTGGTGCCATTGAGGCAATCTGTAAAGCAATTTCGTGGACAAATGACTTAAACCCGTCAGTTCGAGCCACAAAGTCAGTCTCGCAATTTACTTCAACAATAACGCCGATGCGTCCACCGTGGATATAACCATCAATCAAACCCTGACGCGCTTCGCGGTCACCTTTTTTCTCGGCTTTGGTAACGCCTTTTTTGCGTAGCGCCTCAAGCGCCTTATTGAAATCGCCACCAGCTTCAACTAGTGCGACCTTAGCGTCAGTTAGACCAATGCCAGATAATTCTTTTAGCTTTTTGATATCTTCAATCGATACGCCCATCACCTATTCCTCCTTAGTATCAGTTGTTTCAATTTTTTCTGTTTTGACGATTATTGGCTTTACTGTGCCAGCACCTTCTGAAATGGCCTGGCTAACATAAGTTAATAGTAGCTGAACACCCTTAATAGCATCGTCATTACCTGGGATAACATAGTCAACCAAAGACGGGTCGGCATTGGAATCAACCACGGCCACAACCGGGATATTAAGAACATTGGCTTCTTTAATGGCGTTTATATCACCAATCACATCGATGATAAAGACTGCACCTGGTTTGCCACCTTTTAGATCTTTAATGCCACCGTATTTAACATTCAAATCATCAATTTCTTCTTGAAAGCGTTGAACTTCAAGTTTTGAATAACGCTTTTCAAGATCGCCATTTTCCATGCGCTTTTCAAGGTCTTTAAGCTTTTTAATCTGTTGATTTACAGTCGCAACGTTGGTTAAAGTCCCGCCCAACCATCTTTCGGTAACGTATGGTTGGTTAATAGCTAGCGCAGTTTCCTTAACGATATCTTTTGTGTGCTTTTTAGTGCCAACAAAAAGAATTTGTTTACCACTGGCAGCAACTCTAGTTAGGAATGGCAATGCCACTTCTAGACCTTCAACCGTCTTAGTTAAGTCAATAATATGACTATCTTGGCGCTTGCTATGAATATATGACGCCATCTTAGGGTGCCAATGGCTGGTTTTGTGACCAAAATGTACGCCTGACTCAAACAGGGCCTTAATATCGATGACTACTGTCATAGTGTTTTGAACTCCTTATTCTTCACCTACGCGCCCGATTAACTCAGGAGTTTACGCGCAGGTTGTTTCGTTAAATTAATTACCTAGCGATTATAACACCTATAGACATATCTTTCAATAGAAAAAGAGCGCTGCTAGGCGCTCTATTTTCACTTAATCAATTTATTTAAAAGCACTTTCGTTTGCCGACACAATGCGAGGATGGTATTTATCGAACACATCCAGCGCGTAAGACCTAGCGGCATCTTCAAAAATTTCTCTGATTCTAGTCTTTTCTTCAAGGCCAATTTCTAGATTAGATTTTGACAATAAATTTTCGACAATCATCGATATTGCATCATTAATAGCAGATATTTCATGGTCATCTTTGTCAGACTCTGGATGCAGGCTACGAAAAGCTGACTCTTCCTGACTTTCAGCATATGTATTTCTATCATCTAGGCCAATTTGTGTCACCAGATTATCAAACGATTCAATGGGGCTAAGTGGCTTGGCTTCTGTCTCTGGAGATTTAAAAACTTCTGGCGATTGGTTCATATGCTATCTCTTTCTGTTTGTTTTACTAAATTTTCTTTATGATAGCAAAAAAGCCAGTTTTTGTCAATGTAGCAAACGTCTATATACTCTACTCTTTACAAAATGCCACAAAACAGATAAAATAGTACGGATTATGAAAAATAAATTACACCCAACCGAATATCGCCCTGTCGTATTTAGCGACGAAACGGCCGGTTTTGCGTTCTTGACTCAGTCGACCGCACAGACTACCGAAACTATTAAATGGACCGACGGCAACGAATACCCACTTGTCAAAGTGCATATTTCGTCTGCGTCTCACCCATTCTTTACTGGTGAAGAGAAAATCATCGACACCGAAGGCCGTGTTGACCGCTTTAGGGCAAAATTTGCCCAAGCTGAGGCCCGCAAAATAGCACTAGCTAGCAAGGCCAAAAAATCAAACGCTAAAAAAGCTAAGAAATCTGCTGAATAACGTTCATATTTAAAGAGGCTATCGTCAAAGATAGCCTCTTTTTTGTTACAATGTAGACAAAGGAATAATTATGACCAAAATATTACTCAACCTAGAAGACCTAAACCTCGAAAAAAACGAGCTTACTTTGTTTTTATCTTCACCTACCGCCTACAGTGACCCGAACTATACCGCAAAAAACAAACGACTTACCGAACTTGATAGAATTATTGAGAAAGCTAACCTGCGCCTTACTCTCGAGGGTCAATTAGACGAAGCTAACGAGCTCTCTAGTGGTAATGATGAGTTGGCAGAAATTGCAAAGTCAGAAGTTGCAGAAATTAATGCAAAGCTAAAAAAACTTGAAGATGAACTATTTTCGATGCTCACGCCAAAAGACCCAAACGATGAAAAAAATATCATTGTTGAAATCAGAGCCGGAGCTGGAGGTGATGAAGCTAGCCTGTTTGCTGCCGAACTATATCGTATGTACCTCAGGTACTGCGAAACTCACTCTTTAAAAACTGATTTAATCAGCGAAAGTGCCAATGACACTGGTGGCTATAAAGAAGTAATTTTTAGCATCAAAGGCGACGCACCATATGCAAAATTAAAATTTGAATCTGGCGTCCATCGTGTTCAGCGCGTTCCAGTAACCGAATCACAAGGGCGCATTCACACTAGTACTGTTACTGTTGCCGTCTTACCAGAAGCCGAGGAAACCGACCTACAAATCGATCCTAATGACTTGCGCATTGATATTTATCGCTCTGGTGGACATGGCGGCCAATCGGTCAATACAACTGATAGCGCCGTTCGAATTACTCATATACCATCTGGTATGGTCGTAATTAACCAAGACGAAAAATCTCAAATCAAAAACAAGCTAAAAGCCCTAGGCGTTCTACGAAGTCGCTTGTTGCAACAAAAAATTGATGCTGAACAAGCTAAGGTTACGGCCGAAAGACGCAGTTTAATTGGCTCAGGCGATCGTTCGGAAAAAATTCGCACCTACAATTTTCCACAGGACCGCATAACCGATCATCGAATTGGCTACTCTCGCAGTAACATACCTGCGGCTATGGATGGTGACATTGACGACCTAATTGAAGAATTGCAAAATTATGAACGCGAAATTATTGCCGCTAACGCCAGCAATTAAAGATTGGCTTAATCAAGCTTCGAGCCAATTGATTAGCGCTGGGATAACTAGTGCCAATTTAGATGCTGAGCTAATTCTGGCCTACTCATTAGTCCAGGAAAGGACTTACCTACACGCACACCCCGAACAAATTATCAATAATAAACAATATAAACTAGCAAATCGTAATTTATTTAAGAGATTAAAAAACACGCCAATTGCCTATATCACAGGACATAAAGAATTTTATGGTCGCGATTTTATGGTCAACAAAAACACCCTAATCCCCCGTCCTGAATCCGAAGATATAATAGATACTCTAAAATCGATAATCCATAATCGAAAATCTACCGGAATCAACTTGATTGATATCGGTACTGGTAGTGGCTGTTTGGGTATTACTGCAAAATTAGAATTTAATTATCTTAATGTTACATTAGCAGATATTAGTAAAAAAGCCCTAGATGTTGCTCAAGAAAACGCCATCAAACTAGCCGTCGATGTAACATTAATTAAAAGTGATTTATTAAAAAAATACCATAAGACACCAGATATTATTTTAGCTAACCTACCGTATGTCAACAAATCATGGGACCGTTCCCCAGATACCAATCATGAACCGTCCTTGGCATTATTTGCGAATAATAATGGCCTTTCGATTATTTTTAATCTTATCTTACAGGCTAGCAATTTACTATCTGCTTATGGATTCTTAATTATCGAGGCGGACCCGATTCAACACAAATCAATAATTAAACATGCTAAGTTAAATAATCTAAAGTTAATTAGCTGTCTTGGCTACGCCCTAGCCTTCCAAATAACAAATCCTAGATAGCACCGATTGGGGCAGAGTTAAGACCAATTATCAACACGCCAACAATACCAAGCGTAAATACTAACGGTAGCACTATGTCGCTAAGACGAATTTTTTGAAAATGATAATACGAATTGTAAGATTTATACGCCAAAAAGCCTAGACAAATAATTACTATCGAAATTTGAGGAATTAACAAAGCTGGAACAATTGGGACTCGGTATGCAATAACCCAATGATAAGCCAGCCAACCAATTTCGGCTAAGATAAAACCCCAAGCTAAGCTCAATAACAAAATATGGTCCTCGTCGTCATAACTTCCAAGCACATGCCTTGCTGTGGCATAACCAACTAGCCAAACCAAAACGACAACTGGCGTAATAATCCAGCCGTAGGAGACTGAAAAAATTGCCGAAATACCGACAAAAAGAGCTACTCCAGCCTGGGCAACTACATACACCCTTTTCGATTGTGGTTTTAAAAATATTAACCAGAATATATCCATTACAACCAACACAGCCTGCAAGATAATAATCTGTAAGCTACTAGCATCCATTTGGCTCGTAATATACAAAAACACAACATAGCTTACACTAACAATCATACTTACTAAATTCGCTTGAATATTAGCTACCCAAAACTGAGGACGAACAGCAAAAACTCGCCATTTACTCACTAGGACAAGAACCAGAGAAGGCCATATTGAACCAGAAACCCAGATTAAAGCCATTAAGCCAGTCGCCAACGCAATATTTAAAACAACATAAATAACCTCACTAAGAAAGGAGCGACGCTTTATGATTTTAAGAAATTCCATATCTGTTAGTATACCACGTTTAATAAACGGCCTAGTTAGTAGCCACTCCAATAATAACCACGAAACGGACATCACCATTAACCGTCACTGGCGGAGCGGTATTTTTTATAGCAACGCCGTATAGGTTGGTCAGCTTACTTGCCGTAGCTTCATTATCTGACCCGATTTGATACACTTCATTCTGCGCGTAAGAATTGCCCGGAGCATTATCGACAAGCGAAATCGTGAACCCTAGGCTTGTTAATTTGTCAGCCTCAGTCTGTCCCAGCCCAGCTTGCCCAGTGCCATTAAGAACAACAACTGGTGCTGCCTCATGAGATATAGGGTTGCTTGAAAATATCGTAAAAATTAAATCTCTAATATCACTATATTCATAGGTCCCAGCCCTAGGCACTACTACGCTAGAGCCATTAACCATGCCTGTTGTAACTACTGAATTTTCACCAACCAAACTAATGGTAGTAATATCATTAATATCTATTTCGCTAGCAACTTGCATAATTGTACTAATCTCATCAGTTTGAATATTAGTTCGTAAATTATCGCCTAGCGTTTTTATCAGACTTGTTACTGCGCCCAGATTCGTCAGAGTCCCAGTGCTCAGGGCTTTGTCGCGCATGGCAATCAATATTTTTTGTTGGTTTACTTCACGATCGAAATTAGAATTGCCAAGACCGTATGTCGGCACTGCATCTCCCCTGGCCATCGATAAATATAAAGCATGTATGCCGTCTAAGTGATAAACGCCATTGTCATATTTGACATAATAGCAGGTATAGTTGCAGCGCCAATCGGCATTACGGTCCAAGACACCGCTAGCCCCATTGCTGCCTTGGACATCAACATCAATCCCACCTAATGCGTCCACAGCCTCTTTAATAACTGTTTGGTTAACATGAACCCCGTATTGGATTTCAATCCCAAAAATATCACCAATTAGCTTTTGAGTTTTGGCTAGCCTATCCTGCTCATCAGCTGGAGTAGTGCCACTATTGGAACAACTAAAGAAGCCGTTAATTTTTCCGGAATAGCCAGCAAAACAAGCCGTCCCATAATTCACATACAAATCTCTTGGCACGCTAAACATATAGGCATTCTTATTGGTCTGATCAATACTAACAACCAGCATTGAATCTGTTAAATAGGCGCCTTCGTGACCGGGGTCGTCTTCTGATGTACCCAAAATGAGTACTGCACTGCGACCATTGCTATCTTGTTTTAATGGCACATTTTTAAATATATTTAATATACTACCCTGAAAAATGCTCTGGCCAGCAGACACAAATTTATAAGCAGTATAACCGCCAGCCGACAATATGGCCAATACTACTAGTACAATAAGCCATTTAATAATTCGCCTCAATATACTACGCGGACGTTTAATTGCCTGCTTTTCAAGTTGTCGACGCTGTCTACGGCTGAGTTTTTTAACTGGCTTGCTAGGAATATCAAGACTACGCAAAGAACCGTCTGCGTCAAAGCCTGCCAACTCATTGCCTACTATTGGTTGACCCAGACTACGAGATTCACTAGTACCTGACGAATTTAGCTGCCTATCTTCCTCGGGCCCAAAAAATACCTTTCGACTACTCTCATCGTGTAATTCGCCTAGTTGCTCACTAGGCCGTCGAGGTATAAACCCGTCAATCATGGTACTTTTTTTCTTCATAAATACTCCTATTACTATACCGAACTTGTAACAATTTTAAAACCCTTTATGCTTATTTTATTTACCGATAGATAGATAAAATGCTATAGTAATATAAAGTATGGAGCTTGGATATTTTAAACGTCACCCATTTATCAAAGACACTATCGGTATAGTGATATTTGTTGGCTGTGTCATAATTGGGACTCTATTCATTAACACATTCATTTTTCGTAGCTTTAGTGTGGTCGGCCCAAGCATGGAAAAAACCCTTTATACTGGCGACCGTCTAATTGTTAATCGCCTTCCTGTAACCTGGGCGCATTTACAAAATCGGACTTACCAACCAGAGCGTGGCCAAATTATTGTTTTTAAAAATCCTTTATTTTCAAATGGCATAGGTGATGAATATATTGTTAAGCGCGTAATTGCCTTCCCTGGCGAACGTGTTGTCCTAAAAGACGGGGTCTACACAATATTTAACGGCACCAACCCAAATGGCTTTAATCCTGACGACAATAATAACGGTGAGCCAGGCAGTCCAACTAGTGGTGAATACGACAAAGTCGTACCGGACGGTGAATTATTTGTTTCTGGCGATCATCGCGAAGGCTCGTATTCTCATGACTCTCGTAATGGACTTGGGACTATACCATTCTATGACGTGATTGGACCAGTAAGTTTACGCATATTCCCATTTAACAAAATTAGGTCTTTTTAATTAACCCAACAAACCCTGGAGGCGCTCAAACTCTTTTTCGTCTTTAAATTTAATTGTAATATGGCCTGCACCTTTAGTATTGGTGTGAATGTGCACATCAGCCTTAAATCGCTCCTGAAGGTGCTTTAATTGTTTTTGATAAGGTAGTTCGCGTAGTTGCCTTGATTTCGGCATCTCGGTGTTTAGACGATTTTTTTTCAAATCTACAACAAACTGTTCAATCTTACGGGCATTCCATGATTCGTGGATAATTTTAGGCACAATTTTAACTATCACTTCCTCATCAAGACCAATCAACGGTCGAACCTGACCCTCGGTTAGCTGACCGTCGATTAACACCTGCTTCATGTAATTTGATAGCTTGATTAGACGCAATTTGTTACTTACGGCGCTAATCGAATTGCAACCGACTCGCTGACAAATCTGCTCTAGGGTCATATTAAATTGATCGCGTAGTTTTTGATAAGCCGTAGCAGTTTCCATAACATTCAAATCTTTACGCTGTAAGTTTTCAATTAATGAAATCTCAAGCTTGTGTTGGTCGGTCAAAGTTCTAACAAGTGCCGGAATCTTATCAAGACCTATCATCTTAGAGGCCCTAAAGCGTCGCTCACCAGCAACAATTTGATAACCACCCCTATATGGAGTGACGATAATTGGCTGTAAGACGCCATGCTCTTTAATTGAAGCCGCCAATTCCTCTAGTTCCGCCTCATCAAATTTTTTGCGTGGCTGATTTGGGTCAGTTGATATTTGGTCAACCTTAATCTGCCGTAACTCGCTAATTAATTGATCCTGCTTGGCAGTTGGATCAAAGGATTCATCCAATAAGTCAGTTGGGATAAGTGATTCAAAGCCACGCCCCAAGCCATGCTTAAACGATTTGCTATTAGATATTGACACGACCTAGCACCTCCTTAGTAAATGCCTTATAAGCACGAGCTCCTTTTGAAAATCTGTCATAAGCACCAATTGGTAAACCGTGACTTGGCGCCTCAGCTAAACGAATGTTGCGAGGAATAGTTGAACTAAATACTTTGCCTGGAAAATGCTTTTTAATCTCCTCGTGAACCTGACCACAAAGAGTCGTTCGAGAATCCATCATTGTTGGCAAAACACCCAACAATTCTAATGTTGGGTTCATACCTTTTCTGACTAATTTCATAGTCTCAAGCAGCTGCCCTAGACCCTCAAGCGCATAAAACTCAGCCTGAACTGGCAACAGCACATATTGTGCCGCCACGAGCCCATTAACTGTCAATAAGCTAAGGCTAGGCGGACAATCGACAACAACAATATCGTAATTACCAGCACTAGACTCAATTGCGTTCTTGAGTCGCGAAAAGCGCCTTTCGGCCTGAGCTAATTGAATCTCGGTGTTAGCTAAAATCGGCGTAGCTGGTGCTAAAAAGAAGTTTTTATACGCTGTTGGTATAATAATCTGATCAAGACTTGAAGATTCCATAGCCACATCAGCCATCGTCAACTGAATCTTTTGTTTGTCTACCCCCAAACCACTTGTGGCATTACCCTGAGGGTCAAAATCAATCAACAAAGTCTTTTTGCCAGCTTTGGCTAGATAATAAGCCAAATTAACAGCGGTCGTTGTCTTACCTACCCCGCCCTTTTGATTAGTCACCGATATTACCTTTGCCACGTGTTGATGTTACCTCTCTCTTAAATCAATTATACCATGAGCATATATAAAATCCCCGCAGATATTGCGGGGATTTTGTGATTTTGACTGATTATTTGATTGAAGTGATTTCAATCTTGCTGTACTTTTGGCGATGTCCGTTTTCTTTATGAACACGCTTCTTGGCTTTATAGCGGATGACACGAATTTTGTCACCCTTAACTAGGTCCTCGATGACCGTAGCCTCTACCTTAACACCCTTAACGGTTGGCTTGCCGACCAGCGTTGTATCGCCATCGATAACCAACAGTGCATCAAGCGTGAGCTCTTTTGTGCCTTCCTGGAGGAGGTCCACCAGTAGGGTCTCTTTTTCGGCGACAATAAATTGTTTGCCACCAATCTTAACGACTGCTTTTTTCATTTAATAATTCCTTATTACTTTTTACTATTCAACTGCTAACTATAACAGATATAAGGCTCTAGAGCAATATTATTCGCTATCAAACGAAAACCACTCGGGATCTTCGTGGATATCGCTAACAACTTGGTCCCAAAATTTTTCTAACGAAGCTTCATCAATCTGTTCATCCAACGAAATATCGTCCTGCGACTTATGCGCGTCAGGAATTTCGTTTAAACGATCGATTGGTTGAAATTCTAAATAATTGAGTAATGACATTTGGTGTTTGTTTTTAATAACCTTACATCTATGACATTAGCATAAACGTGATAGAATGTCAATATTGTATTTAAGCTTTTTGCAGCGAAATCATTAATTTGGCGTCATCAATTTTGACATCAGTCTTGTATGATTTTTCACCAATATTGTCCAGACTTGTCGCTAAAGTTTCATCTGCAATAACTTTTTTATTATCAACTATTGCCTGCCCTAACTCAGAATCATCGGTCGATAGCACTAATTCAATTCGGTCCTCAATGTTTAGACCGGCATCCTTGCGGGCCGTCTGGATATGGCGAACAACTTCCCGCGCCAACCCCTCGCTTTTAAGTTCAGGAGTAATAATTAAATCAAGTACAAATTCATTGCCAAGTTTAACTTCTTTGACATTCAACTCTTCAGTTAAAATATCGGCAAAATCAACAAACTTACCCATAGTTGGGATTGTCACACTTGCCAGTGGTTGGCGAACTTTTTGATGTTCCTTGGCGCGGATACTCAGACCTGTATTCACATACTCGCGGACCGTTTCCATGTCACTAACAACAAGTTCGTTAATGTGGCCGCCAACTGGCCAATCTAACAAATGCACGCTGTCACCGCCAGTTAATTTTTGATACAACTCCTCAGACAAAAATGGTGTAAATGGCGCCATAACTTGAGCCAATTGGACTAGTACATAATGTAACGTTCTATAGGCATTGTTTTTATCATTATCGTCTCCAGCCTTCCAAAAACGTCGACGGCTACGACGGACGTACCAGTTGCTGGCGTCTTCGATAAACGGCAAGATTGGTTTGATAGCATCTGGGATATTATAGACATCCATATTTTTTGTGACATCCGCAATTAACTGATGCATACGACTAATAATCCATTGGTCAAGCGGATTTGTCAGTGATTCGGTTGGATCAGACAGATCACCTTTGAACTCCCAATTATCAACTTCGGCATACATAGTAAAGAAATCATACATATTCCATATCATTGATAATTTGCGCGCTGTATCACTAACGTCCTTGTCAATTAAACTAAAATCTTCGCCATTTAACAGTGGTGATGACAGCAGCAAAAAGCGCCAGCTATCGGCAGAATATTTATCAAATAATTCATTTGGATCAGTGAAGTTATTTCGACTTTTGCTCATCTTGAAACCATCATTACCAGAAATATTTCCGGTAACAATGACATTTTTAAAGGCATTATGGCCAAATATACCGACGCTGATAGCGTGAACGTAATAGAACCAGGCTCTTACTTGGCCGACATACTCGACAATAAAGTCGCCAGGGAAATTGGCTTCAAATTTAGCCACATTTTCGAATGGATAGTGAAATTGAGCAAATGGCATGCTACCCGACTCAAACCAACAATCAAGCACTTTATCAATACGTGAATATTCGACGCCGTCGATTGAAAATTTAATGTCATCAACCCATGGCCTATGATAATCTTCTAGTTCAACGCCAGATAATTCTTTAAGTTCAGCATAACTGCCGATAACCTTGATTTTTTCATTACCATTTTTATCAGTGCCCTTCCAAACTGGCATCGCCGTAGCCCAGAATCTATCGCGCGACAAATTCCAATCTGGAGCTTGTTCGATAGTTTTTTCAAAACGACCATGTTTGATATGCTCAGGGAACCAATTGATGTGTTCGGTGTTTTCTTCCAACATTTTGGTCCGCTGGCCATCGATATTCATAAACCAACTTGGATGAGCTCGGAAGATCAAACGATTACCAGTTCGTGGATTATGTGGATATTCATGACGAATATATTCAATCTTCCAAACAATGCCTCTTTCAAGTAAAGTTTTGGCGATAATTTTATTAATCTCCCAGATTTCTTGGCCAACCCATTCAGTTTCAAGATATTTGCCGTAATCATCAATTACATGGACAACTGGGATGTTGTTTTTCTTGGCCAAATTGAAATCATCCTCGCCATAAGCTGGCGCAATATGGACAATACCAGTGCCAGATTCGGTTGTAACAAAATCGGCTGACCAGATTTGATGAGCACCTTTTCCGCGATCACCGAATAATGGTTCGTATGTTTTGCCAACTAGTTCTTCGCCACTGAATTCGCGGATAATCTTATAATCTAATGCCTGGTGTTTTTCATCAGACAAAACGTTTTTGAGATTGTCTTTGGCAAGAATAAACTTACCACCATTAATATCAACTTCGACATATTGAATAGCCTTATTAATAGCCAAAGCGGTATTGCCCGGAAGTGTCCATGGCGTCGTTGTCCAAGCCAACATAAATGTTGGCCTATACCAATCATTACCGTAGACAATACTTTCAACGCTCGTATCACTGGACTTTGAAAATTCATTACACAATTCTATAATTCTGTTAGTTGTTTCCTTGCTGGCTTTGTTGTTATAGACTAATCTTTCAATTTTTGAATCAGTATGTTTAAAAGTAAAGACTATTTCATCACCAAGAACATATTCATTCCAATATTCTGGTTTCATTTCCGAAATAACAAGCTTTTCATAATCCAATAAACTAGCCTCAGGAATAGTTAGGCGATAGCTTCCGCTTTCAGACATTGAGTCAATTTTTACCCCAATTGAGTCTAACTTCTCATCGATTTTTCCAACGCCCATTAGATAACTTTTTGGCTCATCAACTAACTTAAATTTTACATAAACACTTGGGTCGGTAACGTCAATATAAGCACCGGCGTCCATCGTGACTTCAGCCTTAGAAAGTGGCGTCGCTAAATGGGTGTCATACATTAATACTCGTTCGCCTTCGTATATTTTTCCCTTTTCGTAAAGAGTTTTAAAAGCCCACCAAACAGACTCCATATAATTTTTGTCCATGGTTTTATAGGCGCCCTTAAAGTCAACCCAACGTCCAATCCTATCAACTGTCGTTTCCCATAAATCACCTGTCGCAACCATACTTTCACGAGCAGTTGTAATATAATCAGCCAAACTAATTTTTGTACCAATATCATGTCTGTCAGTAATGCCTAGCTTTTTCTCAACGAAATTCTCAGCTGGTAATCCGTGACAATCCCATCCCCAAACTCGTTCAACTCGCTTACCTTTCATTGTCTGATAACGAGGCACTACGTCTTTGACTAAACTGCTCAACAAGGTGCCATGATGCGGCACGCCAGTGATAAATGGCGGACCATCATAAAAAACAAATGAATTATCAATTGGCCGCATGGCAATAGATTTTTCAAAAGTCTTATCATTTTTCCACTTCTTGACTAAGTCCTTTTCGTATTCAAGCGCGTGGCGTCTGGTATTGGCTTTAAATTTCATTTTGTTTCCTTTCTTAAAAAAACAAAAATCCCTATTTAGTTACTGGAATCCTACTTCGCGTAAAGCTACGTAGGACGGTACCATCCAGTTTCCAAAAAGAGATTCTTTTTAGCGCTTAGTTATTGAACTACGGTTGAACATTCGTGGTTGATAATCACTAACCCCAAAGAGGATGTTCCAATATACTATTATAAACACTTATGGCGAAAAGACAACGATTGGAAAAATATTTCTAGACGTAAAAACTAACTTCGCTAATTGTAGGCAGTGGCAAACCACGCCACGAATTTTGCAAAATACTATCGTCGCTCAAAGCGATTATTGTCGGATATTCAACAATGTCATAGGTTTCACAAAAAGAAGAGCCATCTGCGGTGTCTGGATCAAGCGTTTCAAGCTTATGACCAGTTTGATGCTCAAAATCGTGAAGAAAATCCAGCACCGTTCGCGCATGGTCAGTCTGGTCTTTGTATACGACTATCACCCTCATAATGTAGCAACCTTCCCTATTTTTTTTGAGCCCGACGTTGTTCAAGAATTTTTACAAAGTCGTCTAGTGTCTTAAATTCATGAAACACACTCGCAAACCGGACATAGGCAACTTCATTGCGTAGTGCCAATTCATCCAAGACTTTTTCACCAATTTGCCTTGATGTAATTTCATTTTCGCCAATCGCATATAAGTCATTCTCTATTTCAGAAATCATCTCTTCAAGCTCAACTTCAGATGCAAAAAACTTACCAACTGAGCGTTTAATTGCAATTGAAAGCTTATCACGATCAAATAATTCTCTAGCGCCACTTTTCTTGATAACAGCCAAATTTGGCCTTTCGATACGTTCATATGTCGTAAATCGCTTACCGTCAGGAGATTCGCGGCGACGGCGAATCGTTACGCCATCACTAACCTCACGGGATTCAATTACTCGACTATCACCAATATTATGTTTGATAACCATATCTATTCATCCTTTTTGTGCTTTTTACGGCGTCGCAAAAAGGCCGGAGTTTCCGATTCATCATCGTCATCGTTTGGCTGGTTCCAGATATCTTCATTATTCTCGTCAGCAAACATGGCAGCCGACTCGCTGTGGTCAAGGTTAAGATCAATGTTGCCAACCGTCTCATCGGATAGTTTTGACGACGGATTGTCGGCACGAACGTCTTCGCCTGATGTGTCTTGTTTGTGGAAATAAGCTGAATCAAAACCAGTCGCAATAACAGTAATAATTAATTCGTCTTCTAGTTCTGCCTTTAGGGTCGCACCGAAAATAATATTTGCATCTGGCGATACGGCGCTAGTAATAATTTCGGCAGCCTCTTGAATCTCGCTCATACTCATATCATACCCACCAGTAACATTGAATAGTACGCCTTTAGCCCCATCAATCGAAACCTCAATTAACGGAGATTCTATGGCCTGTTGTGCAGCCTGGGCCGCCCTGTTATCGCCGCTAGCACGACCAATCCCCATAAGTGCTGAGCCGGCATTACTCATAATTGCCCGAACGTCAGCAAAGTCTAGATTAATTAAACCATGTTCAGTAATAAGTTCAGAAATTCCCTGGACTCCTTGGCGCAAAACATCATCAGCAATCTTAAAAGTCTCAAGTAGTGGCGTACGACGATCAATCGTCTGTAGTAGCCTATCATTAGGAATCGTGATTAAAGTATCAACATGGCGACCAAGTTGGGTAATCGCCCATTCGGCATTCTTTCGGCGCTTCTCGCCTTCAAAACTAAACGGTTTGGTTGATACGCCAACCACTAGTATCCCAAGCTCACGAGCAATCTCGGCGACAATATATCCAGCGCCGCTACCAGTTCCACCACCAGCACCGATAGTAACGAATACCATATCAGCTCCAGTTAAGACTTCACGTATTTCGTCACGAGATTCATTAGCCGCCGCTTCGCCAACTGATGGGTCAGCCCCAGCACCTAGTCCACCCGTCGTCGTTTTACCTAAATGCAATTTGATATCGGCTTTACTATTATGCAAAGCCTGGGCGTCTGTATTCATCGCAATAAACTGGACTCCAGTCAGCCCAGCGTCCTTCATGCGATTAACAGCTGAGCCACCGGCTCCACCAACGCCAACTACTTTTATACTTGCAAACGTTTGTATATCACTTGGTTTTATCTCGGGCATAATATATTATCTCCAATTCCTATTCATTGTATAGTATAACACTTGAACAAAAAAATGCTACACCTTGAAGCGACCTAACAATTTTGAAAATAAACTAGGTCCATTTGAAAAATTATTTTTCCCTTTTTGTTTTGACTTATGCCTTGAGTCAATTGTTGATTCAGCATCGATTAGCATAAGCCCCAAGGCAGTAGCAAACTGTGGTTGATCAATGCCATCAGCAACTCCGCCATAACCAGATGCAACGCCAACCCGTGCCGCCAAACCTAGTGAAGATTTAGCAAATTCTGCAATGCCCTTTAACTGGGCAGTGCCACCAGTGAGCACTGCACCACTTGGCAATCTGCCATCGCGACCAGCTCTTTTTAATTCCCGGTTAACAGACTCAAATAGTTCTTCTAGGCGGGCTTCAATAATTTCATCAATATCATTAATGTCAAAGTTATAAACTTCACCATTGTACTTAATACCTACGCCAGAGGCGTCGTGGCGCGGCATGACCGAGCCATGCTCAATCTTAATTCGCTCGGCAATCTCTGGGTCGGTCTTTAGGCCAATTGCTAAATCATTAGTAATACTAACGCCACCAATTGGAATCACGGCGACATATTGCAGGTCGCCTTCTTCATAAATAGCGATATTTGTCGTCGCCCCGCCTATATCGATTAGAACGACGCCATTTTCAAGTTGTTGCTCGGTTAAGACCGCACGAGCGGCCGCTACACCAGCTACAATAATCGAATTAGCTGCAACCTTTGCAGATTCGGCAGCTTTTTGTAAATTCAGTAGATGTGGCGTCAGCACCGACACGACATGAGCATCAATCTCTAGTCGCGTGCCAGTCATACCAATTGGGTTTTTGATGTTATCTTGACCATCTAGTTTATACGAATGAGGCACAACCTGAAGAATTTCACGGTTAGCCGGAACCTTCCCGAGAGTAGCCACTTCTTCAATTCGCATAATATCTTCGCCGGTAATCTCGTGGTCAGCACTGCCGACCGCAATCATGCCGTCAGCATGCGTACTCAGGATATGTGAGCCGTTAACGCTAATAGTTGCAGCATCAACTTGGTAACCGCTCATTCGCTCGGCTTCCCCTAGCGCATCATCAATCGCCTTGGCTGGACCATCCAAATTTACAACCATACCTTTGCGCATGCCAGTATTTGGGGCTGATCCAACTCCGACGATTGTCGGAACGCCAGTTGTGCCGTCAATATGTGCAACTACACAGCGAACTGTTACTGTACCGATGTCTATACCAATAGCGTGCCGAGAGTTTTCTTGCATAATTAAATTATATAGCTTATGCGACATTTTGCCTAGCTGAACAAAATAGTTTAAACTCAATATATGAAACTTGGCGTATTCGACAGCGGAATTGGCGGTGAAGCAGTCGCTAGTTCTTTGCGCGTGACTTTCCCTAGTGCCGAAATACTAACGGTTAACGACCACGCCCATGTCCCATATGGTAATAAGACGCCAGACGAGGTTATTCAACTAACCGATACTGCAATCCAGCCTCTGCTACTGGCTGACTGCGATATTATTATTTTGGCCTGCAACACTGCTACGGCTTTGGCAATTGATAC
>Ga0268283_1000506_pt1 | contig 25226 bp, 25 predicted proteins | sample saktaG_13_FD_190140 | JGI IMG/M metagenome (GOLD analysis project Ga0268283, IMG submission 190140) | Saline water microbial communities from Sakinaw Lake, British Columbia, Canada - sak_2013_06_06_36m | ecosystem: Environmental > Aquatic > Non-marine Saline and Alkaline > Saline ... | reverse complement strand
TAGTCAACCCTGAAAAAGCTTCAATGATTTCAATTTTCAGACTGAATCGGAATTTTTACAGTTGCTAAACATGGTATAAATTTCCAACGTTCAATCACTCTATTGGTAGATAGTACTAATAGCCAGTAATTGGCTGAGAAAAAGAGAGCATGGATGAAGTTATTCATCCATTTTTTCATATTCCATGCGCAAGCAGCCATGAGAAGATTGATCTGATCTCCTATAAACCCCTTGAGATAGTTCCTTGCCATCCTGTAATCGTGTTTGAGATGACCTATGATCGGTTCAACAGCAGCACGTCGTCTGAACTTTTTTCTCTTATCTTCTTTTTGCTTTTCGGTATCCCGCTTCAAATGAACACCAGGGATGGAGATTTGAGTTAATCCAACTTGCTTGTTCCCGCGGTAGCCTCTGTCACATACAGCTTCTTCAATTGTGGTCCTTCTGTTTGTATGTGCATGTTCTAATGCTGCTTCAAGGGTTTTTGAATCATGCTGATTGATATCGTGGGCGCTAACTCCCACGATGATTCCGTTGGTGTAGGTTGAGACGATAGAAGCTTTGGTTCCGTATTCGTAGCTCTTATTGTCTTTGCCTTTTGCCATGGCGTAGATATGACTCTCATGTAACGAATAGACTTTATTACGTGAGGTTCTCTTTTGAAGCAGTACTCGCATAAACAGATAAAACTCTTCACTATATCGCTTATGCTGTTTATCATCGAAATGACGATCCAAATCTCGAATAAGTGTTTTTGCAATGGTGCGTAACCGCTTCATTGCCGATGCCGCTTTCTTTTTCTTTTTGGGATGACGGAAAAATCGAAGGGTTATCCGATGCCCTTTGATCTCTTTGATGTAGGTTCGTCGCAAAGAGATACCTTCACGCTTTGCGATCTTGTGGAGGCGGTTGATGATCTTGATAGCCAGTTTGCCATCGGTGGGATAGGTAATATTTTTCTCATGTGCCGTTGTATCGATAATCACACGTTCTTCTTCGCAAGCCTCTGGATGCAATGCAACGCTTGCGCCAAAGATAATATCAATCCCTTCTTGCCCGATACGTTTGCGAAACTTCACCAATTCAGTCGAATCACAGGGGAGTGACGCACAATAATCGTTCATCCCGCAGAAGTATTGGTAATAGGGATTACGTTTCCACTGAAGGACAACATTCTCATCAGAAAGGTTCTCTAATTGCTTGAGCATTAATAATCCTGCCATCAACCGTATCGGTTTACCAGGACGACCATTGGAGTGATCGTAATATTTCTCTAGCTCTTTTTCAATTACGTTCCACTCAATTGCATCGGCTAATGCAATTAAGGGATCGTTTGCATCAAGCATATTGATCAGTGAACCGTAGAATAAATTAGCTTGTGTCCTTGAAGCACTTTTACGAACCATTTTTCAACCTATTTCGACCAGAAAGTGAGGGCTAAACCCTATGTTTATTGTCGAAATTATAGACAAAAATAGCTTTTAAAGTTCCTAAAATAGGAGGTTTTTAGAGTTTATCAGGGCTGACTAAATACAGATTATGACTTTAAAAGGAGACCCGTTAATGTTGATTCAGACAGTACCATTTAAAGATATTGAAGAAGCTAACCTCTATCGAGGTTGCTCCAAAAATCTCAGAGCCAATGGACTTAAAGCTCATTGCTACCGAGTTGAATATGCTGTTTATTTGGCGAAAAATAGGGTGAAAAAACGGGGCAGTAGTAAAGACTTTACGACGCGACATTTTCTGAGAGGATTGATCCAAGGGATAAAACCGTTTCCTGATGCGGTTGGCTTGGGCTACATTGATGTGGCAAATCAGTTGGAACACTGTGGTGTGACGCTTAATAAGGTTAAAGATGCCAAGCGGTATCCGTTTGTTTTTAATGCCATTGATAATACGAGCGCAAATAGAAAATTGATCAAATTTTTACTAGAAGCCTTTGGTTTGGGCGCTCTTTATAGAGAAATATTACAAATATTAGTATTTAAGGGGATAAGTAATGGCCATGAAATCATTCAAGTCCCTTGATGGATTTTGCGTAGATACGCTTGCAAGAACACTTGCGATAGGAAAAAAGTTATGGAATTAATCGATAGTATAAAATCGGTACGCATTTACATTGAGCATGACACGATTAAGGGAGATTATCGTACCCGTCCTGATGCAAAAATTCCAAAGGGTAAGACGGGCAATCGATTTCGCTTTTCAACCGGCATGGAAGCGTCTAAAATAAATTTGAAGCGCGTTGAGTTGAATAAATTTGAACTCGCATTAAAGCATCATGAGTCATTGCTTGACCCTTTGGAATGCAAATCAGAACTCTTATTTGAGGATATCGCTTCCAAAGCACTTGCAGAGGCGGCTTCTGATCGTCGTAAACACGATGGCACAAAAGACTATGAAAATATCTTGAAAAACGATGTATTGCCTACGTTTGGGAAAATGGTACTCAAAGAGATTAAGGCCAGCCATATCAAAGCGTGGCAGGTTAAGATGGGGGAAAGGAAAATTTCACAGAGTCGTTTTAACAAAATATATTATGTTTTTAAAAGAGGAATGGATTTTGCGGCTGAGAATGGGTATATCGATTTGAACCCCATTACGTTCGTGAAACGATCTTCCAAGATGTTTAGTAAGCCAAAATCGAAAGAGAACGATTATTTCAGTGCCGCTGAGCGTGAAATAATCCTCAATGATACATGTGAGGGTTGTACTGCTAAGGAGAGAGACTATCATGCGTTTATGAATGCATTCATGCATGTTGCTTTTTTAGCGGGAGGAAGAACGGGTGAAATTATGGCATTGAAGTGGGATGATGTCGACTTTGAGACCGGAACAATAACCTTTAGTACTAGTATTCGTAAAGGGGTGATTGATGTCACAAAAACTGGTGAGTCTCGTACTTTACCTATGGTAGGACGGCTGGCAGCTGCACTGTTGAAATGGAAGGGTGATACCACTCGAAAATATGTTTTCCCTAATCCCAAAAAAGGGGTGCCCTACACTGATTCAAGAACGATTGTGGATCACAAGTATAAACCAATGCTAAAACGTCTTGGGATACCCTTTAAGATCCTTTACAATGGTCGAAGTACTTTTGCTAGCCTCGCTTTCGAGAAAGGTGTGAGCATGCTCACCGTTTCCAAATGTTTAGGACACAAAAATATTGCTACGACACAGCGTTACTATATTCGAATGGGAAATGTTGATCATGACACTACTCGTGCCGAATTAGAGAGCTTGGCAATGTGAATATGCGAACCATCAGATAATATCCGATGGTTCTTTTTTTGATGAAAATATTGCCAAAATATGCAAAAAGTCGGGGGGATTAGCCCCGATTTAGACTTGCACTCTTTTCTCAATCTCTTGTAATAGCCTATTTCATGGAATTTGCTATCATATCCTCGCCGGATATGACATTCGGAGAGGGTATATTGTATGGTTCCGTCGAATAATATTTTTCAAATGGTTATAATATCAGAAATGTGAAGTTGACAAATTATCATGAAAATAATTAGTTGGAATTGTAATGGTGCCTTTAGAAAAAAATATCATTTATTGGATATCTTTGATGCGGATATTTTAATTATTCAAGAGTGTGAGAACCCTAATGAATCAATAGAAAATTATAAAGGTTGGGTGGGTTCTAATTATTTATGGATTGGTACTAATAAGAATAAGGGGCTGGGAATTTTTTCAAGAAAAGGCGCCTTACTTGAATTATTAGACTGGAGTGATGTCAATATTAACTATAAAAATGAGAGGCTAGAATCGTTTTTACCGTGTAGAGTTGATGGTTCATTGATTCTATTGGGTGTATGGACTAAACAAGCTAATTCAGAGGTATTTGGATACATTGGACAATTTTGGAAGTACTTACAACTTCATCGAGCTAAATTTTTTCATGAAGATATGCTGATTGTCGGTGATTTTAACAGTAATGCTATATGGGATAAATGGGACAGGTGGTGGAATCATAGTGATGTTATAAGTGAGTTGTCAGAACTTGGTATTGAAAGTGTTTACCACCACTTTTTAAAAGAAGAACAAGGAAAAGAAACTACTCCTACCTTTTATCATCAAAGGAAGATTCATAAGCCTTATCATATTGACTATGTATTTACATCTTTAGCAATGATTAACAGGAATGTATCCCTTGAAATTGGAACTTTTAATTTATGGATAGAACATAGTGATCACATGCCTATCATTGTAAGTGTGATTAAAAGTGTATAATTAGAGATGCTTATACATGAATATGAGAATGTACCTCTTTCTATTCCTTCTGAATTTCGTCAATATTTCTCATCGACATGGGATGGCGTAAAAGCTACACAGTATTGCGGTGCGCTTAAAGTTGGCGACCAGACTTTAACAATTCTCCCGAAAATTGACAAGCATAATGATGTCGCCAATCTTCGTTATCTGACCTATATGCTCTCGTATGTTTATGATCTCAAAGTGGATGAGAGTATTGCTTCTACCGATACTGAAAAAAGTCCGATTTTGGAGTTACTTATTTCTATTTTTTCACGTGAACTAACCCGTGAAGTCGAAAAAGGGCTGTATCGAGAGTATATCTCTGTTCAGGATAATTTACGGGTGATGCGGGGGCGTTTTTTGGCTGGAATAGATGCGCGGACTAATTTTGTACGTGATAAGATCTATTGTGAATATGATGAATTTAGTCCCGATAATCCACTTAACGCCCTTTTGGCATATACAGTAAATGTATGTCGTCGTACTACCAATAGCACTGGTAATAGACGACAATTAGGGATGCTTTATCTGATGTTTGATGAGGTAACCCCCTATTATAATCCTCATGCAAACTATCACTGGCATCGGCTCAATGAACGGTTCCGACATCTCTATAAAATCGCTTTGCTTATCCTTCAAAATTTAACTATTCGTTTTGATAAAGTAGGTGGGAACGAATGGGCATTTATGTTTGATATGAACGTACTGTTTGAGCAGTTTGTGGGCAAGATCGTCAAAACCATAGAACCCGCTAGTATCCTCCAAGCCGAAAACAATTTTGGAAATCTCAAACTTAAACCTGATATTTTGATTCCACACCGTCTAATCATTGATACAAAGTATAAAAAAGTAACGGGCAAAGTGGATATTAAACGTGATGACAAATACCAGATGTATGTCTATGGGAAGAACTATCGAATTGATCAAACGATGCTTTTGTATCCGAAGCATTTGGAAGATGTCAATGAAGAGTTGTATTTGGGAAAATCAGCGGAAGGGGTTGCGTTGAAAATGAGGAGTATAGGGTTGCAATCGAATGTGATGAATTACGAAGGCTATATCGAAGAGATGAAAAGTCAAATAAAGGGTGTGCTATGACCAAAAATGAGTTAATTGGGTTGATTTCAAAATTTATCGCGCAAGCATACGCGGGTGATCTAAAAACGCGAGAATATCAAGGAAATTATCGAGATTTAACTATTCATACGAGTTTTGGCCAAGGTGTAGCCGCTAGGATACCATTGATGGCTTTTACAGGGTATGAACAAGAAGTCCAAAAAATATTATCCTTTACGGCCCTCCAGGTGTCGGTAAAACGTACTCACATAAAAAACTTATCTCGATCCTCGAGAATGGTGATAGTCTTGATGAATTGACGAATGCTGATTATCCTATAAATGGTTTTGAAAGCGTTAAAAATGAAGGTCGTTACCAATTTTTGACCTTTCATCAAAGTTACAGTTATGAAGATTTTGTCGAAGGATTTAGGCCTAATGAAGAGGGAACTATTCAGCTTCAGAATGGGTTGTTTAAAGATATCGCAAAACAAGCAAAAATAAATCAAGAAGCTTCAACGGCAAAAGAGATCAAAAAAGATTTTGATACTCTTTTTAGATCATTGATTGTAGATATTGTTTCCGACGGAGAACGGTTAACCATTCCAATGAAACGATCCCGTTATCACATTACAGAAATTACTGATAAATCAATCCTATTTGATAAAGACACTGGTGAATCGAAACATTCATTATCGATCAATACAGTGCGTAAAATGTATGAAAGCGATAATAATTCACTGATTATTGGAGGTTTGCAGCCGTATTACGACGCATTACTTGAATATATTTCCAAAAATGCAATCGAAACTCGAACGGATGAATTAAAAAATTATTATCTTATTTTAGATGAAATTAATCGTGGCAATATCTCCAAGATTTTTGGTGAACTGATTACCCTTCTCGAAGACGATAAACGTATGGGAGAGCCTAATGAACTTACAGTAACTCTCCCATACTCCAAAGAGCGTTTTGGAGTGCCAAAAAATCTCTATATTGTCGGTACAATGAATACGGCGGATAAATCAATCGCATTAGTTGATATTGCACTACGCCGCCGTTTTACGTTTGTTCGTATGGAGCCACTAGAAGATTATTTACCAGAGAATATTCGTAAAATAAATGAAATTATCAAAGATCGAAGAGGTAGTGATTATTTAATAGGGCATGCCTATTTTATGGGGAATCATGATCGTAATTTTGTGATGAAGTATAAAATCCGTCCACTTCTCGAAGAATATTTTTATGGTGAGAATATCGATGATATTTTTGATGGGCTGCTTGTCTAAGTGGTTCATTTTTAAGTACGACAAATTCGTGTCTTTTTTTCTCAAAAATATTCATAAAAATACACATTGTTGAAAAAAGAGACCGGAGAGTAATTTAGTTAATGGTATAAGTTTTATTGATTTTGTAATCACTGAAAGTATCGTAAATAAGGGAGTTGTGAAGTAATAATGGCGGGCCACTAAGGATTTGAACCTTAGGAGGTTTAACCCTCGCCGGTTTTCAAGACCGGTGCAATCGACCACTCTGCCAGTGACCCGCATAAAAGGAGCGTATTTCTTACATCTTGGAGGTGGCACCCAGATTCGAACTGGGGGTCAAGGTTTTGCAAACCAGCGCCTTACCACTTGGCCATGCCACCATCCATGTAATTGTGGTGCCCGGAGCCGGACTTGAACCGGCACAGTGTTACCACCGAGGGATTTTAAGTCCCTTGCGTCTACCGATTTCGCCATCCGGGCAACGATAACAAAAAAATACCTCAACTAAAACATCAAAGTTTTGATATTTCAACTGAGGTATATGGAGCGGGAAACGAGGTTCGAACTCGCGACCCCGACCTTGGCAAGGTCGTGCTCTACCACTGAGCTATTCCCGCATTTTTTGTGGACTGGAAGTATAGCAAAAAAAAGTAGGCGTGTAAAGAGGTGGGAATAAAAAATTCGCTATAATGAGAAATATTGAAAGTATTAAGGAATTTTTATGCGCAGTGATACGATTAAAAAAGGGTTTGACAAGACTCCTCACCGAAGTTTGTTGCGAGCAACAGGACTAAAAGATGAAGATTTTAATAAGCCGTTTATTGGTGTTGCAAATTCTCATATTGACATTATTCCGGGGCATTTTTTTCTCCAAGAGTACGGTCGTATTGTAAAAGAAGCGATTCGCGAAGCGGGCGGTGTACCGTTTGAGTTTAATACCATCGGGGTGGATGACGGTATTGCTATGGGGCATGATGGGATGTTGTACAGCTTGCCAAGTCGTGAGTTGATTGCCGACAGCATCGAAACAGTGATGAATGCGCACAAGCTTGATGGATTGATTTGTATCCCGAACTGTGACAAAATCGTACCGGGAATGTTGATGGGTGCATTACGTGTCAATGTTCCAACGATTTTTGTCTCTGGTGGTCCGATGAAAGCAGGGCATAAAAAAGACGGAACCCCTATCGACCTTGCAACCGCGTTTGAAGCCGTGGGGCAACACGCCAATGGCAAGATGAGCGATGAAGAACTTTATGAGATCGAATGTGAAGCGTGTCCAAGCGGCGGGTCATGTTCGGGTATGTTTACAGCAAACTCTATGAATACCCTTTGCGAAGCGATGGGGGTTGCATTGCCGGGTAACGGTACTGTTTTGGCAATGACACCTGAGCGTATTGCGATGGTCAAGGTTGCAGCAAAGCGTATCGTAGAAATGGTGCTTGATGAAAACAGTGAAAAATGGAATATGCGTAATATCCTAAATGACAAAGCAATCCACAATGCATTTGTTATCGATATGGCGATGGGTGGTTCTTCGAATACTGTTTTGCATTTGTTGAGTATTGCCAAAGAAGCAGAAGTTGATTTTAGTATCCATAAAATCAATGAAATTTCGGAGAAAGTTGCCCATATCGCAAAAATTTCTCCATCACTTTCGACCGTTCACATGGACGATATTAACCGTGCAGGTGGTGTAAATGCCGTGATGAAAGAAGTGAGTCGTCGAGGCGGTCTGCTGGAGCTTGATGCCTTGATGGTTACCGGTGAGACACTGGGTGAGCGGATTAAAGATGCGGTTATCAAAGATACCAGTATCATCCACACAAATGAAAATGCTTTTTCTCAAGTCGGAGGGCTCTCGATTTTGTTCGGTAATTTGGCGCTTGAGGGTGCTGTTGTCAAAACGGCAGGAATCACTCCTAATATGCGTCAGTTTACAGGCAAAGCGATATGTTTTAATTCTCAGAATGAAGCCATTACAGGAATTATGAGTCACAAAGTTAAAGCAGGGGATGTTGTCGTTATCCGCTACGAAGGACCAAAGGGAGGTCCTGGAATGCAAGAGATGCTGGCTCCTACGGCACTTATCATGGGCATGGGATTGGGTGAGAGTGTAGCGCTTATCACAGACGGACGTTTTAGCGGAGCAACACGCGGTGCATCCATCGGGCACGTAAGTCCAGAAGCTGCTGAGGGAGGATTAATTGCTCTCATAGAGGATGGTGATGAGATCCAAATCGATGTGGATACCCATTTGCTCCAGCTCAATGTTGATGAAGAGATTCTTTCTGTTCGACGTTCGGCATGGAAACCGCACAAAAAAGAGATTACGTCCAAGTGGCTTAAGCGTTATAGTCTGCTTGTCTCCAATGCTTCTAATGGTGCTGCATTAAAAACTGAACTGTAGATTTTTTAAAACTTTGTATCCCGTACTTGTTACAGGATACATCTTGCGCTCTCTTTTTCTACTATTTGAAAATAGACGGTTCGTTTTTCCATGATATTCATCTCAGCCCAATCAATCGAGCCATATGGTAGATGCTATCAATCAAATAGGGCATGTTATGGGGCTAGAAACCATTTGTGAGTATGTTGAGCCTGCTGCTGTCTTGCATGTGCTTAACGAGCTTAACGTGGATTTTGCACAAGGGTATCATATCGATCGACCGTTTGCTATTGAAACGTTATTTATACCGCAGGGTTTGTAAATTCAGGGACGATTTTACGAAGGGCATTAATGGGCTCATCGGAGTGCAATAGGATTTGAATGTCATTGCGTAACTGCTCGATAGGATACACTGTTGAACCTGCAATCATAATTGAATCAAAAGCAGTTTTTTGCTCACTCTCATCAATCAAAAGCTCCTCATACAGTTTTTCTCCAGGACGCAATCCTGTTGTGCGTATCTCAATTTCATCATGAGAATAAAGCCGAATCATCGTGCGCGCCAAATCAATGATTTTCATGGGTTCTCCCATATCTAGGATAAAAAGTTCACCGCCACGGGCGATAGCTGCGGCTTGAAGAACAAGTTGGCATGCTTCGGAAATAAGCATAAAATAGCGGGTAATATCTGGATGTGTCAGAGTAATAGGTCCACCTGCATCTATTTGTTCTTTGAATTTTGGGATAACACTTCCACTGGAGCCCAGTACATTCCCAAAACGAACCGCGACAATTTCGCTGTTTCGTGAATCAACATTCTGAGCATAAAGCTCTACGATACGTTTAGTTGTTCCCATGATGTTGGTGGGACGGACTGCTTTATCGGTTGAGATGATGACAATCTTTGCAACATTATGATCGATGGCGCTGTCGATAACATTACAGCTTCCGATAATGTTGTTGGTGATAGACGCTTGAATATTGGCTTCGCATAGAGGGACATGTTTGTATGCGGCAGCGTGGATGAGTACATCAGGCTTGCCAATGCGAAGGATGGAATCAAGCATTTTTTTATCCAGTATATTGCACAGTCTCAGCGAGGCAGAAGGAAGCTTCTCTCCAATTTGATAAAGATTGTATTCACTGTGATCGATTAAGATGAGGTTTACTGCACCAAAATGGTGACATTGTAAGGCAATTTCACTCCCAATGCTCCCTCCTGCGCCGGTAATCACAATTGTTTTACCCTGCAGAAAGCTCTCGATGGTCTGGGGATTAAGATCTTTCGGATGACGGGCGAGAAGATCTTCTATCCGAAGAGGTTCAACGCTGCTTATAGTATCGTCTATATTAATGGAGCGTTTAATCTCCTGAATAGAAGTTTCTTTGAGTTCGGTGTAGATTTGTTGCAATGCTTCTTGAGGTAATGACCCCTCGATGATTGCGGTCGAAATAGAATGTTTTTGGGTAAGCTCATGGAGTTGATGAAAATTATACACTTTGATGTTGTTAATCGTTGAGCCAACCATGTTCTGATTTTTGTCAAGTACAGCAATAATGGCAAGAGGATAGTAGTCTCCCTTCAATAGGCTTTTAATGAGAGTATCCGTATTGGAGGAGATTCCTATAATAATAGACGGTTTAAGTTTGCTGATATTACCGCTTGACTCTATTAAAATTCGCTTGGAAAACCGCAATGCTCCAAAGAAAATAAACGAGAGAAACAGATCAATAATAATAACACTTCTAGGGAAGGGATTAAAGGGTTCGGGAAAAAATAAAAAGAGTAAAGAAAACAGAGCGTACGCTAAAAGATGGGTAAAAAAGAGTTTTTTAGCATCATTAAGGGCAAAAAAACGCCAAATGAAACGGTAACCATCCAAGAGAGCAATAATGGATATTTTTAGTACAATAATCAAAAATGCAGTACGCCAAAAGGGGAGAAGAAAGTTTTCTGGGATGGCAAAATTAAAACGAAGCAGATGCGCACTATAAAGAGTCGCCAATTCAAGTCATAAGTGCAACACCTATGCTTTTCAGCTTGCTTCTAAAATCTTACCATAGAAAACTTCATACGGTGTCTTAAATCCTAATATTTTACGTGGTCTATGGTTGAGTTTGTCTTGAACCGCCATGACCTGTTCCACCGTAATATCCTCCAGTGAACTCCCTTTTGGAAAGTATTGTCGAATCAGTCCATTCGTGTGTTCGTTTAGTCCTCGCTCCCATGAGTGATAAGGATGAGCGAAATAAACATTAACCGCAAGGGTGTCTGCCATGGTTTGGTGGTGAGCAAACTCTTTGCCATTATCGAACGTGATAGTGTGCAGGTGCTCTTTAATTGGATGCAGCATGGTAATAATAGCCTCGGTGACATTATTGGCACTCTTGTTGGGGACTTTTGCAATGAGTGAGAATTTGGAGTGTCGATCCACCAAGGTCGCCAATGCTCCTTTGTGGTTTTTGCCAATAACCAAATCCCCTTCAAAGTCTCCGATACGGATCTTCTCTTCAACAATAATCGGTCGATCGTCAATAGAGACCCTTCCTATGATTTGACCCCGTCTATCGGTACTTCCGTAACGCTTACGATACTTTTTATGTTTGTGGCGTAGATGTAGATAGAGCTCACCACCTCCCGCTCGATTGGTGATGAGATATTGATAGATTGTTTCATGGCTTATCGATAGTTGGTATTCAACTTTTAGTCGCCCGCTTATTTGCTCGGGGGAGCTTTCAACACTACGTAGCTGCTCCCCAATCAACATCTTGATCTCTTCCGTTAAAGAAATCAATTTTGGCTTGGCTTTATGTCTCTCTATAGTTTTCTCATGCGCTTGCTTTGGACGATAACCTCTTGCTCCAGTGTTGCGAGAAATCTCACGGCTGATGGTTGATGCTACTGTTCCAATTTCAAGAGCGATACTTCCCATGCTCATTCCAGCTTTTCTTAAAGCGTAAATCTGATATCGTTGCTCTTGGGTTAACTGCTTATACTTCTTCAAAAGTGCCTCGTTTCATCTTGCTGGATAAAAAGGGCACTTTAGTGCAGTTAACCTTTATCTCCAGTGACTCTCACTGTTGCACTTATGACTTGAATTGGCGAGTAAAAAAAGAAAGCAAGAAATCAGAAAAGACAAAAAAAGTCAGACGTTTTGTACTGCTTGGTGTCAATATTTCTGTACTTGGCTTTTCTTGATGCATTGATTATATCTTGAGCTTATAAATTTTACTCATAGGATCACTTAAAACAGGAACAAAAAGATTGTGATCGTATCGTTCTAAGACAAACATCTGAATGTAGGTCGAATTAAAATAAAAATCATCTAAAACTAAAAATCGTCCATAGCTTGCCATGTAGATAAGAGTTAATCCACCAGAAGCAAAGTGTTGTTCGTTGATTTGAAGGGTATTGGTTTTGTCATAGCCGACTTGGTAAAAAGCTTTGATCGGAACTTCTTGATCTCCTATTTTAACAATATCTTTATCTTTAATAACAGATATTCCACTTCCAAGTTCAATAGTTTTTCCGGTGTCTTGTGTTGACTGAGTTGAATAAAAGAATGGTTGTTCTCGATTATCAGGATTTTTAAGATCCAAATTACTGAAAAGAGTCACCGTTGGAAGAATTTCCATCATGCGTAATGGCAGATAGAGATAAACATCTCTGTTCTTTTTTGGAAGTTTATATTCAGGTAAAGCTAATGCAGTTAAAAATTCATCCGGTTCATTAAACCCTTCTTTGGTCATCATGTATTCAAAATCATTTTGAGTTTTATTGGTGTCATTGTATCCTCGTTCGGTATATTCAGTAAAAAGACGCATCATATGTGCAGCAGAAATTTGATCTTGTGCTGTAAGGACAAAGGATGCAGGATAATTGACGTCCCCAGTGTGCTTTGCTCCGTCAATCCATGTTTTGACATCACTATAATAACGGATTGGATAACCATAATCCCACCATGTGACGACATAATCCTCCCGTCCTGCAATTTTATGGAGCTTGTCGAGAGTTGTGACTTCTTGAGCAGTAAATACTGTTGGGGTCATATACTCTTTGATATGAAGATAATTAGGATAGAGGGCTGCAGAGGTAAATACAACTAAAGTAGTGTATCTAATCCATGACTTTTCAATGCGTTGAGTAAGAAATATAAGTAGATACGCAAACCCTATAGCCATCATCGGGACGGCATAAATTGTAAATCGTAGTCCCGAAGTCAGTGCAATAAACCCAAGTCCAACAAGTGGAATGGTAACGATGAGTGGACGATAGGCAATCAGCGCCATACCATAGCCCACACACGCAAGTATAAACGTCACAGTATGACCACTAATACGTTGGGCAAAAACAGAAAAAGGAATATCTCCTGCTTCACGTACGGTGGACATTACATTGTAATAATGAAGTGTGGAAACAATTGTATTTTCTCCACCTTGCGTAAAGAGATAAATCTTAAGTCGGAACCAAATTGGATCAATACCGCCTGTTAGAAAATAGCCTCCAACAACGAGGGCAAAAAGTGGCCAAAAGGCTTTTTTGGAAAGTTCTTCACGAAAGTGAAAAAATGCAAAAACAGCAAGTGCTAGTGAGATTTTAGCGACGATGGGTAGTGTTAAAATTCCAATGAGGACAAAAAGGGAAACTTTATAAAAATAAATATTTTTACGATCAAAAAGCAAAGCATACGCAATAACAGTTACAAATAATGCCGTATCAAATGCATACGCTTGCGGATACCACCACTGATAAAGAGTAATCGAAAGGGCAATGGGGATTAAATAGCGATTGCGTTGATGGGTAAATGCCAAAACCAGTGAATACATTTCGAAGGTTGGGAGCACAATGTTGAGCATATCAGTATCGTAGTAGCCAGTCATTGTGCGATTGTAGTAACTGTGGGCAATAGATCCGATGAGTGCGGCGATAAATCCCATAGTGGTTTGGTTGAGGGCACGTCCGATTAAAATTAGAGGAATAACGACTAAAGAACCAACAAAGGCAGGCATATGGAGAATGAGTGTTTCAAAGCTAATAGGAAGCAGTGCTGCTAAAAATGCAGTGAGCTTGGAGATAGGCTCGTTAATGCTTGACAAATTATTCGCCTGATGGTTTCCGTTTAGAATATCGCGCGCACCTTCAGCAAATAAATAACCATCATTTGTATTGATCATTAGTTCATTATTCCAATGAAATTGAGGCACAGTGCTAAATTCATGTACCCATATAAAGCGCATGGAAATAGAAAAAAGATAAGCAATAAGTATAAATACCAATAAAATTTTTAAAGAAGTTTTATCTTCATGAAGTTTTAGCATAGATTGTGTTACTCCTTCGTTTAATGGGGATATTTTAGCCAAATGACGCTACTTAATCAATGTGGCGTTTGTCAGTGGGCAATACCATCTTTTTTAAGAACTTTTAGAAAGGTTAAGATAACTATTTTTAGGTCAAACCAAAAAGAACGTTGCTGCATATAAATGACATCCAAAGCTACTTTTTGAGGGATTGGCAGTTCGTCACGACCATTAATTTGTGCCCAACCCGTTAACCCTGGTGTGAGGACATGAACCCCTTTAGCGGTTCGCTGCGCAATGAGATCATTTTGATTAAATAACGCAGGACGAGGTCCTACAAAACTCATGTCTCCTTTGAGGATACTCCAAAGCTGTGGCAGTTCATCTAAACTGCTTTTGCGTAAAAATGAGCCGATAGGTGTTAATAAGTTTTCTGGATTGTTCAGTAAATGGGTTGCTACGGCAGGGGTATTGAGCCACATGCTACGAAATTTTGGCATTAAAAACAGAGCATTGTTTTTACCAACCCGTTGCGACCAGTAGAGTATTGGACCTTTAGAAGTGAGACGTACTAGCAGCGAGACAATTAAAAATGGAATCAAAAGCAGTATAGCGGCAATAACTGCCAATATGATATCAAAAGAGCGTTTTAATATCATTATTGTTTACCTTGGATCATATTATTAATTCTTTTTCTCGACGGATTAAAGATAAAATATTTATTTTTTCCCTACCTGCTCACAATACCGCTTCGCATCCAAAAGCCGCTCTCTATGTTTGGCATCTGCCAATGCTTCTGGTACCACATTGCGTAGATAGTATTCGACATACTTGCATAAGTTTATAACCCCTTGTATTCCGGCATCGGCTTTAAACTTTTGGATCGCATTGGATCGCTCGGAGTCGCGAAAGAGAGATTCGTTGAATTCAAATCCAAAATAATTCAGTGATTCTCTGTACTGGTGGGTGAGCTTTTCTTTAACTTCATTAAAATAGCGAATAAACTCTTCGCGGTGTAGATCTTCAAATGCTTTTAGATGGGCATAAAGAGTATCGAGTTCTTGACGATGAGTACCGATATAATGAATGGTATCCACTTGCTCTCTGCGGATAAATTTTAATTCTTCTAAAAAGTTTTTTTCCTCATCGGATGAGATAGTAGGGAGCTGAAGTTCCATAAAATCACGTTTTGAGGTGAGAACCTGCCCTTTAGTTATGAGCATTTGCAACTCTGCTTTTAGGGTGTCAAAGGTTTTTTTCTCGTTCATATAATTTTCTTGTGCAGTGAGAAAATCTTTGGTATAGACCTTGAGTGCATATTGGGTACGTTGTTCAAATTCACTGTAGTGTTCATGGAGAAAACGGATGGTATTGAATTGTTTAACGAGTTCTTGATTGTAAATGGTGGGATCGATATCTTTAAACATCCCAGCAGCAGAATAAATAAACTCTTTAAAAACATCAAATTTAAATCGTTCATCAAAATCAAAACCGATGGCATTGAAATATTGTTTGACCACTTTAATATCCTCAGCAAAGAAATCAAGGATGATTTGTTTTTGAGAGATAGAGATAGGTATCATCATATTGCGTTCTTTGGATAAAAATGTGATTTCTTATAATAGCGTATAATACTGTAAACTTTAACATACAGGAGTCCAAGGGTGTGCGGAGTATTTGGAATTATTGGGGACTATACTCCCGCAAAGGCTCGTATGGCTTTGGCAACGCTGCGTCATCGTGGGCAAGACCATTGTGGTATTGTTGAAGAAAATGGGCTGTTCTTAGCTCATCAGCGTCTCTCAATCACCGATAATCACCACCGAGCCCATCAGCCTTTACGATACAAAAATCTTCTTTTGAGTTTCAATGGAGAGATTTACAATCATAGAGCATTACGTCTCGAATTAGAAAACTTCCCGTGGCAGACTCACAGTGATACTGAGGTTATTTTGGCAGCGTATCAGCGGTGGGGAATCGGATGTATTGAGCGCCTTGAGGGGATGTTCGCGTTTGCCCTTATGGATGGAGATAAACTTTATTTGGTACGGGATCGGTTTGGGAAAAAACCGATGTTTTATCATCATGGAGCGGATGCTTTTGTTTTTGCTTCGGAGATTAAGGCGATAAAACCATTTTTGTCCTCAGTGAAAATGAATGAAGAAGCAATGCGCTCGTATCTCTCTTTTTTAGCTCCTGCGCCACCACACACGTTTTATGAAGGGGTTGGGAAGCTCGAATCTGGGGAGTATCTGCGTTTTGAGAGTGGGAAGATAACCAAGCAGAGTTATTACACCATTTTAGATACCCCACAAAGTTCCCAGTCCAATATCGAAGAATTGCTTTATCAAAGCATCCAAAAGAGATTGGATACCGATGTCCCGACATGTGCTTTGCTCTCAGGGGGGATTGACAGTGCGATGATTTGTGCAATTGCCAAAGCACAAGGTCAAAAATTACCCACTTTTACCCTCGGATATGATGAGTACAGCGGGTATGATGAACGTACGAATGCAAAAGCTACGGCAGATGAATTGGGGCTGAACAATACTGAAGTGGTGATTTCACGTCATGATTTTGATGACAATTTGGACATTGTTTTGGATCAGATGGACGAACCTCTTAATGATCCCGCTGCATTGCCATTGTATTTGTTGATGAAACGCATTTCTAAAGAGGGATATAAAGTCGTCCTCAGCGGGGAAGGTTCAGATGAGCTGTTTTTGGGGTATCGACAATATTTTGAGTATCTTGACATCGAAAAATCTTCTGCTCTTCACCATAAAAACTGGCTCAAGAAATATTTTCACAGCAACTTTTCGATGAATCGTGAGTGGGAGTGGTACAAGCGGATTTTTGATGAGTCATTGCTTTTCCGTACGTCAGGAGAAAAATTCACCGATTTACAGCAAAATTTATTGTTGCGACAGAATGTTCGAGATGATGAATCGTTGCGATTTTTAGAAATCTATCGACAACAATTCGAGCAAAGCAATTACACGCATCCCTCACACTGGTACAGTGCTATCGATTTGAAACTTTTTGTGGGGGAGCATTTTTTGACAAAACTTGATCGGATGTCGATGGCACATACTCTTGAAGCCAGAGCACCGTTTTTGGATCACAGTTTTGCTGAGGCTGTTTTTTCTCTTGATTCTCAAACCCGAATTGGTGAGGGGGGAACGAAATATCTTCTCAAGCAGATGGGAAAAAAATATTTAAGTGATAATATTTTAACTCGGAAGAAAAAAGGATTTGCAAATCCCTATATGGAGTGGTTGATTGCCTCAAATCGGATTGATTTGATACGAGAAGTCAACGAGCAGACAGGATTGTTTCATGCTCAAGAATTGGAAAAATACATCGACATGGCGCATCGAGGGAAGTTTAAACAGCACACATGGGGACTGTACTGTTTAAGTTATTGGATAAAGAAAGAATTACTTTGAGCGTTCCATCAACAGCGCCAATTCTAATGTTCCGCTGACGTAGTTCGCAAAAAAGCCCATGATTCCTTCGTCACTTTCATCGAAATCACCATTGTATTTATTGAGTAATTGAATGACTCCTACAACATTTTGTTTGGAATTGAAAATAGGGATAGTAAGGATATTTCGGGTGACAAAACCGCTTTTTTCATCAATTTTGGATAAAAAACGGGTGTCTTCATAGGGATTGTTAACAATCACGGACTGCTCTGTGGAAGCACAAAGTCCAACGATTCCCGAATCGAGAGCAATGGCAATTCGTCCTATCCCATCACTGAGTTTTGTCCAAAGCATATTGGTATCATGATCAACAATAAAAATGGAGCAACGCTCCGCATTAACAATCGATTTTGCTTCTTCAGCAATAGAGGGAAGGGTTGTGTCAATCGTTTCAAATTGAGCGAGTTTTTTTCCAAACTGTGCAATTCGTTGGTAAATTTCAATACTCATATATTCCCTTTTTTTAGTAATGACCCTTGATTGTCGAATGAGAGAGCGAGTTCTAAGTAGGTGCTAATGTAATGGGCAAAGAAAATCATTAATTTTGCATCCTCAGTACTAAAACCGTCCGGTTTGTTTAGGAGTTGAAATACTCCAATAATTCGTCGATTGGAATCAAAAATAGGGATGGAGGCAATATTTTTGGTGACGAATCCGGTTTTATCATCAATGGCGGATAAAAAATGTTCATCATGATAGGGGTCATTTATGAGCAGTGGTTTGGCTTCTTTAATCGTGTGTCCTGCGATACCATCATTTTCATGAATGGTAATGGTATCGGTTCCATCGGCAAGTGTCGTCCAAAGTGTTTTGTTGGTAAAATTGCGAATAAAAATAGAACATCGTTGTGCTCCGCTTACACCTTTGGCGTATTCAGAAATGAGTGGAAGCCCCTCATTTAAAGTAGTCTTCGTTAAAAGAGCGCGTCCAAAATCGGCTAATTTAGTAAATGTAGGGTTTGAATCCATAAATCCTCTTCAATAATAATTTGAGACAATAAGCGGTAATGCTATCACTGCAAAGCTGAAAGTTGACTCAAAAAATTATTTTGAAGAAAGGGAGGAGAGTAAGAAGGATATGAATGCCTCCAAGGAGGCATGTTTTTAGAGACTGTGCTCTTTTTTGTACTCGATGATCATCGCATATGCTTCGTCTTTAAGCAATAATTTCTCTTTTTTGAGTTTTTCAAGCTCCAAATCTGTTAAAGGAATCGTACCCTTTTCAGCTTCTGTAATTTGATCGTCTAAACTGTTGTGACGGTCGAAAATTTTCAAAAAATGGGCATTCGCCGCATTGTTTTCTTTCATATGAGTAATAACGTCACGGTATTCGTGTAGCATGGTGGCTCCTTAAAGGCTATTTATTTGCCGAATTCTACCACTTTTTATTTTAAAATTCGTGGAAGTGTGATTCCCTCTTGCCCTTGATACTTTCCGCTTTTGTCTTTATAGCTCTTTTCACACACTTCGTCGCCTTGTAAAAATAGGACTTGTGCAATCCCTTCGTTGGCATAAATTTTAGCCGGAAGAGGTGTTGTGTTGGAAATTTCGATGGTAATATGTCCTTCAAACTCAGGTTCAAAAGGGGTTACATTGACGATAATCCCGCAACGTGCATAAGTAGATTTCCCCAAACAAATGGCTAAAACATCGCGTGGAATTTTAAAATATTCCACAGTTCGAGCCAGTGCAAATGAGTTGGGAGGGACGATGCAAACATCACCCGTGAAATCAACAACATTGGCATCATCGAAGAGTTTTGGGTCAACTACTGTCGAATTGAGGTTGGTAAAAATCTTAAATTCATTCGTCACACGAATATCATAACCATATGAACTAAGCCCGTAACTAACAACGCCAACCCCCACTTGATCCTCGCAAAATGGGGAAATCATCCCCTCTTCGAGTGCCATTTTTCGAATCCATCCATCACTTTTGAGACCCATGTCATATCCATTGTTAATTTTATTTGTGGTAGTATAACACATCTATTACCCTACTTTTAGGAGCGATTCACCCATGGATATGAAACAAATTAAGACACTGGTACAAGAGTTCGACGCAAGTACTCTTTCAAAATTAAAAATCACTTTGGATGCTTTTTCAATTGAATTGGAAAAAAATGTTAGTGTTGTCAGTGCACCTGTTATGATGGCAGCACCTGTTGCAGCAGTCAGTGCGTCTGTCGTTGCAGCACCTGTTGCGTCGGCTTCTGCTGTAGCTGTTCCTCTTACGGGTGATGCGATTTTATCACCGATGGTAGGAACATTTTATTCTTCTCCTTCACCGGACTCGGCAGCTTTTGTCAAAGTCGGTGATCGTATTAAAAAAGGGCAAGTCGTTGCGATTTTAGAAGCAATGAAGATCATGAATGAACTCGAAGCTGAGTTTGACTGTGAAATTCTTGAAATACTTAAATCTGATGGGCAAGCAGTTGAATACGATATGCCGTTATACGCTGTTAAAAAGCTTTAATCATGGCGGAAATTAAACGAATTTTAGTCGCAAACCGCGGCGAAATTGCCCTTCGTGCGATCCGTACGATTCAAGAGATGGGCAAAGAAGCAGTTGCGGTTTACTCGACTGCAGATAAAGATGCTTCGTATCTCAAGCTTGCAGATGCTTCTATATGTATTGGTGCAGCTCCAAGCTCACAAAGTTATTTAAATATTCCGGCAATTATTGCTGCAGCAGAGATTAGCAAGTGTGATGCTATTTTTCCAGGATATGGATTTTTGAGTGAAAATCAACATTTTGTTGAGATCTGTACCCATCACGGGATTAAATTTATTGGACCGACTCCTGAAGTTATGGTGATGATGTCCGATAAATCTAAAGCTAAAGATGTGATGATCGCGGCAGGTGTTCCTGTTGTTCCCGGATCTGATGGCGCGATTAAAGACATTGCTGAAGCTCGTGTTCGTGCCAAAGAGGTTGGTTTCCCTATCATCCTTAAAGCAGCAGCAGGCGGAGGCGGACGCGGAATGCGTGTCGTTGAAGAAGAAGGCGGTATTGAAAACGCTTTTTTAGCGGCAGAAGCAGAAGCGATTACTGCGTTTGGCGATGGAACCATCTATATGGAAAAATTTATCAAAAATCCTCGTCACATTGAAGTTCAAATCATTGCAGACAGTCATGGTAATGTTCTGCATATTGGTGAGCGCGACTGTTCTATGCAGCGTCGTCACCAAAAGCTGATCGAAGAGTCTCCTGCGGTTGCATTGACCCCTGAAATTCGTGCCCAACTTCATGCCTCCGCCGTTCGTGCAACAAAATACATTAAATACGAAGGTGCTGGAACATTTGAGTACCTTCTTGATGCCGATAAAAATTTCTACTTTATGGAGATGAACACTCGTCTTCAAGTGGAGCACACCGTATCTGAAATGGTAAGCGGATTGGATTTGATCGAGATGATGATTCGTGTAGCCGAGGGTGAAGTATTGCCATCACAAGATACTGTGATTCTTAGCGGTCACTCAATCGAATGCCGTATTACAGCAGAAGATCCTATTCGATTCTTACCATGCCCTGGTAAGATTACCCAGTGGATCGCACCAGGTGGTCGTAATGTGCGTATCGACACTCATGTGCACGCAGGATATATGGTTCCTCCAACCTACGATTCGATGATTGGAAAACTTATTGTCTACGGAAGAGATCGTAATGATGCAATTGCTCGTATGCACCGTGCGTTGAGTGAATTTACTGTCGAAGGGATTAAAACAACAATCCCTTTTCATCAGAAAATGATGAAAAATCCTGATTTCATTAACAACAACTTCGATACAAAATACCTCGAAAATTATAAAGGGTAATACCCCCGTTCGTGGTGAGCTTGTCGAACCATGAACACCCTTCGACAAGCTCAGGGCGAACGGAGACCTTTTACGGCAACCGTATTACTTGAATATCTGCACTTAGACGTAGCCGCGTAAAATAATCATTCAATACTTGATTTCGTTTTTCTCCCATAATCGCATTGGTGATCTGGGGTCGTACAGAGTCAAGATTTTCGGTGATGAGATTGGGTTTGTCTTTCATGTAAAAACTCATAAACCCATTTTTACCATTGGGGATGATAGGACCAAATTTACCCACTTCAATTTTATTGAGAATCTGCGCAAGTTGAGGATTGATGGCTTTTGAGGGAATTTTTTCATCTTTGGAGACTACATTTTCGATATTACGCATAGGATCATCGATTTTTGCTTGCAATGCTTCAGCCGAAGAGGAAACATATGTTATAACATCGTAACGTTCAGGTTGTGAAAATTCATCGAGATGAAGTTGATAGTACTCTGCTTCTTCGCTGGCTGTTGGTTGACCCATTTTGGAAAAAGCGATAGTGCTATAGAGCTTTTGTCCCTTGATGCTCTCTTCCACTTTCTCTTTTAGCTCACTTTGACTAATCCCTCGTGCAGTTTGCATGGCATCCAGAAATTTTTCCAGAGAGAGATTGTTTTGTTTTGCCATTTTCTCTAGTTCTTCTTGAACTTCAGCAGGAGTAACCGTAATTTTTTTCTCTACCGCTTCGAGTTGTTCCAGTTTTTTACGGATAAGAGTATCGGCACTTTGTTGTGCAGATGTTTTACTTTGTTTCATCTCTTGTTGTACTTCATAAAGAGTTATGGGACTGTTTTTAACCATAATGGCAACTCCGCCGATGGGTGCACTCCAAAGTGATGTGAGGAGTAGAGATGAGAGTAGCAGTGAACGCAATTGTTGCTCCTGAGGTAAAGTTCTCTATTTTACCCGCTTTTAACATAGCCTTAACTAAAATTAGGCAACCAAAAAAGGATTATTGATGATAGTAACACGTTTCGCTCCAAGCCCGACAGGATATTTGCATATAGGCGGTTTGCGCACTGCTTTATTGAGCTACCTTTGGGCACGTCGCAATGGTGGAAAGTTTTTACTTCGCATTGAAGATACCGATTTTAGCCGTAATGATGAAGCAGCAGCACTTGCCATTGTTGAAGCGTTTAAATGGGTAGGGCTTGAGCATGATGGTGTTATCGAATATCAATCAAGCCGTTTAGAAATCTATCAACAGCATGTCCAAAAACTCTTGGATGCAGGAAAAGCATATAAGTGCTATATGCCCAAAGAGGAGCTTGACGCATTGCGCGAAGAGCAAACGGCTCGTAAAGAACGTCCTCGATACGATAACCGTTACCGTGATTTTACCGGAACTCCGCCTGAGGGGTGTGAAGCCGTTATTCGTATTAAAGCACCGCTTGAGGGCTCTATTACTGTGCATGATGGTGTAAAAGGGGATGTGGTTTTTAATGTCAGTGATATTCTAGATGATTTCATTATTGCACGTTCGGACGGAACTCCTACTTATAATTTTGTTGTAGCGGTTGATGATGCACTTATGGGGGTGACCGACGTTATCCGAGGAGACGACCATCTTAGTAATACCCCTAAACAAATCGTAGTCTATCGCGCACTTGGCTTTGAACTTCCCCGCTTTTTTCACGTTCCGATGATTCATAATCATGACGGTAAAAAACTCTCCAAACGTGATGGCGCAACCGATGTTATGATGTACAAAACGATGGGGTATACCCCTGAAGCATTACTCAACTTTTTAGTACGTTTGGGGTGGAGTCATGGGGATCAGGAAATTTTTTCGATGGAAGAGATGTTGGAGTTGTTTGATCCAAGCGACATTAACCGCTCTGCTTCTGTTTACAATACCGAAAAACTCGATTGGCTAAACAGTCATTATCTCAAAAATATGTCCAATGAAAAACTGTGTGAATTGCTCGAATTTCATGGAGTGATGCTCGTGAGTCATGATAAGAGAGAGATTCTTTTGGATGCGGTCAAAGAGCGTGCGAAAACGTTGGCAGAGATGGCGATGCTTATTAATGAGGTTTTGGTCCGTCCATTAGAGTTTGATGAAGCAGCGCTTAAAAAAGGGTACAAAGAAGAGAGCAAAGGGATTTTGGAAGCGTTTACAGCGGCGTTGAAAAGCAGTTCCGAACTTCATTTACCCAGTGATTATCATCATGTGATGGAAACCGTTGTATCGCAGCTTGGAATCGGTTTTGGCAAAATTGGTCAGCCATTGCGCGTTGCGTTGTTGGGTAAACTTTCAGGCCCGGGATTGGACAGCGTTATGGCGATTATCGGTGTTGAGGAGACATTGGCTCGAATTAACGCACTGATTCAGCGATAACGTATTTCCCTCATCGAGGGAGTCAACCCTCTCTCTTTAGCTTCTTTTAAAAATCGTTTATATCCCCGTTTTTCTTTTTCCCCGATTTTATAACTGATATACTGTAAATAATGGGTGATTTGTGCCACCGTTAAATTGGATTTTTTGGCATTCTCCATCAGAATATAGTAGGGTATTTTAATCGGTTGACGGACAAAAGCATGGCTAAGACGTTTAAGTTCATCGGTGTGATTATGAGAGCACAAAAGGGCAAAGACAAACGGTAGCCCTGTTCGCTTATTCCAAATTTTTCCTAAATCAGTATGTTCCCCTCCACTGTAATAATAGCGCAAGGCTTTATCGCCGATAAGAACTTCACCCTGAACATTTAAGAGTTGTGCGAGGAGATTAGAGGTTGCGGAATCGGTATCTTTTTTATGTTCATCACAGGGGAGAGACAAGACACTTAGAACTTCACGTTTTGCAACAATCCCAACATTAAAATGATGGCAATTACGGGCTGTAATACTGGAAATAAAAGCGGCATCAATGCGTCGAGCGGCAAATGCACGGTTAAGAGTGGAGGGGACACCTTTATGATAATGGAGGCTTTGCTGTGCTTGCGAGGTTCGAGCATAACGTTTCATAAAAACGTGAAAAGGTAAGAGATTAATAAAATCTATTTTTCCGAATATCACAATCAAGACCTTTTCATATAAGAGGTGCTATTATACTAAAAACTTCACTAACGCAAGGGTATATCAATGGTGACAATCGAATTTTTAGGGCCGATTGGTCGTCCTATCCTAACTATGGAAGCGTCAACACTGCGTGATGTGGCTGAGGTATTGAAGCAAGATAGTGAGATGGCACAATGGATTGACAGTTGTGCGGTGGCAGTAAATGATACCTTGGTTTCCTCTTTGGATACGCTCTTAAAAGATGGCGATAAAGTTTCCCTTCTCCCCCCTGTGTGTGGAGGCTGAAGATGTTGGAATTACATGATGGGGCATTGAATGTTCCTGAAATTTTGACCCGTTGGTATGCCAGTGAATCTACTAGCAATTATGGTGCTTATATCCCTTTTGTCGGGACAGTACGGGATGAAGATGGAATCGAGGGACTGAGTTTCGATGTGTATGAACCGATCCTAAATTCGTGGTTTGATGAGTGGGTAGCCAAAGCTGAACCTTTGGGAGCCATTCTAAAGATGGCACACTCTCGCGGGGATGTATTGATTCATGAATCTTCGTATATCGCGGCGGTATTTTCTCCGAAACGGCGTGTTGCGTTA
>Ga0268283_1000505_pt1 | contig 25258 bp, 43 predicted proteins | sample saktaG_13_FD_190140 | JGI IMG/M metagenome (GOLD analysis project Ga0268283, IMG submission 190140) | Saline water microbial communities from Sakinaw Lake, British Columbia, Canada - sak_2013_06_06_36m | ecosystem: Environmental > Aquatic > Non-marine Saline and Alkaline > Saline ... | reverse complement strand
CAAATTTGAGGGTGTCATATAAAATATGACATGTCATATAAAAATTATGACACCTCTTTTTAATTATCTATATATATATCAATAATATATATATAAGATGTCATATTATAGGGGGGGGTGGGGGGCAAAGCATTATTATAGGTTTGCCTCCCACCCCACTACTTTTTATGACACCTTCATAATAACTATCTGTTTTATTTATCAATTTTTAAAAATAGATGTCATATATGAATTATGACACCATGACACCATTGAAATAACTTGTTGATTTAACGAGATATTATTCCCAGAAACTGTCATGCGGTTATTTATGACACCTTCTATTTTTTTACTCTGGAACATAATAAAATCCTGTGACTTGGCCTGATGTGGTTGTGAATGGTTTGAACATAATTCTTTCGGCAACCACCATAGAATCGAGAATATCTTTCAGGTTTTTTGAAACTAAGCCTTGTCCAGGGCCTCGCTGGATGTCCCGGATAGTTGCGCCTTGAACTCCATATTTTTTTATATTCTTTTCTGAATATGCTTTAATGCCTTTAAGGATTTTGTTTTTGTATCTGGATACATCAGAATCAGAAACGTTATCTTCCACCTGCCTAATGACATTTGAAATAATAAAATCCATCATTGAACAACAATATTCAACGACTGGCAGTGGAACCTCGTGAGTGTTTGGGCCTCCATCGGAAAAAGCTTTAACCAATGATGTTTTTGATGCGTGTTCAGCGGCTCTGGCATAAATGGACGAAATGCCTGTTGTGTTTCGTTTGTGTTTGTTTTTTAAATTGTGGTATTCGAGCGCCCAACCATCGAAAAAAGACTGAGCTTGTTTTGTTTTAGGAATAATATATGGGATTGGTTTGTAAAATTGTGGATTGTCACCAGATGATCTATCAATTTTAGGCTCTATTGCACACAGTGCATTTATTGCTGCAATTATTTCTACTGGATGTGAAAAGTCTTTTTTATAATGTGGCAACGGTGCGTCTGTTTGATCCTCAAATATGATTTGCCTTGCGAGAAACCCACTGGATACCTGGCCATTACTCATGGCGTCCCAAAATGCCTCTGGGGGACTGGCACCGTAAAAACTCATGTGATGATATGGTAGCATGATATTATTTTGAGTGTTGGCGTATCCCTTTGATTCTGCACGATCTGTCGATGTAAAAAGTTTTGTCATCATGCGGGGAATACCAGCTTCGGGGCTTGATGGGTTTTTCAATCCGGCCAGTACAGCGCCAACTTCATCTACATAAAATATTGATACTGGAGAAGCGACGAGTGATTGAAGTATTGCGGTTGGGCTGGTGAATTCTGATGGAGCCAATATTTTTGAGGCATGAGACAGCGAGATCATATTTTGGAGATAGGACATGACACCTGATTTACCAGTGCCGGAATATCCAAGAGACATAATATAAAAATTTGTTCTAAGTCCTGTTTCTGTCATAACCTTTTGACCTAAAACAGATCCTATTGTTGCGAATGCTGCACCCAGGGAAAAAAACGGTACTGATGCGGCGGAACATTTCTCAATACTAATCATCATGTCTTGGATAAGTCCACCAGGATTTAACAGATGTTCCGGTATTTTATCGGTTTTTGGATGAATGATGGTTTGTTTTTTTGGCTCAACAAATATTTTCAAAACAGCATTATCACCGAATTCATTCGCTAAATCATTAAAATCAGATCCGGATGTTTCAGGCAAAAACACTTTTGCACTAATAACTTCTCCGGCAATAGTGGCCTTTGATGCGCCAATGTTATCATGCTTTTTAATGTCATTATCGCCACAGATAATGATGGTTGACTCAAGGTTTTTGGATTTAACAAACTGAGCAACTGCAAGGATGTTTCCTGCCGAGAACGCGCAATAAACGGAATGGCCTGTACACCTATGAAGAGTTGCGCCGGTTGCATAGCCTTCACAGATTAAAATGGTTGAACTGCCTTGGATGATAAAAAAGCCACCTTTCATTTTACCTTTGGGTAGGTTTTTTTTATCACCTGATGGCCTGATGTATTGTAAAGACTGGACTTGAAAAGATTCTGATAGAACCGGGATTACCAGCGAATTACCGGCCTGTTTAACGCCAGGATACGCTGTAATATTCTTCTTAATAAGGTACGCATGTTCAGAAGGTGTTTTAGAAGCTGCATAAATTTCTTTCGCTGATTCGGCAGCTCTTGCATATTCAGCATCCTGTTGATTTTTCCTGTTTATCTCAGCCTGCGCCATAAATGCCGTGGCCTGCATTTGATCCAGGTATCCAAGATTTGAATATTCATCAGATACCCACTTGACGCTTGTTCCCTTCCTCCAATCCCCGAAAAATCCAACTGGTACAGGGCCGTCAGTATGAAAACAATACCAACCAGATTTCCCATGCACCCTGCCAGTGCCGTTTTCGACTGGATACCGATGAATAATACCATCTGCAATGATGGATTTTGGAGGTGTTTGTCCGGCCTGTATCATGGCGGATGTTATGTTAGATAAATTCAGCATTGATGTTTTATTTCACTTAGGTTTGCGCGTGCTGAAACAAGACGTAAAACAGCTCTTTCATTATGAAAGGTGACAAAGTTTTCAGCCAAAACAGTATCATTAAAACTATCACCTATTTCAGCATCAGAACTGTTTAAAATGACGTGTTCAGGATTGATTGAATTGGTAGTAATAAAATCAGTTACGATCTTATTAAACGTGTTTGGTGGAGAATGATCAACGTGAACATTGTGAATATTTAATGCAATGCCGGTTATCGGACACACAGAATCACCGTCGAGGTTGTTCACTCTAAAAACAAATACATCACCTGAAATTGCTTGGCGGCAGGCGTTTTTAAACTTTCTCAGGGGATCGGTTGGTTTGAGGCATTCAAGAAAACTGAAATCTGTTTCGGTGCCATCGGTGCGTTTAATCCAGAACCCACGGTTTCTTTTGTGAACTGGATTTTGCCGGACGAATATGGTTGAAACACCACAACCAATTTTGACATCAGCAGAGGGGTGCATGGCAAGTATTGCTTTTATGAATTTGAGATTGATGTCATTCAAACCTTGTTCAAATTCATACGCATAAAGGATATCGCGAACCTTATCAGTTAAAGCCGATTTGGTTTTGAAATGCTCGCAATTCACCACATAACTTTTTGCCATTGGTGTAAATCCTTTGCTTTACGACTGCTGTATCAAGGAATCCTGTGAGTGTGGCAATAACTGTATCAGGTAGGGATGTCTTTCGATCTGTGGACCGGCGAGGTGGATGCAGGTGCGGATAAATTCTGACTGTGTACAGTCGATCGCGATTATGGCTTTGCCAAGATAACGTGCCATTTTCTCATCAATTTTGATGTTAACGGCATTGTCAAATTTCATCATCAGAACTCCTGTATTTACGATAAGAATTGATGGTGTCAATCACGTCAAGCAACATGGGATTTTTCTCAAACACTGGCATACCGAGCAACAAGCAGCCTCGAACCATCTTGCTCATGTTGACATCCATTTTATATGACAATTTTGATAATTCCTCAGCCAGGGAGCTGGTCATTTTAAAACTGATTTGTTTGTCTGCTGATGGCATGTTCGTTATTGACGGATATTTTCCTGAGTGTTATTCGGTTAGGTTGTTTGTTTTTTGGGTATCGGTGGTGGCGTACAGTTCGGGGTAAAGCATCATATCGCGTGTGACTTGTCCACCGGTAGCTTGTTCAATACGAAGAGCGAGGCGGGGCGATGGCTTGGCAAAATACAACAACCGATCAACATACGGCTTGGTCGTACCGATTTTCAAGGCAAATTCAAGACGTGATTTGCCATTTAAATAATCTTTGAGTTTATTATTGATTATCATATTTGCTATATTAAACCATGACGGTTTAATGTGTCAATGATTAAATTAAAAAGGTTTGATGTTATGATAAATGTCAATGAAATAAGACGAAAAAACCTGAAAAGATTAATTGATGAATGCGGAATAGAAAAAACCGAGTTGGCTCGCAGGATAAAAACAAAGCCGCAGTATATTAATAATCTTTTGAATGAAGAAAAAGGTCTTTCAGATAAAGCTGTATTGAAGATAGCTGTGGCATTAGGTGTTGAAGAAATCGAATTTTATAAAGGACTGCATGTTGAAGATCAAACAGAATTGCAAGAAAACAAAAAACAAACAGATATTCCAGATGAACGGTCGCTTTTAGGTATAGCGACGTATGTTATAAAATATGGTACTGGTGCACAGTATGAAAGATTCAGATCATTCGGTGAACTGATACGAAAAGAAATTGAAGATGTAAAAAAAGACAAATCATTACAATCCATGAACGTGCTGGTTTCTTCCCCCATGAAGCGTCCGGATGGACTGATGATCGTAAATGGAGGGAAATAAACAGTAACGGACGCAGACTTTGTTTTAAACTCACCTTATTATAAGAGGCTCGCGTGACTTAGGTCATGCGGGTCTTTTTTTTTATTCAAATTTTTATCTCTGCCTTTACCATCAATATCTTAATTTATTCTGTTAAAAAAAATAATAAACAAGAGTTGGTTATTGTTGTTGACAGTGTAAACATATTTAGTTTAATATAAACCCAACATAACAACACCCCAACACAAAATCTTGAGCACTCTTGATTGAGCGCGCAGACGGAAGATGTGTTCTCTGAACCAGATCGTGTTTGCACGTAGGCAGGGGAGAGGATCGGCGGATCGGGAAGCGCAAAGAACGATAGGAGGCAGTATGAACGGAAAAGACGATATGGCGATTGCAAAGAAAATGGGAGTCAGTGTTCTTGATCTGCATGAGATTTTATCCAGGTTTGAGAAGCTGGATGCCAGGGAGCTTAACCTGGTGGTGATGCAATTGATCAATAGGTCGATAATGAAGCTGGAGCAACCATGAAACGACAGATTGAAGACAAAGTTACGTCCTGGGCAGCTTTACTAAACTAAATATCAGTAAACAAGGAGATAATCATGAATAATACTTGGCCAGGTGGGATAAAACACGCAATGGATCAGGATGAACACTAAAGTTGGAATGCAGAACACTACCCTGGAACATTGCAACTTTGCGTAATGTGCGAAGAACCGACAGGACAGTGTGAAGAAGACGCAATTTATTTTGAAGACACAGGCCCCCTGTGTGAAGAGTGTAGCAGGATACTGGAGAAGAAACCATGATTGAAATTGAAATATTGAAAATGCAGCACCAAGTATTAGTAGCACTATATTTGATAGCGGCTTTTATAGTGATTCCTGTCAGTAAACCATACGCATATACGCTGTGCGGAGTTGCAATTTTCTTCGCAATTAAAGGATTTTTGGTGTGACAATGAAATTCCACAAACTAAAACCACCATCGGCCACCACCCGGCCAACACCCGCGCCCGCCGCTGACACAGGCATCTGTCAAATCTGCAACACCCGGTCAATTGCCGGGTATGTCCTGGGCAGCGGGCAGTATCTTTCAAGGACATGCCTCAGATGCTACCGAACGGCAGGCATAGAGTCCAGCGACCGGGGACAATTCAGGGCGCACGGGGCCTATAAACAATCACGCAGTTAACATCACAGCCCGGATCTCCAAGCGCGTCCCGATCACGCGCAGTAAACAAATCCCGCTCATATATCGGGCAACAGGTTGTACCTGTTATTGGTTCAGAAAGCGGACAAGGTCGGTTTTTTTTTCTGGCAGTAACCCGCAGCGGGTGCAGCGGTCATAAACACAGCAGGGATATGGTGGTTCAAGTCCACCTTGAAACGCGGGTGCAGTGAAACCCTGCTGGTTCGGGTTCAATTCCCGGTCTGCTATCCAACAATTAACAAGGAGAATCAACATGACAAGAACGAAGAAATTTATGTGGTTGGCAACCAGATTCAGCGATTTTAGAAGCAGGTGGATACTGTTTACTGAATGGGTAACCGGACACTCACCGGATGCTCGTTACGAACTCGAAATGAGAATGGGAGAATTATCATGATAATCGACTTGAGTTTGACAAATAACGACTTGTACGCAGGCTGTGAGGTTGAGTTGGTGGCAGGCAGGTTTAACCTGGTGACACCTGTGTCCCAGTCGATTGAAATCGTCGGAACAAATATCGGCAATATGCTTGCTACAGTACCACGGTCGGATCGGGATTCTGTAACCCTCACCGGCCCCATGGCCGTGTGGTTATATCTGGTTGTTTTCCATGCCGTGGTTCACGCTTTTTCAGAGGTGAAATACAACGATGGACGCAGTGATGATGTTGTTATAGCGCGGCACGGGGCCGCACAGGGATAGAAAGGGAGGAAGCCGGGAGCAAACAAACGGTAATTGATAATCCGCTCGTAACAACAGCGAGCAATCCCAAAACCGAGTCAACAAAATTAGGCTGTAAGTATCCATTAATGCCTCCGTATGGAAAGATACGGAGGCAACTTCAAAGGAGAAAACCTATGAATCAATCAGAAGTTGTGCATGACATGCGTCAGAGCGGTTGGGAACTGGATACAGTAAGAGGGGACGGATTCGTTCATCTGTATAAAAGGGATAGAGAGAGAAACTGTATTTACCCGGATTACACTGATGTGACGGTGTTCCCCAACGGAAGGGTAGCAGAAGGCGAATTCAATAAATATCCAAGAAAGGGATCGAGATTATGGACACAAAAGAATTAGTAGTCCGTGGTTCTGAATTGAAAATTCAGATCAACGCAATGACAGAGGAATTACGCGGTATCAACCTTGAACTGTCAAGAGCCGCGGAGTACCGCAACGGAAGCAAAACAGGCCACCTGCTTGAGGCAGGTATCAAGGTTACCGTCCAGATGAAGGAAAATATTAAATGGAATCAAGACAGGCTGGCGCAGGTGAAAACCCTGCTTCCTGATGTGTTTAACGACACTTTCATCTATGAGTTTAAACCGGCTTCGTCCAAAGCACTCGAAACGGCCATGAAGGATAACGCTGAATTTGCAAAGGCAATCGCCTGGAGCAGGGAAATTAAGCAAGGCGCACCGCAGGTGGTGTTCGAGAAGATTGAGGATGAGTGCGAAATCCCGTTTTGAAACAATAAACAAGGAGATAAACCAATGTTAAAACCAATAACCAGGGAAACAGCCAATAGATTAAATTGTTTGGTGATCGGAAACGCCGGTTTGGGGAAAACCAGTTTACTCCGTACAATCCCAGAAGATGAAAAAACACTGGTGCTGAGTTGCGAAGGTGGATTGCTGGCTGTGCGTGATTTGATTGAAAATGGACTGATTGAAGGTTTTGAAATAGGATCATTTGCAGACCTTAAAGAAGCATACCAAATGCTTTTAACTCCTGATTTTAAAACCCGTTACAAGTGGGTGTTCTTAGATTCATTGACAGAGGTTTCTGGTAAATGCCTCGAGAGCTTAAAGGCTAAGTATGTGAAATCAGAGGATACTTTCAAAATGTGGGGAGAGTTCTCTGATAATTTGACTCATATTATTAAGGCATTTCGTGATCTTACCGCATACTCTGTTGTCATGACATGCCTACCTGCTACGCAACTTGACGATTTAAACCGTCGATATGTCGGGTGTGCTGTGTCTGGGAAACAACTCCAAGAAAGATTGCCAAGTTATTTTGACTTGGTTCTTTATATGATTAACAAAGAGGACGAAGATGGTACTGAACATCGTGTCTTTATCACTTCTCCAAGTGACAGATATCCTGGTAAGGATCGCAGTGGTCGTCTATCACAGATCGAAAAACCTGATTTAGGTTATTTACGAAACAAAATTTTAGCAGGAGGAATTTAATTATGGCTCAAATTTCAGTAGATTTAACGCAGTACGAAGCACAGGATTCTTTTGATCTCCTTCCGCCAGGTTGGTACTCGGCGGAGATCATCAACTCGGAGATCAAAGAAGGGAAGAAAGGTCCTTACATCAACTGGACTTTTCAGGTAATTGGAAAACCGAATCACATCTGGATGATTACAAGTTTGGGGAACGAAATCTCGATGAAGATTCTCAAAACGATGGCCACTTGTTGCGGTCACCGGAACCCGAACTACATTGCAGACACAGAAGAACTGCACGGCAAACGGTGTCAGATCAAGGTGAAGATCAAAACCGATGAGAACGGTGATTACGAGCCGAAGAATGAGATTTCGGGATATAAACCACTGGACGGCGCAAAGGTGGCAGTCAATAACATTCCTCCGGCGCACGTCGCGGCTGCGGCGATGGCTGCTATTCCGGCAGATACAAAAATGCCGTGGCAGGTTTAAAGACATTGAACCCCTGGGGGATACCCAGGGGGGTTTAGGATAAAAGATGGATTACACGTTAAGGCCATACCAGGAAGAGGCATTGAAAGTAATATGGGATGCAATCCCAACTGATCAATTTATACTGGTTCAAGCGGCAACCGGCGCCGGGAAAACTTTGATTTTCTCTGAATTGATCAAACGTCTTTTAACGCAATGGCCTAATATTAGAATCGGCATACTGGCGCATCGCCGGGAACTTATTACGCAAGCGCAGGACAAGCTACTGAAGGTATGGACAGAAGCAACTATCGGCATTGCCTGCGCCTCAGTATCAAATGAAATTGACACTGATAAACCTGTGGTAATCGGGAGCATCCAAACACTATCCAGGCGCACAGGAACAACCGCACCATTTGATTTAGTAATAGTCGATGAAGCACACAAAATACCAGGCATGAATATCAATTCGCAGTACAAAACATGGATTGAAACCATGATCCGTTACAATCCAAAAACAAGAATATTGGGTATGACTGCGACACCATTTAGACTTTCTCAGGGATATATTTATGGGACCGCCTGTAAACCAGGCAATATCAACCTGTTCCCCGATTTGCATTATAGAATCAGCATCAGCGACTTACAAAAAGATGGATATTTGTGCGGATACCGAGCGAAGGCAACAGTAGATATTTCATCAGAATTAGCTACTGTCCGAAAAACAGGCGATTATAATGTGGGCGATCTGTCAATAGTGATGAGCAAACAACAGCATGTCGGCAGCGCCGTAGCAGCACTTAACGAACATGCAGCAGACCGGCGTCATGTAATTGTGTTTGCTGTAACCATTGCTCACGCTGAAAAACTTCGGGAAGCGTTTGGTGAACAAGCAACAATTATTCATTCTGAATTGAATGATAATGCCAGGTATCAGGCGCTTTCTGATTTTGAATCAGGGAAAATCAGGATAATTGTGAATGTAACAATACTTTCTGAAGGCTTCGATTCACCTGCTGTGGACTGTATTATCATGTGCCGTCCAACCATGTCACCCGGACTTTTCATTCAGATGACAGGCCGTGGCCTGCGTCCTCATCCAGACAAACAGGATGTATTGATCTTGGACTTGGCTGAGAATTGTAAAACTCATGGAGACCCAAATAACCCAAAAGTAGAGATACCAGGGAGATCGAAGAAGAAGGTGATTTTGGTTGAAGAAAAGAAAATTAAAACCTGTCCCAACTGTTCTGAAATTGTTGAACCGAGAGCAATGATTTGCATGGTGTGCGGTTGGGAGTTTGTAACCGAACGTAACGATCCGGTAGTGCTAACAGATTATCGGTTTGAGAAGCAGAAATCAGCTTCGATGGTTGCAGAAATAAGCGATATAGAAATGAGTAAATATGTCAGTAAAGCAGGGGGGTTGATGGTTAAGGCCGTGATAACCGCTTGGGTGCCAGGTAGTATCAACCCACATTTTATAAATCACTTTATGATCATGGGTGACGGCGGGCATCCTTACGCTATTTCCCGCAGTCGAGCTGCCTGGCGTAAAGTTACTGGAGAGGATCCTCCAACCAGCGCTCAGGAGGCTATAGAAAGAAAAGAGGAATTCGAGAGAGCATTGGGAAAAAATGGCTGGGTTTCTATTTGTGAAGAAAATAAATTTATGAAAATAGAAAAATGGTGTGTGCCAGAACCAGATAATTGCTTAATGCCAGTTCAAGAAGTAACAGAAGCACCTTTAGGTGAAGATCAAATACCATTCTGAAAGGAGGTGTAAAGTGTTGACTGATTCTGATGGCGTACATCATGGCGTTACGATGGCAAAAGCCATTATTAAGGCAATAGCAGACGGAAGAATTAGCCACGTCAAGGTGATATTTTGAGCAAGATGCCACCATTCGATAAAATTGCAAATGAGATGTATGAAGCCGCCGCACGTTCACGAGACAACCAGACGCGCCGATCATACTTGGGGATGTCTGCAATTGGTGATCCCTGTGCAAGAAAGCTATGGTTATCTTTCCGTGGATACACGCCGCTTCCACTTGATGGCCGTATCTTAATGTTGTTCAGGTTTGGCGACCGGGTGGAAGAGGAAATCATTTACCACCTGCGCCTCGCCGGATACAGTGTAGAAGGCCAACAGGAATCTTTTTCAGATCATGACGGTTGGTTCAAAGGACATTGTGACGGAATCATTCACGGAGTTACCAGACGCCAACATATTTTAGAGATTAAAAGCTGCAACGCAAATAAATTCAAAGCGTTTCAGCAATACGGCATACAGAAAACATACCAGGTATATTACGATCAAGCTATCTGTTACTGCGGATATGCCGGCCTCGAACGTGCTTTGTTCGTCATACAGAACAAAAACAATTCTGAAATCTACACTGAGAGAGTATATTTTGATTCTGAAGTGTTTGAAGCACTCAAACAAAAGGCGTACCAGATTATAACGGCGAACGATCCGGCGCCGCAATCTTTCACAGAAGATTCTCAGACGTGTGGTTGGTGCGATCACAGGGTAACTTGCTGGATGCCATCAGAGGCGATCCAAACACTGCGGGATTGTATGACGTGTGAGTATTTAAAATGGATTGGACTTGTGCGGAGCTGTCTACATAAAGATCATCCGTATGAAATCAAGCAACGGATAGGAGTCTGTGGTGATTTTATTTTAAAAAATATCGAGGGGGAGCTATGACGCGATCAAGAATAACAAGCGCATTAAATGATTTGTAGAAAAAGGTGAAAACGAAAACAACTATAGAAGAAGCTCTTAAAGTCTGTCACCAATGGACTGCTGATCTGATGGTGGTATGTAGAAAGGAAGAAATTGATGGTTATCGAAATGGTGTTAAAAACTCCAGGAGTTAATAATGAGAGCAATCGTTGAAATCGAACTGGAATTGGACGGCGAATACCAAAAAACAGACAATCAGTCTATCGTTGATGCAATACTGACATCTTTGGATAGTTCATGGAAAATTAAGAACGATAGACTGGCATTTTTTAAGTCGGCAACATGCAAACTGAAAGGGAAACCATGATTGATAACGACAATGGTACAGTAACCGACGAATCCACCGGTCTGATGTGGCAGCAGGAAACGATACCAAACAACACGATGTCATGGATACAGGCACTATCTTATTGTGAGAGGCTGAATCTTGGAGGCCATACTGACTGGCGGCTACCTACCATTAAAGAATTAATAAGCCTGGTGGATTACAGGCGACATAATCCAGCGATTGATACGGCTTACTTTCTAACTGCGGTTGTTTCGTCCCTTTATTGGTCTTCTACTACCTACGCAAGCGATACGCTCCTTGCTTGGAGCGTGTATTTCTACAACGGCCACGACTACATGAACTATAAGAACGTCAGTTTGTATGTCCGCGCTGTTCGAGGGGAGGAAAAATGATTGATAATGGCAACGGTACTGTAACCGATGAAGCCACCGGTCTTATGTGGCAACAAGAAACGATACAAAACAACATGATGTCATGGAGACAGGCACTATCTTATTGTGAGAGGCTGAATCTTGGCGGCCATACAGACTGGCGGCTGCCTACCATCAAGGAATTACTAAGTCTGGTGGACTACAGCCGCTATAATCCGGCAATCAATACAAAGTACTTTCTGGATGCGAAGTCGTCATTTTATTGGTCTTCTACTACCGCTGCACTCAATGAGGATTATGCGTGGGGAGTGAACTTCGAATATGGCCATGACGGCCTGGAAACCAAAAAATACAGTTATTATGTCCGCGCTATTCGGGGAGGAAAACAATGATCGACAACGGCAACGGTACTGTAACCGACGAAACCACCAGTCTGATGTGGCAGTAAGAAACAGCAATGTTTATGTCTTGGAAGGATGCTTTGTCATATTGCGAAAAACTACAACTCGCAGGTTATACCGACTGGCGGCTACCATTGCTGACTGAATTAAATAGCATTATTAAGGAAAGACGGCAGACAAGCGGCGGCTCTTGATTTTGTGAAAATGTTATTTAATGCACCTATTGACAGAATTGCTATCGAAAATCCTGTCAGTATAATTTCTACCGCAATCAGGAAACCAGATCAGATAATCCAGCCATATCAATTTGGTGATCCATATCAAAAGGCAACGTGTCTTTGGTTAAAAGGTTTGGTGAAATTAAAGCCAACGAATATAGTATCAGGAAGAGAACAAAAAAATTATTTTGAACCGCCTTCGCCAGACAGATGGAAAAATAGATCAAGGGCATACGCAGGGATAGCTGATGCTATGGCTTCGCAGTGGGGAGTTCATGCTGGTTGGTCATATACTCAACGGTGTTTTTAAAGGAATTGAAAATGAAGAAATGTCTTTTTTGTGAAACAGAAATACCAGAAGCAAGCGCAAGGACAAGGTTCTGTTCTGACGCATGTTCGTGCAAAGATAGGAATAATCGGCACAGAAAACCGATTGTAGCTTATGAAGCGATACCCTGTAAAAACTGCGGAAAAATGTTTACGCCGAAGCAGTCTAATTCTGTTGCCTGCGGAAGACCGGGATGTAAAGCCATCCATGTTCCGGTGTTGAAATATAAAAAATGTTTGATTTGTGGAATCGAAATAACAACAAAATTCAGGAATAAATATTGTTCGGATAGGTGTGCGAGTAAAACGAGGATAAATGAATTTGATGACAGGCCATGTATCTATTGTGGAAAAATGTTTGCCCCTAAAAATAGCAGATCCCAAATATGCCAGGATATAAAATGTCTAAAAAACCACCACATAACGCTACAAAAGTCTCGACGTGCCATCGAAACTGGACAAGAACAGGAAATCTCGAAAGAGGTCATTTTAACAAAATGCCCGAGATGTAGCATAATATACCAACGGAGATACGCACCAGCATGGGGCGGTCGGGGAATGCCTCGGATATTCTGTAATGCCTGCAACCAACACAGTTACAACATCCAAAGCGAAATCTGGGGTAGTAACGAAGTCTATGCGTGAGGGGTTTGAAAGTGAGAGCACTTATAAAAATTATATCTAAAATAGCAATAGCCTCAGCTATAGCAGAAAAAGCCATAGAAGCCTCGGCAGATGACGTTATCGCAGCAGGGTTGTATGCAAGTATGGATACTGCTGCAATGGCCGCGCTTGCTGCATTCCCTGGGGATTTAAACCAAAAGGAAATTGCTCTTGTCCAGAAAAAAATAACTCTATTCTGTGATGAAATGGGTTGGGATCATAAAAATCTACACATCCACAACTATTTAATTTTTTCTACCGAACAACTCGAATGTGTAAGGAGTGAACTTGTGGCGCACAACGCCGATACCCGGAAGATTGAAGCGATAGAGAGATTAATTGCAACAGAAGTTGATATTTATGAACGGTTTTCTGATTTGGGGGAATATCCTGAGTGCGCTATTGAGGGGATGAAGGCCGCTGATATATGGAACCAAATATGGAGTTAGAAATGATGCAAGATTTGCATAAAACAGCATTGCCAGCCATAAATTACGACTGGTTTTGTAATATATATCATTGCAAGATGTTACGTTCTGCCTGCGAACGTCGTCAAGAACTGGCAAAATACAACGGCGTAAACCAATACCGTGCGCAGTACTCTGATACATGCGGAAACTGCCAACAAGTAAAAAAAGGAGTCAAAATGTTTACAGAAGAGATTGAAACGATCACAGTTAATGAGAATGAAACGACAAGAGTCTGCCGTATCTGCAAAGAAGTATTACCAATGGAAGATTTTTATAAAAGTATTGATTGCATTGGAGGCAGGGAACGGACGTGTAAAAAATGTCAGGCAGTGAGAAAAAGAATAACAGCAGAATCAAAGAAATCCGAAGCGAAAATATCAACGGTAAAGATTAAAGCTGAGCCACCGAGATTGCCGGCTGGACTGCCGCCTGGTGTTTCAATAAATCCGGTTTATGGGAGTGACGACTTTCCGCTCACAAAAGATTTTATCTGTGATTATGATCATTCGGTAACGTTAGATTTTTCGTATCATCCAGACATGTTGAAATCGGTTTTAGACGCCGCAAAACGTGAGTTCAGGACACCAGCAATGCAAATACTTTTTATATTATCGAAACATGTTGATTAAAAGCGAGGCACCATGGAAATAAATTGTATAGATGCAATGGCGGATAAATGGCCGTCAACGATTTGCGCTCGGGGAGCAATCAGTGAGTTTACTGGTGGAGTATATTCACCAAAATTTCTTGCGAATGAAGATTGTGCCCAGAGAGGGCCTGTCGGGAAAATATTAATCGGTGGGCATGTCTGTTATCCAGTGACGGGCTTGATCGAATGGTTGAAGTCCAGATCGTCAAGTTCATGGGCAGCACGTAAAAAAAACAAATAACGATACCTTGGATATTTTACCCATTGGATGAAAAACACGGGACAGATACGGGATAAAATCTGTCACAATAAAAAAGGGGTTACAGCTTTTCGCTGTAACCCCTTGATTTTTCAAGTGCCGAGGGACGGAATCGAACCGCCCACACGGGGATTTTCAGTCTCTTATATGTCATTTCCTGACACTTCCCATACTTTCCTAAACCAGCAATAAATAATTGACATTACAAATGATGTGGTGTTATATCCATCCTAAAGTTTCCTTATAAATCATTAATTTCCAATAAAAAATACGGGATAGATACGGGATAACTTTTATGGGGGTAAGGTGTCGAAATGGGTTAAAGCAAAAGCACAAGGTGTACGCTATAAGGAACATGCCAGCCGTAAACATGGATTACAACTTGATCGGTATTTTTCTATCAGATACAGAGTTGATGGTAAGGAAAAAGAGGAAGGCTTAGGATGGGCTTCTCAAGGTTGGGCGATCACAAAAGCGAGAGATACCCTGGCTGAACTTAAAAGAAACGCCAGAACCGGAGAAGGTGAAAAAACCCTGTCAGATAAAAGAAAAGTAGTAAATGCTGCAAAACTGGCTTTGAATATTGAAAAGGCACGAATTGAAGCTGTAAACATCACATTCAAAACTTTTTTTGAAAATGAATATTTGCCGATACAAAAAACGCACAAAGACCGGGAGACTTGGGTTAAAGAAGAGCAACACGGAATCGTTTGGATTTTTCCTGTTGTCGGTAACATTCCGATGAAAGACATATCAAGTTTTCACATCGAGCGAATCAAGAAAAATCTGCTTGATGCTGGAAGATCACCGAGAATGATTCAATATTGTTTCGCCACAATCCGGCAGGTCTGGAACCATGCACGCCGTGCCGGTATTGTAGCAGTAGATCCACCCACCAGGGATGTCAAAATCCCAAAGTTTGATAACAAGCGGCAAAGGTATTTGACGCCGGATGAATGTGACAGACTGCTTGAAGAATTGAAAAAACATTCAGTAACAACCTATCAAATGGCGCTTATTTCCCTGGATGCCGGAACAAGATTTTCGGAAATTGCAGGGCTGCAATGGCAAAACGTCGATTGTGTGCGGGAGACTTTGGCACTCATGGATACCAAAAGCGGTAAAAACCGAACTGTTTACATGACCGAGCGAATCAAGGACTTGTTTTCCGGGATGCCAAAAACCGGGCCTGATGCGCTGATATTCCCCGATAGAAACGGGAACCAGATTAAACATATCAGTAAAACCTTTGATGATGTCGTAGATACTCTGGGGCTGAATACAGGGATTAATGATAACAGATTGAAGTGCGTATTCCATTCTTTGAGGCATACGCACGCAAGCAGGCTTCTTGAATCTGGTGCTGATATTTATCGCGTAAAGGAACTGCTGGGCCATGCAAGCGTTACCACTACTGAACGCTACAGCCATATCACTGCGGATAGGCTGCGGAGCGCGATTAAAGATATGGAAAAAATGAATCTATCGAATGTCATACCTATACGGAAAATCGGGTGACTGTTTCAATAATTTGTGGTATTTACAGAATATACCCCATATGGTTTCGACCCAGGGCGCGGGGCTGCTTCGGTGGCCCCTGCTTATAAAAAAAAGGCAGGACAAACAGATTAACGTTTGTTCTGCCTTTTTGCATTTAATATAAATCTTGTTATATTATTTAATATTCAGTTAACCGTATCCCCCCAGGATCCAGAAAAATCAGCTCATTATTTCGCAGCACAAACTCGCCCAACCCTGTCACTTTTATAAAATATATTTCGGTTGTCATGAAGGGATAAGTTTTTTTCTGATCCCCCCACAGAAACACAGCATTCCCAGAGCAATCTGGCCCAAACGATGCCGATGAGAATTTCATCAGATATAAATCGTGGTCGATCGTCAGCATATACGATTTTCCGCACACCCCTGTATCTGCCTCAGCAGCAAGCGCGGGGACTGACATCATCAGCACAAACAGCATAATCAATATTATTCGTTTCATGTTATTTTCCGCCTTTCGTTATATTGCAACCGACATCAATCGCATAATCTTGGACACATAGCCTATTGTTTCGCCGCTTTTCCAGCCGACAACTTTTTTAGAGACAGCGGTAATACTCGCCCACAGGTTGGGATCTGCACCGCATAATTTTTGCGCTTTAAGGATGTTCCCTGCCCCGGCATTATATGCCCCGAGCATAAACGCTATCCGGTCAACCTCGGGGCGTGGCCCCGACCACATAAGATATAATTTTTGGTCATAATATATCCCGGCTGCAATGTTTTGTTCCGGATCGTCAATTGATTTTATCCATGAGTTTTCACGCCGAATGTCTTTGAACGTGCCCGGCATTATCTGCATAATGCCCTTGGCTCCACACCATGATTCAGCATCCGGGTCCAGCATGGATTCAGCGATCCCCTGGGCTTTAAACCATCGCCAATCAAACGATGCCCCAAAGTGTTTCTCGGAATATTTACGGAAAAGCTTATCGTATTCTGTTGTAAACGCCACAGAGTCAACTGTAGTCACGATCTTCAAGGCGTACCTCCTGTAATGCCCGCCACGGCATTTAAAATGAAAACGAATACTATGGGCAGCATCAAAACAGTATCAATAGAGAGATAAACCGACAACAAGGCCAACCGCAAGCCCCAGGCCGATAAACATCCCCAACACCACCATCCCGACAGCAGGATTTTTCTCAAGCAACTCACGACTGATGTCAAATGCCATCATTCCGGCGAGCAGCCGGTATCCAACGACCATGAAAAATATTGCGATCCAGCCGCCGTATAGGGCAATCAGCGCTTTGGTAATTAACGGGTTGTCAAAAATCATAAACTCTTTCTCACTTTTGCTACCGCAGCTTCAATCGCCAGGTTGATTACTGATGCACCTATTTCGATGCCTTGCTGTTTTAAATCGTCAACGATAATATCAAAAGCATACGAGCGCTTCTCGTTGTTATCAAGAGCGCTTGCCGCAGCCGCAGTCACCGCATCAATTGCAGCTTCCATCAGTACCGGCCCTATTTTGCTCATCAGCACCATGATAAATGGTTTCAGAAACTCCCACATCTGGCTCATTATGAATTGGATTTTGATCATGTTTTTTTCTCCTGAATAAATTTGATAACCAGATATCCCAATCAAACTCAAATGTTTTTGAGATTGTGAATAGACGGGTATCAGGGGGCTCGTCTCGGTTCATCGACATTCTGTTCTTCCTTCGGCTTTACCAGCCGTGCAATATCACGCGCGATATCAGAGTTTTTGTATAGATGGTAGGCAACTCTATAGTTGTCGTAGTATGATTCAGGTGGAGGTTTGTCACTTGTTTTCATTAATTTTATCGTCCTGCTTTTTAAATGGTAACTTTGCAATGTTCCCCATTGTACTGCCCATGCTTTTAATCATGTCGAAAGTATCTGACAGTAATTTTACCGCCGAATCGTCAGTATTTGATGGGGTTAAGACTGCAATGATTTTCAACAGATTTACTGCAACCATAATGCCTATCCAGTTCTGCCCGAAAAACTCTATGATTATTGCGTTTGTGTTAATCATTCAAATTCCTCAAGTGTATCTTCAGTCGGAGTTCCGCTCAATTCCCTGATAATTCTATTGGACAACGAATCATTCACCCCTTTTGCATTTTTAGCGAGCAGCAGAGCAAAATCAATAACAGTTTTCTTATCCCCATCTAACGCTGCTCTGATGATTCTTATAATTTCAGTATTCATTATATTAATCCTCACAATTTCAGGTTTCATCATGTCATTTCCCTTGGAGATAGTCTGAGTTTAACGACTCCCTCAGTTCGGTTTGTGGAAACAAATCTTCTCTTTGGGCGATCCCACAAAGTGGTTGTTTCATCAATCTCATTTCTTATAGAAACAGTACATATATTTTCTCTTGAAAGGTTTTTATTCGCTATTAAATTTGCTTCTTCTTGTAGCATTTTAGGAATGTTTATTGCAAACTTTGGGGAATATATATCTTTTATGTTTCTTGCAATCCTTATCGTTAGGGCAGGATAATTTTCATTTGATGAATCATTGAGCATTCTTACCATAAAATATTTCCTCTGAGTCTTCTCCACACATATACGCATTACAAGCCATAGGCCGTTTTGTTCTGTCCTTTATTCCACAGCCGTCTTTTGTGAGATTCTCACAATCTATACAACAGGAACCGCAGGACACAGGACAAATAATGTCTTCTCGAATTGTGATCATCTTTACCATCCCTTTAGTTTCCGTATATGATGTGGCTTTGACTTCTTTTCAACAAACTTAAACTCTTCGACTTTAACAAACGCCCGCGAATAAGTGTAATAACTATTATCAGGATTTATGCTTATCGTAACAGCATCCTCGTTATGCTTGTAAGAAAAAGAATCTATTCCTGATGTTATTTCATAGCGGGGCATACTTTACCAATCCAAATATCATCTCATTTCCCTCGGAGATAGTCGCAATTTAACGACACTATCAGGATAACTTGTATTAACATATCTACGTCTGACAGGCTGTTCACATGTCTCAACAGAAGGGTAACTTGTCGTATAGTATCCTATGGGATACGACAATTCATATGGACAGGTCGAGTTATCTTCAAAATATTCCACGCAAGTATCATTCGTTTTAATTGGCTTCAGTATCATTTTTCAACATCCCGATCCAAATTATGAAATCTCAGTTTCCCTATCTGCTTAACAAACGTCTCAGCCGTTGCCCATTTCGGCGGAGATATGGATATGTCGTAATACCCATCCGCGCCCGGAACCGGGTTTTCCACTATCCCATCAACCGCATTGCTTGCAACCAGTAAACACTCAAGCCAATCAACTGCGGTTTTTCGTGGCCAAGTCGTAAGTTGTTTATCCTTCGGATCTGTCATAGATGAATACTGCCATTTCTTGAAGACAACCGAAAGCAAGTCATTACCCCACCATGATGGTCTGGCCACACGGTTCATGATACTTGACGCCACCGCCACCTTTCCTTCGTATGATTCCCCGCGTGCCTCACGCCAGACAACCAGAGCAAGAAAAACCTTGTCCGTTGCTTCGTGTGTCAATATTTCAAAATCAATCATATAATTTACCTTTTGTCAACAATCTATTTCTTTCAAGGATAAAGTGTTCATGCTGTTTTGTATTGTATCCGCTGTCCACCAGCCAATTACACAATTCCCTGAGAGATTCGATTTCCGAAGCTGCAAGTTTGAGTTGTTTAGCTATTAGTTGGGAACTTATGAATTCGTCAGAAAGTACCTTGCGAGCGGTTTCATGAAGAGACGATGCATCTAACATATCATGCCTCTTCCTTTTGATCTGATGCACGCCTACCAAACGGCATAGAAACTATTGCACTGTTTACTCGTAATTTAAATGCCTTTTCCAACTCATTAATTCTTTCTGTATGATCCGATCGTTCTCGTAAAACCAAATCATGAATACTGAACATAGTTTTATTTGATTCTTGGTTAGCCATAATTGTAGCGAGTTTCTCATGGATTTCAAGCCAATATGCGTGCGTTTTGTTGTTAGTTTCATGTCGTTTATAATCCTGAGTATTAAGCGATGCTTGTAGCGAATCAATTTTCTTTTCTAATGAATCACGGACTTTATCTCTGCTTTTAGTACAGTGTGCTGTTTCTTCTTCGCACATTGATTTTGTCATGACATGCTTCATGTCCTTGATATAGTAACTTTCCATGCTCTCGACTTTCGCTTCAAGTTTTTCAATGACTTTCCGGAGTTCGTCGAGAACTCGGATATTATTTTTGAATACAAATGCAGCGCCACCAAAGGCAAATGAAAATGTGATTAACGGGATTAGAATATCAATGTGGTCGAAGATGTTCATTAGGTTTTTTCCTTATGGATAGACGTTCATAGATTCGACTGCAAAGGTTTTCCTGCTTTTCCATTCAGCTTTTTTGCTAACATGCCAGTTCTCTACTGGCCGTAAGTACCCGACAATTCTACTATAAATCTCGGTTTTTGGGTTAAACACCGGAGACTTTTCATAGCAGCCGTCGCACTTCATCAGATATTCAGTCTGCGAATGCCAGTCTGCCGGTGGCTGAAATACTGCGCCACCAACTATAATGGTATCTTCATCGTCCTGAGTTGCAGTGACAATCACTGATGATCGACAATCCATACATTCACCCTCAAAAATGAAAGGATTCTGTGTTTTAAGCATTTCTCTAAGTCTTTCTAATTTCAATTCAAAAGCCTCCCTTGATGTTTACATAAACACGGATAGCAGCATACATCAGTAACGCTATACAAGGATGTCCCTTTGCAGATACACACCGTCTGAGTTCTTGATCGGCTTTCAGACGCATGGGAGAAGACTTTTGACACTCAGCATCAGCAACAGAGTAGTCATGCGACTGGCAGCACTCAAGCCAGTTTCCGTTTGGAAATCCTGTACATCTATTATCCTGCATTGATTATTACCTAAATGAATAATACCTATTGATTTTAATGATCTGAGCATAAAACGGGATATGTTCAGAATATTTAGTGATCTGGTCTATTAAAACATCTGACCCTGTAAATAGCACATTCGGCCTGATGTCATTGTCATCTGTTCCATGTTTTAAAATTTTGAACTGTAATTGCAATGCTTTTCCTGATTTGTTCTTGTCCGGATATTTGCTCGTTAATATTCGGTATCCGGTTATTAAGATTTCAGAATTCAATACTCTGTCCAGTTGGATTTTATCTCCGTCCAGTCCAATTGGTTCATCGGAAAACTCAGCAAAACGTTTTATGGCCATGTTACTACAGGGATTTCGCTTAACAGCTCTGTGATTGTTGGAGGCTGTCTTATCCCTGATTGTATCTCCGCCAGGATTTCGTAGCATTTAGACCACACTGCATCACGCCAAGAAACACATGCCTGCCCCTCTGCTGCAAATGTTACATTGTTGGATGTGGCATAGGTGCAAGCAGATAAGATGCCGTCATATCCTCTGGTTTGTGCGGTGACATCAAGCACTGACTGTACTGAGTTGATGTAAGCGCACTGGCTCATCATGTCTGATGAAGGCACAATAATCAGGTTGTATTCGTATCCTGGTTGTGGAGGATCACCTGTCTCGACAGCCACAATGCCAAAAGGCACGGCGATGTGACTATCATCGTATTGGGTTACAATGGGGTAGTTATTGCTATGTGAGATCATTTTTTATATCCTTATTGGTTTTGGGATACTGTATCGACATGCGCCAATTAGCATCAATTTAACATCTGTGGTTATTTTCTTTAGCCACAAACCATTAGCATTACCATGCACAAACCAACCATAATAACTCATAGTGGAATTGACATCACCTGGGGATACATTCTTCGGCTTTAATTTGTCTATTTTCTTGAGAAACTCTTTCACAATTGATTTGCGAATAATCGTTTTGTGTCCAAAAAATCTATATCCAAGAAAATCTATGCCTCGGACTGACGTTGGAAATATCTGCCAGTTTGATTTTATATCCAGGTTGAGATTATTGTGTAGATATTCCTGCATTTTGTAAAATGCACGTCTCAGAAACGACTTGTCATGATGGAGTACCACAATATCGTCACAGTACCGGGAATAATATTTAATGCCCAATTCGCTTTTGACCCAGTGATCAAAATATGCCAAATAAAGGTTGGCCATATATTGACTGAGATAATTCCCGATTGGAACACCCGGAGCGCTGTCTATGATAACATCCAGTAACCACAACGTGTCCTTGCATTTAATTTTGCGCCGGATAACCGCCTTTAAAATGTCATGGTCGATGGATGGATAGAATTTTCGGACATCCATCTTGAGACAATATTCCGTTCCATGAGTATCTTTCAAAAACGTTTTCATCCGGCGAACACCGTCATGAATACCCCTGTTTTTCATCGAAGCGTAGGTATCTCTGATAAATACGTTCATCCAAATAGGCTCTAATATCTGCATGATGCAATGATGGATAATGCGATCCGGGTAATACGGGAGTTTATAAATCTCTCGGGTTTTCCCCGTTTCGTTCCGTGAAAATATTTCATACGGTGAATTGATAAATGACTTATTTTTTAACAATTCATGGATTTCTTGGAAATATTTTTCTGGATCGGCATCTACCATTTTAACCTCTGAATAATGGCCTTTGCCTCTTCTTGCGTTTGTGTGCGCTAACCTAATGTTTGGCATTGCGTAAATGCCTGTGTATATTCCGTTGTGTCGTTTCATTTTCTATTTAATCCACTGCTGCTTATGGTCGCGAACGTTCGGACTCCGTACTAATCCGCATGAACCAAATAAGCCTGTTTTGCCGAGAGGCAAGGTTGATGTTGTGTTGACAGTTATAATTTTTAAAGCAGCTTCCTGCCTGCCGATATTCGCATTGCGATTCCCGGACTCTGAATTATTCGCATTCAGATTCGTGGGACCTGCATTCACGCCATTATTCAGATTGCTGCCTGAAATCAAACTCTGCCAACCCGCCGACGCGCCACACAGCATCGCAACATCAACCCTAAATCATATTTATAATGTATCTACTGGTTCTAAGCAGCAGCCCGCCCGCCGAAATTCGCATTGCGATACCCGGACCCCGAACTATGCGCACGCAGATACGCGGGACCCGCACGCACGCCAGCAGGCAGATCGCTGCCCGAAAGCAAACCCCGCCAACCCGCCGACGCGCCAGGTTGGTAAAAATAATCACAGAGATATGTAGATGAACTTCCTGCAACTAATTTTGGTAGCAATCTGCCAGGAAATAACGCTGATATATATCCATCTGACGCTGGTAGTGCAACACTACTTCCGTAATTTGTAGCTGTGTCTTCTGCCCATTGCGCTGGAGTGTTAGATAAATATACCTGTCCGGTACTGCCCCAATTGATATTTATCCCATCAACCCATTTCCAGATATGCCCATAAATATTCTCGATCCCACGGTAGGAATTGGCAACATATAGACCGGCTGTCAAAATCCCGGATAAAACAGAGTCCAACCCGGCTAAATCAACAACTACACTACCACTGGCATTTCCAAGCCCCATCGTCCGGCCTGTTTTTCTGCAATAGGCATATGACCACCCACTTGCTGCCGTGAACCCAGGGAGATATGTTTGACCGTCCAGGGACGCGAACTCAGTCGTCATTAAAATCCAGATCGCCTCGTAAGCATAAAACCCATTGCTGTGAAAATTGGCTCCGAAATTGGTATGAAGCGTCCTATAATTCGGGTTGGTAGTGCCACGATATTGACAAGTTAATGGCGTGTATCCAGGGAGCGATACAGCCTTATCATCTGATGCACAGATAGTCGCTCCATCGTGGCTTAAATATGCAGAGGCGGATGTGTCATACCAGATTGATTCAAACGCCGAGAAGTATTTATTTGTAGAATAAACACCGCCTTCGTTAAACCAAGGGTGAACCACACTTTCAACCAGTGTGCCAGCAGATGGTTTTCGAAAAACAAATGGTGACTGACTGATTATAATGTAAGTGTTTGTTCCGTCCTCAGTCCAAACATAGTGGAAAGCAGGGACTTCGGTGAATACTGCGCCATCGACTTTTGGGTTAGCGGTTCCAACTGAATACGCATCCCCTGAAACGAAAATGTTATCATTGACGGATAGTGCAGTGTTGCTGTCAACGGCGGTTATCATCGACCTTTTTCCAGTTGTAACATTTTTCACCCACTGGCCCGCCACCACACCTTTCGTTGCAAATGTCTCAGCGCTTGCTATTAACTTGTTTGTTGTCGTTGACGTAGCTGTACCAGTGATTGTAGGTGCTACGTTGAGTTTGTTGATAGAATCGGCAGGGTCAAGGTCATAAATTTTGACACTGCTGGTGTTCAGCACGCAGCGTTTCATCTGCTCCTGCACTGGTAATGATATGTATCCAGTCTCAACCCAAAATCCCCCACAGATTACAATCCCTTTTGTTAGTATCGGGGAGCTGTTAGCAGTAACCCACTTGACTCCATAAGTGAGTGAGAGACGACCAACGTCAAAGTTACCATTTAACTTTTGGATAGCTTGGAGAACCGAATCAGATGAGGCTACCGTTCCGGCTCCTGATGTGTAGCCAGACAGTATATTTGGTGCTTTCTCCGAATTTATACTTGTAAAAGCCATATTTACTCCTTATGATGTCTCTAATTGCCATGATGTACCCAAAACACTCGCCACCCACTGCGTACCGTTCCAATCCAATTGCAGCTCATCTCCTATCGACGCTGATTTAATGCTCCCACCGGCTTTGCTTACTGTTGATAGATACCGGATTGTCTCACTTCCGTTTGCGATAAAAGTGTAATCGTACGCGGCGGTGATAATAGCAGGAACTCGGTATCCGTCCGCACCGGCAGGGAGAATCATTACAACTTCGGTGGTTGCTCCGGTGTTTGTATATACATTAAATCCAGAGCAGTCAGCGCCGGTCATGGTGACAGGACTCACGGCTTGGGTGTGGTTGACTCTGGTGAATGTGGCAACTCCTGCACTCAAAACTCCACTGTTAATTGTCAAGCCCGCACCAACTTTAATCCCACCAAGTACGCTACCAGTTGCAGCCACCTGTGCCACTGTTA
>Ga0268283_1000504_pt1 | contig 25322 bp, 17 predicted proteins | sample saktaG_13_FD_190140 | JGI IMG/M metagenome (GOLD analysis project Ga0268283, IMG submission 190140) | Saline water microbial communities from Sakinaw Lake, British Columbia, Canada - sak_2013_06_06_36m | ecosystem: Environmental > Aquatic > Non-marine Saline and Alkaline > Saline ... | reverse complement strand
TTAGTGTTTTCCCAAACCCTACTTCAGCCTTCCTCAATATCGATTCTTACAAACCTTTCATCTCTGTTGAGATGTTAAACTTCGCTGGACAAGTTGTGTATTCCAATGCTTTTAACGGACATCACATGCAGATTGCCACTTCGGCATTTGAGCCAGGAATGTATCTGGTACGCATAAAAACTGTTGATGGACTTACTATCCGGAAGATTTCGGTTAAATAAACGATTACTTTTTTAATTCTGAAAAGGCTGCACGAAAGTGTGGCCTTTTTAATTATACTTAAAACATTAATTATTAGTACATTAACAGTATAAATTCCCGGCTTGCAGCAGGCAAGCAAATCTTAAATTTCAAGCCCCAAATTTCAAGTACATCCATTCCAGAGCCTTTAAAACCAATGTTTTATTTTGCTTTCCCTTTGAAATTTGGAATTTGAGATTTGCAATTTGTATCTTCTTTTTTAGAATAACGCACAGTTTTATCCATTCCCGGTATAAGTCTATAATCGGGAGATTTTTCAAATAAGTTTAAACCAAGCGTTATTAATATTTGACTTGGTTTTAAATGACTACATCCTTTCAGGAACATCAATACCAAGAAGGCTCATCGCATTGCGGATTACTATGCCCGTCATCCCTGCAAGTGAAATTCGAAAAGCGCGCACAGCCTGATCAGGCTCATTAAGGATAGTGATATCGTGATAGAACTGGTTAAATTCCTTCGATAACTCAAAAACGTAATTGGCTATCAGGGCCGGGCTTAAGGAATCCCCTGCTAACTGAACTGTGGCAGGAAACTCATACAAAATCCTTATTAATGATCTTTCCTTTGGCAGGAGTATTGGCAACTTTTGATCAGTAAAATTTTCTGTGGAACCGGCTTTGCGGAGCACCGAACGGATACGGGCATAAGTATATTGGACAAACGGCCCGGTATTACCATTGAAATCAATGGATTCGCGCGGATTGAACAGCATGTTCTTTTTAGGATCTACCTTCAATATAAAGTACTTCAGCGCCCCTAGCCCGATCATACGAAACAGGGATTCGGCTTCCTCTTCGGGAAAATCATCGGTCTTTCCCAGCTCCTGCGTCATGGTTCGGGCTGTTTGGAACATTTCTTCCATCAGGTTGTCAGCATCCACCACTTTGCCTTCCCGCGATTTCATTTTCCCTTCCGGAAGTTCTACCATGCCATAGGAAAGATGGAATACTGAATCAGCCCATGGCCTGCCAAGTTTTTGCAGCACAAGCTTCAGCACATCAAAATGGTAGTTCTGTTCGTTACCAACCACATAAATAAGCTGTTCAGGATGAAACTCGTCGTAACGCATCTGGGCGGTACCAAGATCCTGCGTCATGTAAACTGAAGTTCCATCAGCACGTAATAATAGTTTGCGATCGAGCCCATCGGCTGTAAGATCAATCCACACCGAGCCATCCGGGTCTTTGTCAAGTACACTATTCTGAAGGCCTTCTTCTACGATCCGTTTTCCAAACAGGTAGGTTTCCGATTCATAATAGGTTTTGTCGAAACCGATGCCCATGGTTTTATAGGTAACATCAAAACCAGCGTAAACCCAGGAGTTCATCATCTTCCATAAATTGATCACATCTATGTCATGGGCTTCCCATTTCCGGAGCATTTCCTGGGCTTCTTTTATTAGCGGAGCCTCTTTTTCGGCATCTTCCTGCTTCATTCCTTTTTGCATCAAACCGGCAACCTGTTCGCGATAGTTCTTATCAAAAGTGACATACCATTTACCCACAAGGTGGTCGCCTTTTAATCCGGCAGATTCAGGAGTTTCGCCTCCACCCCACCGTTGCCATGCCAGCATCGATTTGCAGATATGGATACCACGATCGTTCACCAGGTTCACTTTCTTTACAGTTTTTCCAATAGCGGCAAGCAACCGTGCAACCGAAAACCCAAGAAGGTTGTTCCTGATATGCCCAAGATGCAAAGGTTTGTTCGTATTCGGTGAAGAATATTCCACAACTATGGAAGGCCCATCAACTTGATAAACAAATCCAAATGATTCCTCAGCATGGTGTTGAATGAAATAATTAAGCCAGTATTGGTCACTAACAACAATATTCAGAAAACCTTTGATCACATTGAAGCCAGAAACCATTTCAATATGTGTCACAAGATATTCTCCAATTGAATTTGCAGTATCTTCAGGTGAAAGGCGCGAAAAACGCACAAAAGGAAAAACCGCCAGCGTAAAATCACCTTCAAAATCTTTACGTGTTTTTTGAATTGAAGCCTGTGCAGGTTCAATAGTTTGGTTGTATAGTTCCTGAACGGCCTGTATAATTGTTATTTCGAGCAGTTTCCCGATCATCGGTCATATAATTAATAAGAGGCAAAAATACAGCTATTTTAACAACCTCAGTTGTGATTTCCCTTGCAACCCCGGTTAAAGCAAATATCGACATAACTCGCTATGTTAATAGCCTGAAAGTGACATTCTCAGGATATTTCCATAACTTGAAGAAATACTTTGCTGAGAAACTTAAACTACTATCTTTGCAACAAAATTCAGCTATTTTCATTCCGAAAATATATCAAAAACAATTCATCAACGCTTTTAAATTCAAACCATTATGAAAAGAAATGTAATCATTATTGGTGCGGCGGGTCGGGATTTTCACAATTTCAACACCTTCTTCAGAGGAAACGCACTTTACAATGTAGTTGCTTTCACCGCTGCCCAGATTCCCGACATTGATGGCAGGGCTTATCCAAAAGAACTGGCCGGTGCCGACATGTACCCAAACGGAATTCCAATTGTAGCCGAATCCGACCTGGTAAAACTTATTAAAGATTTAAAAGTTGATGATTGTGTATTCTCTTACAGCGATGTTCCTTATGCCCGCGTAATGAGCCTAAGCGCTGTAGTGAACACAGCAGGTGCCAATTTTATGCTGCTCGGCCCACGCGAAACAATGGTAAAGAGTACCAAACCGGTTATTGCAGTTGGCGCTACCCGAACAGGGTGCGGCAAGAGCCAAACCTCACGCAGGGTTGTGGAATTGCTTATGGCAAAAGGCCTTAAGGTTGTTGCAGTGAGGCATCCAATGCCATACGGAGATCTTAATGCACAGAAAGTTCAGCGCTTTGCAACTGTTGCTGATTTGAAAAAACACAAATGCACCATCGAAGAGATGGAAGAATATGAACCACATGTAGTTCGCGGAAATGTTATATATGCCGGTGTTGATTATGAAGCGATCCTTCGGGCTGCAGAGCAGGATCCTGATGGATGTGATGTTGTGTTGTGGGATGGCGGTAATAATGACTTTCCGTTCTACAAACCCGATCTCATGATTGGCGTAGCTGATCCACACCGCCCTGGTGCTGAGGTATCTTATTATCCAGGCGAAGTTGTTGCCAGAATGAGCGATGTTATCGTCATCAACAAGATTGACTCTGCCGATATGGAAAATATTCAGAAGGTACGCGATAATATTGCCCGCATCAATCCAAATGCTATTGTGATTGATGGTGCTTCACCATTAACCGTTGATCATCCGGAACTCATCCGCGGGAAAAAAGTTCTTGTTATTGAAGACGGCCCAACGCTCACCCATGGTGAAATGAAAATTGGTGCTGGTACGGTAGCTGCCCGCAAATTCGGTGCTGCGGAACTGGTTGACCCACGTCCTTTTGCTGTTGGCAAACTGGCGGAAACATTCCGTATCTACCCTAACATTGGCACATTGCTGCCTGCCATGGGTTATGGCGAAGAACAAGTTAAGGACCTTGAACGTACTATCGAAAACACACCTTGCGATGTTGTGGTAATTGCAACACCAATTGACCTGAACCGTATTGTGAAGATCAACAAACCTAATGTGAAGGTTGGTTACGACCTTCAGGAAATTGGCAAACCTGATCTTACAGAAGTAATCAACGACTTTGTAAAGAAACACAATCTCGTTAAATAATTCTTTCAGAAAAAGCGGCCTTCGGGTCGCTTTTTTTTACCGGTTCTTTTCCGGATTTCTGATACCAATGCTTATTATGCCTATTTTTATCAACTGATAAATTTTCATCCATGAAGAACCGAAGCTTGGTATCTATAAGCGATTTCAGCAAGGAAGAGTATATCAGGATACTGGATATTGCTGCTGATTTTGAAAATAATCCCAACCAAAAGCTGCTTCCCGACCACGTAGTTGCAACGCTGTTTTTTGAACCATCAACCCGCACACGGTTAAGCTTCGAAACAGCAGCTAACCGGCTTGGTGCACGGGTTGTCGGATTCAGCGACACCGGCTCGACGAGTGTACAAAAGGGAGAAACATTAAAAGACACTATCAAGATGGTTAGTGGCTACGCAGATATCATTGTGATGCGGCATCCGCGCGAAGGGGCTGCGAGGTGGGCAAGTGAAATATCGTCGGCGCCGGTGATAAATGCAGGAGATGGAGCTAATCAACATCCAACCCAATGCCTGCTGGATATGTATAGCATACACCAGACCCAGGGCAAACTCGATAACCTGAATATCGCATTTGTCGGTGATTTGAAATACGGACGTACAGTTCATTCCCTGGTTCAGGCAATGTGCAATTTCAATGCTACATTCCACCTTGTTTCACCTCAGGAACTTAAACTTCCGAGTGCAGTAAAGATGCACATCAAAGAATCAAACCTCAATTATATTCAATATACTGAACTTGCTGATATTATTCCAATTGCTGATGTGATCTATATGACGCGGATTCAGAAAGAGCGCTTCTCTGACCCTATGGAATATGAGAAAGTCAAAAACTCATACGTTCTTCATCGTACAATGCTGGAGGGATGCAAACCGAATATGAAGATCCTCCATCCCTTGCCGCGGGTAAACGAAATAAGTGAGGACATAGACGGAACGCCTCAGGCTTTCTATTTCAAACAGGCTGAGAATGGTGTGTATGTAAGGCAAGCACTACTAGCAGCTATCTGCGGAGTGAAATAGTTGAAGTACTTTGAAAATATTCGATAAAATGGACAAAGAACTAAGAGAATTAAAAGTAACGGCCATCGAACATGGAACCGTTATAGATCATATACCGGCAAACAATGTTTTCAGGGTTATCCGTATCCTTAACCTTGATAATACTGAGAACCAGGTTCTTTTTGGTGTAAACCTCGAAAGCCATAAATATGGTAAAAAAGGAATTATCAAAGTGAGTAATATGTTCTTTGCAAAAAAGGAGATAAATAAAATTGCACTGGTAGCACCTACAGCAACATTGATTGTGATACGTGATTTCAAAGTACAATCTAAAACACAGGTTGAAGTACCAGATCAGATAGATACTATCGTTAAATGCTTCAATCCAAATTGCATTTCAAACCAGGAAAACATACCGACACGCTTTACTGTAATCGACAAAAGCGATCTCAAACTTAAGTGTCATTATTGTGAAAAAATTACTGCCAAAAACAATATATACTTTGTGTAACCTTACTTTATAACATTCCTAGGCACCCTAACTCTTTATTCTCAATTCCAAATTATTTAAACATGAAAAAAAGCTTCACCATTCTGGCTGGTATTCTTATACTGGCTTGTAGCACATCTATGGCCCAAAATAATGTGACCAGTAAAGGAGTCTTCAAGACTTATGAACCTGGTTATTTCCAGAATTCTATCCTGAAAGGAATAGAAGAATTTGAGAAAAAGGATTTACCTCCTGAAAAGGAAAAAGTATTTAAAGCAGAGCCATCAGGCATGGACATACCAACTGACAAAGAAGCTTTTAAGAGTTACTGGCGCAACGAACCGGTATCTCAGGGAAATTCAAGTACCTGTTGGAGCTATTCTACGACTTCATTTCTGGAATCAGAAGTATATCGCCTTAGCGGACAGGAAATTAAACTCTCCGAAATATACACTGTATATTGGGAATATGTTGAACGGGCAAAAACATGGGTTGAAAAACGCGGCGACATGAACTTTGGGGAAGGCTCGGAGGGCAATGCCGTTACAAAAATCATGAAAAAATATGGGGCAGTTCCCTATAGTGAATATTCAGGACTATTGCCAGGCCAAACCTTTCAGGCTCATACTAAGATGTTTGGAGAGATGAAAACCTATCTTGATTTTGTAAAAACCAACAACCTGTGGAATGAAGATGAAGTTGTAGCAACTATTAAAGAAATCATGAAACATTACATCGGGGAACCTCCGTCTAAATTCAATGTTGCAGGGAATGAATACACACCCCTCACTTACTTTGATAAAGTATTAAGACTGCGCCTTGTCGACTATGCCGATGTACTTTCGTACATGCAGCAACCATACTGGCATCAGGTGGAATATGAAGTTGAAGACAACTGGTGGCACAATAAAGATTACTACAATATACCACTCGATGACTTCATTAACGTAGTGAAGAAATCTATAAAGGCAGGATATACTTTTTCTATTGGCGGAGATGTATCGGAAGCAGGCTTCCTTGCGAGAGAAGCTAATGCAGCAATTATACCAACTTTCGACATTCCTTCATCCGCTATTGATGAAAATGCCCGACAATTCAGGTTCAGCAACAAAACCACTACAGACGACCATGGCTTGCATGTGGTTGGGTATCTTGAAAAAAATGGCATGACCTGGTTCCTGGTAAAGGATTCTGGATCCGGCAGCCGCACTGGTGGAAAAGAATTAAATAAAAACTTTGGCTATTATTTCTTTCATGAGGATTACATTAAACTTAAAATGATGGATATAATGGTTCATAAAGATATGATTAAGGACCTGTTGGTAAAGTTTAAATAATCAATAACTAATAAGGCTGCCATCGCAGCCTTATTAGTTATCTGTAGCTTATGACAGAAGTCAATCATGAGCTACAATAATATTCTTACCAATTCTGTTTTCTAATTGTCTGATTGCATCCGGCAAATCAGTACATTTGACACTATGCTGGGATATATCCAAAAGCTGATTGCTGAAGGCGAGCATCAGCAGCTAGACTTTAAATTTGGCATCACCGATTCCCGTAAAATAGCCAGAACTCTTGCCGCATTCGGAAATACTGACGGTGGTCGTCTCCTTGTTGGTGTTAAAGATAATGGAGCCATAGCTGGCGTGCGAACCGGCGAAGAATTTTACATGGTTCAAGCTGCATCCGAGCTCTATACTCAACCTGTAGTTAAATTTGATGTTAAAGAATGGCAGGTTGAGGGACGTACTGTACTTGAAATAATTGTTCCCAAAAGTCCTGTAATGCCTCATTCAGCGCCTGATAATGACGGGTATTGGAAAGTATATATACGTGTGAATGACCATAATTATTTGGCTAATAACGTATGGCTAAGAGTGCTACACCATAAAAAAACAGATGTCGGTACAAAAATGGAATACACTGAAAAAGAAAAGTTATTGCTCACTTACCTTTCTGATCATGAAAAGATCACATTGTCAAAATTCAGCAGATTAGCAGGAATCAATAGAAAAAAAGCTGAAACCCTCTTCGTGAATTTTGTATCCCTCTCAATCGTTCGCATGGAATTTACTGAGAATGGGGTATTCTATAAACTGGCGAAACAATACCGCAATCAGGGATAAGATTTTATTCTATCTTTAGCATGTTGATTAAAGTGTTCAATCTTTAATGGACCTAAATGCTTATTTAATGACTCCGGATATGCAGATCCCAGTAAAGTATATTGAAAGTTTAGATGTTGAATTTGGCCTTGAAACAAGAGGGCCAGCCCTGGTTCTCATTAAACAATATCGCAATAACCGGCAGCTCTCAAAAGGGAATAGCCTGTTGTTTACCTGTTGAAAAAATAAAATCCTTGACAATATCACCTTTCAACCGGAAATTGTTAATTTGTCTCCAAAAAGGCTTTATCCTGGCTATTTATATCACTTCAATTAACTATAGTTTAAGCACATTGGTATTTTGCCAAAAAGCTCCTGATAGTTTACTCATCCTTGTTAACACATCAAAAGGAACCGATAGAGTTGATGCATTAAACAATTTGGCTGAATTTACACTTCGGTATTCAGTAAAAGATGCCACAAGCTTGTTGAAGCAAGCAAGGGAAATGTCGGAAAATTTAGATTATACATTCGGTAAAGCCAGAACTATTCAAATTACAGCCAGCCTGTATGCAAACAAGGGAGAAAACCTTAGTGCAATTAAACTTGCTAGTAAAGCAGCATCTATGTTTGAGGCTATTAGAGAATATGAATTCCAATTTTCTTGTCTCTTAATCCAAGGCAACAACTATTATGCTTTGGGGAACAGCAGCAAGGAAATTGATTTTAATCTTCAGGCCTTACATCTTGCAGTTAAGCTAAGACGACCGGATCTGCAATCATCAGCACTTGCTCATCTAAGCCAGAACTTTATTAAACTGGATGACAAAATAAACGCTTTGGATTATGCTGCGAAAGGTTTGTTGCTAAGTAGAAAATGCAAACATCTGGAAACAGAGGGCTTCGCAAACTTGACGATGGCTAATTATTGGAGCAAGTTTGGGCAATCTGTAACTGCCAAAGTATTTTACCAAAGAGCTCTCAGATTATTCAGCATTTCAAAGCTCCCTGCAAGCCTTTCAAACGGATATGTTAAATATGGTCATCATTTTATTAAAACCCATGCCTACGATAGTGCTTTGTTGTATTACAATAAGGCATTAAAAATAGATTTAAGTACAAATGAGATACTGAAGCAGGCTTCTACCTTAACTTTTATAGCACATGTCCATCAACTCAAGCATGAATATATGGAGGCACTAAAATATGAGAAGACAGCTTTGAAATTAAGAAAGGAATATGGCAATTTATGGTTATCCGGTAGTACGTATAGCAATATTGGAACGGCGTATTCGAAAATTAATGACTTTCATAATGCAATGAAATATTTTGAAGCAGGTCTTAAAATAGCCAAGGCCATAAATAGAATAGATTATATCAAATATACATATCAACGCATTTATGATCTGTATGTATCCCGGAAAGATTTCAAGAAAGCGCTTGAGTACAATCTTCTAATAAGTGCTATAAATGACAGTATTTTAAGAATTGATATCCAACGGAAATTTTCAGAAATAAAAGCAAAGCACAATGACGAGCAAAAACAGAGAGCTATCGGATTTTTAACGAAAGAGAATGAAATCCAAAAAACAAAGTTAAAACAGACTAATCTAACAGTCTATATATTGGCTTTGGCTTTATTTCTGATTATAACAATCAGTGTTCTGCTGATGTTTCAAGCCAGGCTTAAAGCTCGTCAAAAGCAAATGGATATAGAACAAAATCTTCTGCGATCGCAGATGAACCCTCATTTCATTTTTAATGCTCTGGTAGCAATACAAAGTTTCATCTATAAAAAAGATTCTTCTGAAGCGGCTCATTATCTCACAAATTTCGCACGGTTAATCCGCCTGGTTCTTTCTAATTCCCAAGAAGAATTCGTTACACTTAAATGTGAGATTGACACGCTGTCCAATTACCTTTCATTACAAAAACTGAGATTTGACGACAAATTTAACTATAGTCTTATGGTTGATCCAAGCCTTTCTACTGAACGTATTAAAATACCGCCTATGCTTGCCCAGCCATTCATAGAAAATGCTATTGAGCACGGAATTTTGGGAATGGACTCACCAGGCTTTATTACAATTAATTTTTCCCTCAAGGAAAACAATATTCTGATTGAAGTTATTGATAACGGAGTAGGCAGGGAAAAAGGCAAGGAACAAAGAAAAAAATCCGACAAATCGCATGAATCTTATGGTACAAGAATAACAGAAGAGCGCATTCACAGCCATAACAGGAAATATGCCAGCAAATTACACCTTTGGATTACTGATCTGTATGACGAAAATAATGAACCATCCGGAACAAAAGTGTTGCTCAGCATACCCAACCACGGAGAAAAATCCCGCTCTTTACAAGTTTGACATATAATAATCCTATAATATTGTTTCTAATTACACACTACAAATTGCCTGAAACTAATAAATACTGCCATCCAGGACTTGCCGCAAAAGGGATATTTCTCTTGCTGTTCGTCGTTTTGAATTTGCGTATACTATATGCAGTTTCATCTACGGGACAGATACCTGACAGCTTGCTTAAATTAGCTTCAAACGCCAAAGGCACTGAAAAAGTCGATGCACTAAATCAACTCTGTGAATATTCTTTAACTTTCTCACCTTCACAGGCCAGATCATATAATGTGCAAGCGCTTCGACTTTCTGTAGATCTAAAATATACTTTAGGAATGGCAAAAGCATACGAAAATCTTGCCTCTATAACGATCTATCAGGGCGAATTTCAGAGTGCAATAAATATTATTAAGAGAGCAATAAGAATCTATAGACATCTCAAAGAGTATGAATCCTTGTATCGTTCTCTATTGCGATTAGCCGGACTTTATCAATATATAAACAACAATACCAAAGTTATGGAGACTTATCTGGATGCTATGGCATTGGCGACAGAAAGTGGACGTGTTGATCATCAATCAACTGTTTGTCAATTTCTTAACTGGTACTTCCTGAGTATAAATGATATTGAAAATTCAAAATACTATGCATCAAAAGCCATGCTTTATGCCAGAATTTCAAAAAAAACTGATCTTATTGGTTTATCAAATTGCGCAATGGCTGATTATTACAGTGCTATTAAACAAAATAAGCCAGCCATGGAGTACTATAATAAATCACTGAAAGTTCTTTCTTCTATCACTGAAAAAAGCAAAATGGCAACAGTTTATACTCACCTGGGAAATCATCTGGTGCATAATGTGTTGTACGATAGCGCCATTTGTTATTATAAGAAAGCCTTGGAAATAAATAAGCTCCAAAATGATATTATAAGCCAGACGAATGTTTATTCAAACATAGCCCATGTTTACCAGCAAAGAAAGCTACTAAACATAGCCCTTAAATATCAGAAGATGGCTTTGAAGATGCGACAGGACTTTACGCATGTATCTTTGACTGGTAGTTCCTATACAAATATTGGCACTGTATATGCTTTGCTGAAAGAATATCCTAAAGCACTCTACTACTATACAGCAGGACTTAAAATAGCTCGGAAAACCGGTCGCACTGATTATGTAAAATTCAGCTATAAAAGGATTTACGACCTATACATTGCCCGTAAAGATTACCAGAAAGCACTCGAAATTAATCTTTTGATAAGCGCTATTAATGATAGTATCCTGAATGATGAATCGCAACAGAAATATGAAGAATTTCAATATAAATATGAAAATGAGAAGAGGATTCAAAATATAGATTTCCTTACCAGAGAAAATGAGATACAGAAACTGGGCCTGAAACAAACCCAATTCACAATTTATGTTTTAGCTATTACGCTTATACTTTTTAATACTATAGGAATACTGCTGTATTACCAATCAAAACTTAGCACAAGGCACAAGCGAATGGAACTTGAACAGAAATTGCTCCGCTCCCAGATGAACCCTCATTTTATATTCAATGCCCTAATTGCTATTCAAAGTTTTATATTCAAAAACGAGTCATCAGAAGCAGCATATTACATTACCAGCTTTGCCCGGCTGATCCGTTTGGTACTCTCAAATTCACGCGAAGAATTTGTTATTCTGCAACGCGAGATAGACACCCTGTCGAACTACCTATCCTTGCAAAAAATGAGATTAGAGAACAAGTTTGATTACAGTTTCATTATTGACCCATCTCTGGAAACCGAACTTATTAAAATACCCCCTATGCTGGCACAGCCATTTATTGAAAATTCCATTGAGAATAGCATATTTGGAATGGAATCGCCTGGAAAGATTGTTGTAAGTATCAGCGAAAAAAACAATAACATTCTTATTGAAGTCACTGATAATGGAATTGGACGCCAAAAAAGCAAAGAAGTTAGCAAAAGACCTGGCAAGGAGCCTCAATCATTTGCCACCCAAATTACTGAAGAACGGATTGAGAACCTTAACCGGAAATACAAGCGGAAAATAGATTTACAAATTACGGACCTTTTCGATAAAACTATGCTGCCTTCGGGCACAAAAGTCCTGCTTATCATTCCCGAACAGGATAAATAGAGCCGGCAAACATCCAGGCAAATTGGGCTATAATCTCATCAATTTGTTTCCTAACTTTACCAAATATTTAAAAACTGACTATTAGAACCTAAGAACAGGAAATTGAACTACTTATGAAAAACAAATTAACAAAACAACTATTAACCATTTGCCTGCTTCTTGTGTTTTCTGCATGGGCAAACGCACAACTTGTTTGGACAACTCCTACATTCCCATTGGAAAGCAGTCCCGTTACCGTTAATTTTGATGCTACACAAGGTAGTGGCGGACTTGCTGGTTATACCGGTGATGTTTACGCTCATACCGGCGTAATCACTGACCAAAGCACCTCCTCGTCAGATTGGAAACATGTGAAATCAGATTGGGGCGTAAATATCCCTGCAACACACCTCACGCGTATCACCACAAATACCTATCAACTTGTTATTGACACTAATATCCGGGATTATTACGGAGTTCCTCAAAATGAGAAAATCCTGAAAATGGCCTTTGTATTTCGCAGCAGTGCTATGGTTAACTTGGCATGGCTTGAAGGTAAAACAAGCACAGATGGCGACATATTCATTAATGTTTATGAAGCCGGATTGCAAATATCAATCAATTCGCCGGATAAGGATGCTTTACTTGTAAATCTCGGGGCGGATATTCCAATTGCCATTGAATCAACTTATGCAAATTCAATCCAATTATTCGTTAACGGGTTAGAAATTAAGAATACTGTTGGCAACTTGCTTACTGACACAATTACTGCCATGGCATATGGTAAACACTGGGTTAAAGCAATTGCCACCAATGACACCGGCGCTGTAGCCGATTCATTCTACTATTTTGTAAGAAAGCCAGCTATACTGGCTCAATTGCCAGCCGGCACGCATGATGGTATAAATTATCTCGATGACTCAACAGCTATTCTTTGCCTTTATGCCCCATTCAAACAATATGTATTTGTCCTTGGCGATTTTAACAACTGGCAATACGATTCGCCCGGGTATATGTTTTATGCATCTGACATGTCGCGCTATTGGTTAAAACTGGAACATCTAATTCCCGGTAAGGAATACATTTATCAATATGAAATTGACGGCCAAATCCGGATTGGAGACCCTTATGCTGATAAAGTAAGTGATCCCTGGAATGATAAGTATATTCCGGCTGCTGCCTACCCAAACCTTATTAGTTATCCTGGTGGAAAAACATCCGGTATTGCTACTGTTTTACAAACAGCTCAATCTACATATAATTGGCAGGTAGAGAATTTCATTCCACCTTTAAAAACTGACCTTGTTATTTATGAATTGCTCCTCAGAGATTTTGTTTCCACACACAATTACCAAACTCTGATCGATACCCTTGGATATTTGCAAAAACTGGGAATTAACGCCATCGAACTTATGCCTTTTAGTGAATTTGAAGGTAATTCGAGTTGGGGCTATAATCCAAACTACTATTTTGCACCCGATAAATACTATGGCACAAAAACAGCCTTAAAGCAATTTGTTGACGCTTGCCATGCAAAGGGAATTGCAGTAATCCAGGATATGGTTCTTAATCACTCTTTCGGTACCTCACCCATGGTGATGCTCTATTGGGATGCTGCCAATAACAGGCCTTCCGGGAATAATCCATGGTTTAACACTGTCGCGAAACATGATTATAATGTCGGTTTCGATTTCAATCATGTATCATTAGCTACACGACTGTTTGTTGATGATGTGTTGAAATATTGGCTTACTGAATACCATATTGATGGTTTCCGTTTTGATCTTTCCAAAGGTTTCACCCAAACTAATACACTAGGTAATACTGATGCCTGGGGACAGTATGATGCTTCCCGCGTTGCAATCTGGAAACGTATTGCCGATTCAATACATCAAGTGAAACCAGACGCCTACATAATACTTGAGCATTTTGCCAATAACGATGAAGAAACTGTTCTTTCAAACTATGGCCTCATGCTTTGGGGCAACTCAAACTATAATTACAATGAAGCTACTATGGGATATTCGCCAGGGTGGGATTTATCATGGGCATCTTATACAAACCGCGGTTGGAATGAACCAAACCTTGTCTCCTACATGGAAAGCCATGACCAAGAACGTCTCATGTTTAAAAACATAACCTTTGGAAAAGTAAATGGTGCATATAATCTGAAAGATACTATAACAGCATTGCAACGTCAGGAACTTGCTGCATTATTCTTTTTTACAATCCCGGGGCCAAAAATGGTTTGGCAATTTGGTGAACTTGGCTACGATTATTCCATTGACTATAATGGACGCGTTGGCGAAAAACCAATCCGATGGGATTATCTCGATCATTGGCAAAGACACTACCTCAACAAATTCTATTCTTCGCTTATCGATTTGAAGAAAAATCAGGACATCTTCGAAACAACTACCTTTTCAACTTCCCTTGCCGGAGCATCGAAACGCATAAATCTTACAGCAAATGGCAAATCGGCATCAATAATCGGGAACTTCGATGTTCAGCCATCAAGTATTGACCCGGCTTTCACGCACACCGGGTATTGGTACGACTATTTCTCAGGCGACTCAATAAATGTGACACAGATAAATGCGCCTATAGCGCTTGGCCTTGGAGAATATCATCTTTATACTGATTTCAGATTGGATAAACCCGATATCGGCATGAGCATCTCAAATCCATTACTATCAGCTAATTCAAATAAAGTTGTTGTTTATCCAAATCCATCGACTGGTAAGTTCTCTATAGCCTTCTCATTGGAAACTCCGAAAAAAATCAGGATTGATCTGGTTGACCTGAATGGAAATCAAATCGCCTTATTATCTGATAAAAACTTGTCATCCGGAATTAAAGAGCTAAACTTCGACTTATCCTCTTTTGGAAATCTCAATGTTACCCCTGGAATTTATTTTCTTCATTTAAGTGCGGCTGATTTTAATTCCTATGTTAAGTTGGTGATAATTCCCCGATAAAGACTAAGTGAGACCATTAAAGCCACAACATTTGAATAAACTGATATCCTGATGATTCTAATTGCCGACGGAGGATCCACCAAGACCGACTGGAGGATAATTTCGCCACAAAACGAAATTGTTTCTGTTCAAACGGTTGGATTTAATCCATACCTATCAACCACGGTTGAAATTGAAGAAATACTTTGGAAGGAACTGGATCCATTTTTCGACAGCCGTCAGATAAAACAAGTTTTTTATTACGGTGCAGGTTGTTCCACCAGTTCTAAAAATCAAATTGTTGCAAATGCTCTGGAGACTTTTTTTGACAGAGCTGAAATTTTCGTCTATCACGACCTGCTTGGCGCCGCCCGTGCATTGTGTGGAGATAATCCTGGAATTGCCTGCATTCTTGGCACAGGTTCCAATTCCTGTGTTTATGATGGCGCTGATATAATTGAAAACATGCCTTCTCTGGGTTATTTTTTTGGTGATGAAGGTTCTGGTGCCTACCTTGGGAAAATGCTTCTGACGGCCTACCTACACAACGAATTACCTTCAGAAATAAATGATGCGTTCAATGCAAAATACCCGTTATCTCTTGAAAATATTCTGGATTCGATTTATAATAAAGGCCAACCCAGCAGATTTCTCGCCTCCTTTAGTGAATTTATTTTAGAACATCAGAAACATCCTTTCATTAACAAATTAATACGCTCCAATTTTGCTGAATTTTTAAAATACTTTGTTCTGCGTTATCCTAACTATACTGATTTTCAGGCAAGTTGCGTTGGGTCGATTGCTTTTCTCTATCAATCTCAGCTGAAGGATGTTGCTAAAAACCTCGGCATTCAGGTTGGCCGGATAATGAAAACCCCTATTGATGGGTTGGTAGAGTTCCATTCTAAAGGTCAATAATATTAAGCCCAAGGAAAGAACCTTTATTTGTTTTTAAGAAATATTTGAATATCGATCTAACTATTTGTCCTTCGGTGCAGATTCGCTCCCTGGCTTAAAGATCAGTGCTCCTGAATTTATACAATAACGTTTACCTGTTGGTTCCGGACCATCGTTAAAAACATGTCCCAGATGTCCGCCACAATGTTCACATAGCACTTCAGACCTTACCATTCCATGGCTATTGTCAATCTTGATATTTATATTGTTCTCAATTAATGGCGCATAAAAACTTGGCCATCCGCATCCTGCATCAAATTTTGTTTTTGAGCTGAACAGAACATTGTTACAGCCTGCACAATAATATGTTCCTTCTTCTAAATTATTCTCATAAATCCCCGTAAATGGTCGTTCAGTGCCTTTTTCGCGAAGTATCGAATATTGGGTTGGAGAAAGTAGTTTTTTCCATTCTTCATCCGTATTAATCACTTTCCGGGAAGGTATATTCATAGTTTTTGAAATTTCATTATTTCCCATTCGCATTTGTTTCTGTGCGCAGGCCGAAGTTGTGATAGCTATTCCTACTGTTATTGCTAAATAAAATAGTTTCATCAGCAGCAGATTTTGATATTGGCTTAACAACAAACTAAAGCATTTGTTTATTTTTAACTAAATCTTTGAGTAGCGTCAGGAAAAACACAAATTGATCTGCGACTCCTGAAATACAGAGGAAGATTTTACCTAATCCTCATTATCTGCTCCAGGAAAAATCTCAGATGGGTATATCACCTCTGTTAAGAACAACCCACAGGCTGGAACTGAGTATCCTGCAGAAGACCGGCTTCTTGTAGCAACAATATCTTGTAGCATTGCAATATCTATTGTCCCTTTCCCAAGATCAAGAAGTGTTCCTACCATAGCCCGCACCATGTTTCGCAAAAACCGGTTCGCAGTAACAGTAAAGGTTAATAGCTCTTCATTTCCATCCCATCTGGCAAATTGCAAATTGCAAATATTGGTCTTCACCTGAGAATTTGTTTTGGCGAAACTCGAAAAATCCTTGCATGTCATCAGTAACTCAGCACCTTTATTCATTATATCTACATCAAGATGCACATTCAGATTATAGGCGAACCCATAACTGAACGGATTCTTTATCCTGCATATTTTATATTCATATGTCCGGAATATAGCACTGAATCTAGCATGGGCATCAGGTCTAACGGGATAAATATCTTTGATTACCATATCATAAGGAAGAAAACTATTCAACCTAAAAAGCAATTTTTCTCTTTCGTCCCTAGAAAAACATCTGTTGTAGTCAAAATGAGCATAAAAGTCCTTAGCATGTACACCAGCATCTGTTCTTCCACATCCTGTTAACTGAATATCACTGCCTGTAATAATTCCAATTGCTTCTGTTAGCTGCTGTTGCACGGTAAATGCGTTATTCTGAACCTGCCATCCGTGATAGTTTGAGCCAACAAACGCTAATCTTATAAAATACCTATACATACAAAGTATTGATTTTAATTTCGCAAAAGTAGGAAACAAAGAGCAAGTTTAATTTCTAAATTGTAACTTTCGTCTTATATTCAGGCTATTACGTTTAGAAACGATTTAAATAGCTTAAAAAATCAAAAAATCGCATCAACTGTTAACATAATCACAATGGAATTTATAATTTTGAGCGTTGAATTGTGAATATATTAACAATACTACATATAACCTATTAATTAAAAATATCTTATAACTAAAACAGGAGGCTTTTTTATGTCAACTACAGAAACATTAGTAAAAGAACTCGTTGAAAAGCACGGAAAATCACGTAACAGCCTTATGCCTGTATTACAGGCTGTGGTGGCTTCCGAGCGGTTTCTTTCGGAGGATGCAATGATCCATGTCGCCCGTGAACTTGATCTTTCTGCTGCAGATGTCTATGGCACTGCGTCATTTTACACATTTCTGGACACTGTTCCAAGAGGTAAAAACATCATCAGGGTGTGCAAAACTATCACATGCCACATGAAAGGCAAGGATGAGATTATTCTGGCGATCTGCAACACGCTTAAAGTCAAAGTAGGTGAAACAACGCATGATAACAAGTTCACTTTGCTAACAGCCAATTGCCTTGGCTGGTGCCATAAAGGTCCGGTAATGCTTGTAAATGATGAAATTTACCCGGAACTCACTACCCAAAAAGCACTGGAAGTGATTGAAGAATATGCTAAAAATTCGAATATCTGAAACTAGCCGAAACGCTCCAAACAAATACACAAATGGAAAATAAACCTTTAAAAAAAGTTGATATCATTTTCGAGTGGGACGAAAAGATCACTCCGATTGACGTTCTCGAAAAAACGCTCAAACGCCACCCTGATGACATTATCCTTGATCTTATTGATTCCGGGCTTAAGGGAAGGGGAGGCGCCGGCTTCCCGACAGGATTGAAGTGGAAATTTGCCAGAAATGAGGATAGCGATGTTAAATATGTAATCTGTAACGCAGATGAAGGCGAACCAGGAACTTTTAAAGATCGCGAAATCATTGATAGGGTCCCTGAAAAAATCTTCGCTGGAATGGCCATTTGCGGCTATGTTTCCAAAGCTAATGAAGGATATATATATCTGCGTGGCGAATATAATTTCCTATTGAAGAATTTGAATAAGAAGTTGGATCTGTTCAACAAACAGATGAAAGAACGGAAAATTGATTTTGTAATTTATATAAAATCAGGAAGTGGCGCCTATGTATGCGGCGAAGAAAGCGCACTTTTTGAATCAATGGAAGGCAAACGTGGCGAACCCCGCAACAAGCCTCCCTACCCTACTGTTGCAGGTTATAATGGCAAGCCTACTGTTATTAATAATGTTGAGACACTTGTTTACACAACAATGATTTGCAGGATGGGCCCTGCAGGATTCAAAGGACTTGGCACATCCGACTCCAGAGGATCCAAAGTATTCTCAGTATCAGGCGACACGCCAATTTCCGGCATTTATGAACTTGAGCTTGGAATGCCTCTGCACGAATTCGTTAATGAATTTGGAGATGGAGATACAAAAGCAATTCAAGTTGGTGGTGCATCCGGACATTGTGTTCCCCGCAAAAAGTTCAACGATACAATTATCGGCTTTGAAGGCATCCCTACCGGAGGTTCAATGATGATTTTTAATTCCACGAGATCAATGTATAATGTGCTACATGATTACCTGGAATTTTTTACCGAGGAATCTTGCGGGCAATGCACACCCTGCCGTGTTGGTTGCCAGCAGTTATTGAAAGGAATAGAAGCTGTTAAGAAAGGTGAAAAACCGCCTTCTTATCTGGAAGATCTCAAGAAATTAGCAGCAACAATGAAAATCGCTGCCAAATGCGGCCTTGGTCAATCTGTTGGTAATCCATTCAATTCCATCATTGATAATTTCAGGGAAGAAATTATATACTAAAACTAATCAAATATAAGGAGGTACTCATCATGGGCAAATATATGGTCAATCTTAAAGTTAATAATATCCCTGTTTCAGTGGAAGAAGGCACATCAATTCTTGATGCAGCAAAAAGGCTGAATTTCAGAATACCAACATTATGTAATCATCCCGACTTAAGTGTAGCTGGTAACTGCCGCGTTTGCGTAGTAGAAGTCAAAGGTGCAAAACTGCTAGCGGCATCATGTGCCACTCCGGTTTCAGAAGGCATGGAAGTAATGACGAATAGCGAAAAAGTAAGGATTGCCCGCAAACATGTTGTAGAACTTTTGCTATCCGAACACAACGCTGACTGCACAAAATGTTTCAAGAACGGGCATTGCGAACTCCAGGATCTCGCAAGTGAATACCGTATCGGCGATCACGTCTTTCTCGATCTCGTTAAGGCAAAGGATAAAATCCAGGATATTTCATCCCCTTCCATCGTTAAAGATAACAGCAAATGCATCCGCTGCCAACGTTGTGTACGTACATGCGACGAATTGCAAGCTGTGAGCGCATTAGCTGTTGTTAATAAAGGTGATCATCAGTCGATATCGACTTTCATGAACAAGCCGATGAATGAAGTTGTTTGTACAAATTGTGGTCAATGTATAAACCGTTGTCCTACAGGAGCACTCACCGAACGTAACTATATCGAAGAAGTTTGGAACGCTATTTATAACCCAGCCAAATTTGTTGTTGTTCAAACTGCTCCGGCTACACGAGTTGCTCTGGGCGAAGATTTAGGAATTGAAGTTGGACACAGTGTAACTGGCAAAATGGTATCTGCACTGAAGAAAGTCGGATTCAATAAAGTATTGGATACTGATTTTACTGCCGACCTTACTATCCTAGAAGAAGGTACAGAGTTGCTCACGCGCCTTAAAAAAGCATTGGTTGACAAAGATGAAAAAGTTGTACTGCCAATGATGACATCCTGTTCACCAGGATGGATCAAGTTCCAGGAACACATGTTTCCAGGATTGCTTGACAATCTTTCGTCATGCAAATCACCACAGCAAATGTTCGGTTCTTTGGCAAAGACTTACTATGCCGACAAAATTAACATAAAGGCTGAAAATATGATTGTAGTTTCCATCATGCCTTGCACAGCAAAGAAGTTCGAATGCAACCGGTCTGAAATGCGTGATAGTGGCTACAAAGATGTTGACTATGTGCTTACAACCCGCGAACTTGCGATGATGATAAAGCAAGCTGGTATCGATTTCGAAAAACTTGAAGATGAAAAGTACGATAGCATCCTTGGAGAATCTACCGGTGCAGCAGTAATTTTTGGTGCAACCGGCGGAGTAATGGAAGCTGCTCTTAGAACTGCCCATGAGATTATTACAGGTCGCGAAGTCCCATTCACAAACCTAAACATCAAACCTGTCAGGGGTATGGAAGGTGTGAAAGAAGCAACTGTAAAAATCAAGAATGTGAAACCCGAATGGGACTTCCTGGAAGGTGTTGAATTGAATGTTGCCGTTGCGCATGGGCTTGCCAATGCTAAAAAACTCATGAAACTTGTTGAAAGCGGGCAGTCAAATTATCACTTTATTGAAATCATGGGATGCCCGGGTGGATGTATTGGAGGAGGTGGTCAACCTATCCCAACTTCACCTGAGATCAGAAAAAAGCGCGCTGATGCTATTTATGAAGAAGATATGAATATGCCGATCCGTAAATCACATGAGAATCCTGAAGTTGCGGAAGTATATAAAGAGTTTCTGGGAGAACCTCTCGGACACAAATCCCATGAGTTACTTCACACTCATTATAAGGCACGTAAACGTTACTAACTAATAAACAGTCCAAAAAAGGAGCGGCTATTGCCGCTTTTTTCATTTAGAAGTGATGACTTATAAAATCTTTAAAATTCATTATCAGCATGTTAGTAATACTGCTATTTAGAATGACTATAAATTTACTGTTATTATATTAACATTGTGAATTTATTAACAATATTTGTTGTTTCTAATTTTTTAATACTAATTTTGCAAACTCTGACTGATAATCATTTTTAATAACATCATATTGATATTCTGCATAATAACATCAATATAAAGGAGGACAAAATTGAAACTTTCTGAAATCTCTCAACTAATAGGAATTAATTTAGTTTCAGGAAAGAAGGAAAGCGACACCTTGTTTGAATTCATTTTAAACCGAATAAGCGATTCTATTATTTTTAAAAGTAACAACCGATTATTTAACTCTGAATTATACTTTAGAAATGATTCAGAAGCTTATTGAAAATAAAATACAGAATTTTTGAGATAAAATATTAAACACAACAAATATGACTAAAGTAAAATCAATAGCAGATTTGCGAAAAATCAAAGATGATCTGCGTGCCAAAATGAGCCTGAGAGAAATAGCCGCAAATCCTTCAAGCCTCATTCAAATTAAAATTGCCATGGCCACGTGCGGAATTGCATCAGGTGCAAAGGATGTGATGGATTACTTCATCAACGAACTTGACAAACGTAACATTGAAGCAGTTGTAACACAAACCGGCTGCATGGGATATTGCTATGCAGAACCAACATTGGAAATTACAATTCCCGGTAAAGATCCTATCGTTTACGGTTATGTAGATCTTAAGCGAGCAGACCATATTATCGAAAAATATATTAAAAACGGTGAACTGGTTGATGGTATTATTCCGGTGAACTACGAAACAATTGACAACAAATAATAAGGAGAAATAAGCATGGCAAATTTCAAAAAACATTTGCTCGTATGCGGTGGCACTTGCTGCCGGGCATCGGAGAGCGAAGCAATTTTAGCCAATCTCAAAGCTACTCTGGCTGAGAGAGGGCTGGAAACAGAGGTACAAGTTGTAATGACCGGTTGCTTTGGTTTCTGCGAAAAGGGGCCTATTGTTAAGGTAATCCCCGACAACACTTTTTATACCAAGGTAAAAGCCAATGATGCAGTAGAAATCATTGATGAGCATATTATTAAAGGACGCAAAGTTACCCGCTTACTTTATATTGATCCTGAAAACAAGGAACATATAAGTGACTCCAAACACATGGGTTTCTACAAAAAACAGATCAGGATTGCATTGAGGAACTGCGGTTTTATTAATCCTGAAAACATTGAAGAATACATTGCCCGCGACGGCTACGAAGCTATAGCAAAATGTTTGCTCGAGCGGACACCCGACCAGGTTATTGATGAAATCAAGAAGTCGGGTCTACGCGGCCGCGGTGGCGGAGGATTCCCTACCGGGCTTAAGTGGGAGATAACCCGCAAATCACAAGCTGATCAAAAATACGTTGTTTGTAATGCTGACGAAGGTGACCCCGGTGCATTTATGGACAGGTCGATCCTGGAAGGTGATCCACATTCGGTAATTGAAGCAATGGCAATATGCGGATACTGCATTGATGCAACCAAAGGACTGGTTTACATCCGCGCAGAATACCCACTGGCTATCGAACGCCTGAAGACTGCAATTGCTCAAGCACGTGAATATGGTTTATTGGGTGATGACATCCTTGGAATCGGATTCAGTTTCGATATCGAATTGCGTTATGGCGCCGGGGCTTTTGTGTGCGGCGAAGAAACGGCACTTATCCATTCCATGGAAGGGATGCGTGGCGAACCTACCATGAAACCTCCGTTCCCATCTGTTTCAGGATACCTTGGCAAACCTACCAACGTGAACAATGTGGAAACTTTTGCCAATATCCCTGTTATCATCCACAAAGGGTGCGAATGGTTTGCCAGCATAGGAACTGAAAAATCCAAAGGAACCAAGGTTTTTGCTTTGGCAGGCAAAATCAATAATGTCGGACTTATCGAAGTTCCGATGGGAACCACACTGCGCGAAATCATTTTCGAAATCGGGGGCGGAATAAAAGACGGGAAAAAATTTAAAGCTGTTCAGACTGGCGGTCCTTCAGGTGGTTGCCTTACAAACAGGCATCTTGACACTCCTATTGATTACGACAATCTGCTGGCCAGCGGATCAATGATGGGATCGGGTGGAATGATCGTGATGGATGAGGACGACTGTATGGTTTCTATCGCAAAATTCTATCTGGATTTCACTGTTGAAGAGTCCTGCGGAAAATGCTCACCATGCCGAATCGGGAACAAGCGTCTAAACGAAATTCTCGAAAAAATTACCAAAGGCAACGGAACGATGGAAGATCTTGACAAACTCCGCAACCTCAGCCAGGTAATCAAAGATACTTCGCTGTGCGGATTAGGCCAGACATCGCCGAACCCTGTATTATCCACCATGGATAACTTCTACGATGAATATCTCGCTCATATTGTGGATCATAAATGTCCATCCAACCAATGTAAGGCATTGTTAAAGTATAACATCGATGCTGAAAACTGTGTAGGCTGTACTGCCTGCGCACGAAACTGCCCTGTGAACGCCATTGCCGGAGAGCGTAAAGGACTTCACCTTATCGATCAGGCAGTTTGTATCAAGTGTGGTGCCTGCCTGGAAAAATGCAAATTCAATGCTGTTTTTATTAATTAATCAGGAGGACTAACGAAAATGGAACTCATCAAACTTACCATCGACAATAAAAATGTTGATGTAGAACAAGGAACTACGATTCTGAAAGCGGCTAAATCCGTCGGCATAAATATACCTACTCTGTGCTACCTGCATCTTGAAGACCTGAATATTGAGAACAAACCTGCGGGCTGCCGAATCTGTGTTGTAGAAGTTGAAGGGAGGCGCAACCTTGCCCCTGCTTGTGCAACTGAATGTATGCCCGGCATGGTAGTGAATACGCACAATATCCGTGTACTCAATGCCCGCAAAACTGTGCTCGAACTTATCCTGAGCGACCACCCAACGGATTGTCTCATTTGCCCAAAATCTGGAAGTTGCGAACTTCAGACTTTAGCCCAGGATATGGGCGTACGGAAGATTCATTATGAAGGAGAACAATCAAAATACCGTGAAGATACTTCCCCGGCAATCATCCGTGATATCGACAAATGTATCATGTGCCGCCGTTGCGAAATGATGTGCAATGATGTTCAGACAGTAGGAACACTCTCCACCGTCAACCGTGGTTTTATGGCCGTGGTTGCGCCTGCCTTTGAGATGAACCTGGATCATTCAACTTGCACATACTGTGGACAGTGTGTGGCAGTATGCCCAACAGGTGCGCTAACTGAAGTTGACCACACGAATGCCGTTATCCGGGCTCTGGCCGATCCTGCCAAGACTGTGGTTGTTCAAACTGCACCAGCAGTTCGTGTAGCTCTTGGCGAAGAGTTTGGGAATGCGCCGGGCACCATTGTTACCGGAAAAATGGCTGCAGCCCTGCGTCAGCTGGGATTCAATTATGTATTTGATACCGATTTTGCCGCCGACCTTACCATTATGGAAGAAGGCACTGAACTTCTGGACAGGCTTACCCGCCATCTGAATGGTGACAAGACGGTAAAACTTCCTATTCTTACTTCATGCTGCCCTGGATGGGTTAATTTCTTCGAACACCAGTTCCCCGAAATGATAGACATCCCTTCCACTGCCCGCTCTCCACAACAAATGTTCGGGCCTATCGCCAAAACTTATTTTGCTGACAAAATTGGCGTGAAACGCGAGAACATGGTTGTGGTTTCCGTTATGCCATGCCTTGCAAAAAAATACGAATGTGCCCGCGACGAGTTTAAAGTGGGTGGTAATCCCGATGTAGATTTCTCAATCTCTACACGTGAACTTGCTCACCTCATCAAGCAATCGAACATCGATTTCAACACACTTCCAAACGAGAATTTCGACAATCCGCTTGGCGAATCAACTGGTGCAGCCATCATCTTTGGCACAACCGGTGGTGTAATTGAAGCTGCTTGCCGCACCGCTTACGAGGTGTTTACTGAAAAAAAACTTGAAAAAGTTGAATTTTTGGAATTACGCGGTATGGAAAGTATCAGGCAGGCGACCATTGATTTCAGCGGACTACCAATAAAAATAG
>Ga0268283_1000503_pt1 | contig 25396 bp, 23 predicted proteins | sample saktaG_13_FD_190140 | JGI IMG/M metagenome (GOLD analysis project Ga0268283, IMG submission 190140) | Saline water microbial communities from Sakinaw Lake, British Columbia, Canada - sak_2013_06_06_36m | ecosystem: Environmental > Aquatic > Non-marine Saline and Alkaline > Saline ... | reverse complement strand
CACCTCTATCTCAGCTATGGATACCGGCGGTGTGGCTCTTCTCGGCATTCAAGCTTTAAACACAAAAACTAACAATTTCATCACTCAGTCTAGTAATCAAATTGAAGGCCTCACTGAAAATCAAAACAAAATCGTCGAACAATTGACTGGACAGTTGGCAAACCAAGATCTGACCGTGGACACTAAATTGCAACTCATCGGAGCGAGTCTTGATGAGCTCACTACAAAACAAATTGAAAAAATCAAAGATCAAATTGCTGAGAACACATCCAGTGTCGATTCAATTTCAGCGGATCTCAAAAAACTTCAAGAACAATATGATATCATCCAAGATCAATATGCTACTCTTGCGGAAATTCTGCTTGTAACTGATGGTAACTATGATTTTAAGCAAGCGGTGCTCAAGTCGAGCGGAATAGTCGCCGGCGCTTTTGCTGTGAAGATTGAGCCGGACAAACCCAAGACAATCGGCGAAGCCTATATTTGCCCTGAAGGGGACACGACGGATGATTGCGCTGATTCCAGTGAAGGCAAGGAAGTTAGTGTGGAAACCACAGCCGCGACAAACAGCGCGAAAATTTTTGTGACGGCGGAAAATGATACTAAAGGTAGCATCTGGGTGGAGAAAAAGTTAGATAATTCCGGATTCAAAATTCTCATAAAACCCGCGGAGCCGATTACCGAGAAAATTAAAATCGATTGGTGGATTGTAGAGAAAATCACCGAACAAGATTGAATCTGGCCACAATCGGGATGTGGGTTTACAAACACCAGCTCAGCTGGTAGTATTTAAATGTTATCTTTATAACAATGGAGAGGTGGCTGAGTGGCTGAAAGCACCACACTGCTAACGTGGCAAGGGGTAAAACCCTTCGAGGGTTCAAATCCCTCCCTCTCCGCCTTCGCTACGCCGTAGCTTTAGCGAAGGCGAGCTTCGCCAAAGCTACAGCGTAGCTACGGCGTGACAAGTCCGCCTTTGATACGACGAAGCCTCGGCGAAGTCGATCTTTGATACGACGAAGCCTCGGCGAAGTCGATCTTTGATACGACGAAGCCTCGGCGAAGTCGATCTTTGATACGACGAAGCCTTAGTGAAGTTTTGATATTTTTATGCACTATGTTTATAGTCTAAAATGTAAGGACGGCTATTATATTGGTTGCACTGATAATCTCAGAGATAGAATTAGCAGACATCAAAATGGTCATGTGCCAGCAACTAAAAACAGGTTTCCTTTAAAATTAGATTTTTATTTTGCAATAAACGATAAGTACAAAGCATTTAAATTTGAAAAATATCTAAAATCAGGATCTGGACGTGCTTTTATTACAAAGCATTTTTAAAAAATACTGGGAGAGATGACCGAGCGGTTTAAGGTAGCAGTCTTGAAAACTGTCGTGCTGTAAAAGGCACCGTGAGTTCGAATCTCACTCTCTCCGCCTTCGCTACGCCGAAGCGTAGCTACGGCGTGACGAAGTCCGCTGTAGATACGCGTAGGCGAGCTTCGCTACGCCAAACTACGGCGTGACGAAGTCCGCTGTAGATACGCGAAGGCGGGATTCGCCCGCCGAAAGCAATCAATTTGTATCTTTATATGCTATTCAAAAAACTTTTTCGTCTGACAAAAATACGCCTACTCTTTGCCCTAGGGCTATTTTCAATCTTAGGCTTTTGGAAAATATTCAATATGCAAAGTTCTGTTACTGGGGAAATTTATGTTGTTTCTTTGTTCAATCGCTACGGATTTTATTATCAGCATTTCAATGATAGTTGGTATTCAAAAGGGGATAAATTCTTTTGGCCCTACATCATCTCTCTGCATCTGCTTGCTTCTTATGTTTTGATTTGCGTTTCGTCTTTTATTGTTAATCGTTTATGGGGAAGAGACTGACTGCGTCGAAGCTTCGTCAGTTGAAATTATCGGGGTGTAGTATAGTGGTAGTACGCAAGGCTGGGGGTCTTGTAGTCGGAGTTCGATTCTCCGCACCCCGACTAGAGCACTGGGGATAGAAAAATGATTTAACCAAATAAAATCATGGATCTCTCAAATTTTTCAGGCGCGTTCGATTGGATCATCCAATATGGATATTTTTTGATGTTTGTGATTATGCTCATCGAAGGGCCGGTCATTACGGCCGCGGCGGCTTTCGCGGTGGCGCTGGGCTATTTTGATGGCTGGTTGGTTTTTCTGCTTTCCATCATTGGCAATTTGCTTCCCGATGTTATCTATTACGCTTTGGGCTATTGGGGGAGAGAAAAATTAGTCAACAAATATGCGCACCTTTTTGGTTTGCCGCACGACAGGATAGCTTATCTGGAAAATCTTTCCCGGCGGCACGCGGGAAAGGCGATGACGCTCATAAAATTGGTTCCGCTCTTGGCCACTCCTGGTCTTATTATCGCCGGAGCAGTCAAAATGCCGTTGAAAAAATATATCTGGTGGTGCCTGGCCTTGACGTTGCCCTCGTCGCTTTTTTTCTACGTTGTTGGCTATTATTTTGGCGCTGCATATGATAAAATAAATCATTACCTTAATTTGGGAGGTTTAGCGCTAGTGTTAATTTTGGTTCTTTTCGCTCTGGTCTCTTTCGGTTATGGAAAACTGACTACGAGATTTGCTAGGAAAATTGATAAATCGTAAGATTGAAGTATTATTAGTGCATTCACCTAAAAATAAAATATTCTTGTCATCCTGAGCGTAGCGGAGCGTAGTCGAAGGATCTGCTTTTCAGTATCGTGAACTTAGCTATTATATAGAAGGTCTCGCGTTATGGTTAGTAGATCCTTCGACTACGTCCTGAGTACAGGACTTCGCTCAGGATGACAACTTAAATTTAAATACATAAAAATTCTAAAAACAATAAAACCATGCGAATTGCTTTTTTCTGTGACAATTTTTATCCCGAGTTGAGCGGCATCTCAGATTCTATCATTGCCTCCGCGCAGGAATTGGCAAAACGTGGGCACACGGTTCATTTTTTTGTGCCAAAATATTCCGAAAAAGATTTCAAGATTGCCGGAATCAACTCTAAAAGAGAAATCGATTTGGATAATGGAGTTGAAATTACTCGTTTCGCGGCATTTCCTTATCCGGCGCCGACCAATCAAGGACGGATGGTTATTCCCACCGGCTTGCGTTGGCTCAAGATTAAAAAATTCAAACCCGACATCATTCATTCACATCTTTTTTTTGGTGTGGGACTGGAAGCTCTAATGGCGGCAAAAATACTTAAAGTGCCTTTCGTTGGAACTAATCACACAGCAATCACAGAGTTTGTGAAATACGCTCCCATTAAAGGCCAATGGGTAGAAAAACTAAGCTTGAAATATGTCAATTGGTTTTATAGTAGGTGTGCGCTGACTACTGCTCCTTCTAAATCCGTTTTTGACGAAATGGTCCAAGCGGGATTTAGGGGCCGGCGAGAAGTTGTTTCCAACCCGGTCAATATGGAAGCTTTCAATGTCGTTCGCGATTTTGATCGAAAAGTACTAAAAGAAAAATTCGGACTAAATGACAGGGTCGTGGCTTATGTAGGAAGATTTGCGCCGGAAAAAAATATTGATGTGATTGTGCGGGCTGTTGCTTTGGCGAAAGCTAAAATTCCCGACATAACTTTAGCGCTAGCTGGACACGGGGCATTTAAAGTAGAAATAGAAAAATTGGTAAAAGAACTGCATCTGGAAAAAAACGTAAAATTCCTCGGCACGCTTTCCAGTTATGAGGTGGGAGATTTTTATCGCACTTCCGAAATTTTTGCCATCACCAGCACTTCAGAAACGCAAAGTATGACACTCATCCAAGCGATGGCCTGCGGACTGTCAACTATTGGTGTGAGGGCGAGAGCCTTGCCGGAATATATTGAAGGCAATGGGATTCTGATTGAGCCGGGGGATGCAAAGGCGCTGGCGGAAAAAATAGTGGAACTTTTGGAAAATCCTCAACTGAGGCAGGAGTTGTCTGCTCGCTCGCTCGCTTTTGTGGAAAAATTTTCCGACAAAAATATCGCTCTTTTATGGGAGCGGATTTATGCGAGAGAAATTAATAATTTCAAAGCAAAAATATGAAACTTAGTTTCGTCATTCCGGCCTACAACGAAGAAAAATATATCGAGCAATGCTTAGACTCAATTCTTCGTGAGATAAAACGCAGCAAGGTTGACGCCGAAGTTATTGCGGTGAATAATGCTAGCACGGACAAAACGCGGGAAATAATCCTATCCTATCCGGACGTTTTGCTCGTGGATGAATCGCGAAAAGGTCTGGCGCAAGCTCGCCAAGCCGGATTCCTCGCTTCCTCGGGAGAAATTATTGCTAATATTGACGCGGATAGCGTTTTGGCTTCTGGTTGGATCGAAAAATCAATCAGGGAATTTTCCAAAAACAAAAAGTTGGTCGCGCTCAGTGGACCATATATTTATTATGACAAACCACTGTTGATCAATGGTTTGGTTTGGGTGTATTATTCTGTCGGGTATATTATTCATTTTTTTACTCAGTATGTTTTGAGAAAGGGAGCGATGCTCCAAGGCGGAAATTTTGTGCTCCGAAGCTCGGCATTAAAGAAGGTTGGAGGGTTTGATGTACGGATCGGATTCTATGGAGAAGATACGGATATTGCCAAACGTATCCAAAAAGTTGGACAAGTAAAATTTTCCTTTTTTTTCTCGATGCACACTTCAGCGCGGAGGTTTTCAGAAGAGGGTTTTATATCAACTGCTCTAAAATATGTCATTAACTATTTCTGGGTGATCATTTTTCACAAGCCTTTTTCTAAGGAATATAATGATATAAGATAAAAAATATATGCTGGAATTCAGAAAGATATTTTTAAAGCATAGTTATTTCTGGAAACAAAAAGAATTTCTTTTGTCTATGTTGGTTAGTTTCCTGTTTTTGATTATTAGTATCGCTATCAATCATTTTGCCTCACTGTATGTTGATAAAAGTGCCGGCATCCATGTTACGGATATTTTTTTGGATAATTTACCGGTAGTGAACGTCAATTTCATTGTCAACGAAGTCGCTTGGCTGTTTATTTGGTTCATTGTTTTTTTACTTTTTATTAAGCCCCAGCGGATTCCCTTTGTGCTCAAAAATTTGGCGCTGTTTATTTTTATTCGTGCCATCTTTATTTCTCTCACACACCTTGGACCGATCCCGGATCATTCCTTTCTTAGTCGGCATGATATTCTATCGAGCATTGCGTCTGGCAACGATATGTTTTTTTCCGGGCACACTGGGATGCCGTTTTTGTCAGCCTTAATTTTTTGGGAAAATAAGCCTTTGCGCTACATCTTTCTTTTCGCCTCACTGATGTTTGGTACTAGCATGATTTTGGGACATTTGCATTACTCTATTGACGTTGCGGCTGCTTTTTTTATCACGCATAGCATTTATCGTATCGGCCGGAGACTATTTTATGCGGATTACAAACTTTTTCATGAGGCGGAGCTGGAAGCGGAAAATAAATAACAAAAGCTTTCGGCTTAGGTGATATAGACCGAACCTTTTGAGCACTTAATGTTCGGTTTTTGTTTAAATCTTTTGCCTGGCAATAATTGCGCCACAGACTTCTTTTGCGCCGGCGGTTTTGAGTATTTTCGCGCATTCAAATAGGGTCGCCCCAGTGGTGGCGATATCATCGACGAGTAGAATCTTTTTTCCTTTGATCGATTGCTCCGCGTCAGGCGTGAGAGCAAACGCATCGCGGAGATTTTCCAAGCGGGCAAGGTAATTTTTGATTTTCATCTGCGCGCGGGTTTTCTTTTGGCGAAAAACCAAGTCCGTACGGACAGGAAGAGGAAGGCCTGGAGTCAAATTTTGACTGACAACGCGGGCTAAAATTTCTGCCTGGTTGAATCCGCGCCATTTCAATTTGCGCCTATGGATTGGGATAGGAATGATGAAATCCGGCAGAGGCAAATTATTTTTTTGCAAAGCTCGCACGATTATTTTCCCCAAAGGCGCGCCTAACTCCGTGACAAAATTATATTTGAATAAATGAACCAGTTTAGCGATTTTTTGATAATCTGTGGCGCAAACAAGCGCATTGAGCCCTAGAAAAGAGGTTTTTTCGAACTGATATTTTTTACAGCGCGCGCAAGTAGCACCATTTTGAGTGATTCCTTTTTCGCAATAGGGGCAGAGTTGAAAAGACAAAAGGGGAAGCTTTCTCACACATTCATCACAAAGCCAAATATTCTTTTCCCCGCAAGCCAAACAAGCGATAGGGAAAAGCGCGTCAAGAAAAAAAGTATTTGATTTTTGGAAAAAAGATGATAGACGTTTAATGGTAGTTGGTTAGTTTTTAAGCCCAGACTTCTCCAGTTTATTTTTTCTGCGGAGGATTGTCAATTATTTCGATTTGTGATAGAATGCAATCAGTAGAAAAATAATAAAATTAAATTTCTCAACTAAATAAGTTAATTTAAAATTAATTCGCTTTCGCTTCTGTTGAAGCTATGGCGAACAAAGCAAAAAAATTATGGACAGAAAAAAAGTTCTCATTCTCGCCTTGGCGCTGATTGTGCTTTTCGGCGGAATCTTTTTGGTAACCAGAACAATCAGCAATAAAGATAAGGTTGCCAAATCTACCACTAATTCAACACAAAATTCTGTTGTTGCCAAAAAAGAGCCGGCCAATTTGTTTGGTCAAGCTGAAACAAACGCACAAAAGAAAGCTACCCTTGACGCCATCGGCACCGTTGAGGTTATCGCGGAAAAAACTCTCACCGTCAAAGCCGATAAGGCATCAGTCGTGGTCAACATTAATGGGGCTACTCCGGTAATGCTTGCGGTTGGCAAAAATGCACCCGTGGCCGGTCAAATGGCCGATCTTAAAAAAGGCGATTCCGTCAAAGTCACTTATGACCAAGCGACCAAAGCTGCTAGGTTGATTTTGATAACCAGATAATAAATTAAAAGAAAAGCTAGATGGGCGAAATCTGTCATTTTAGCTAGGGCGTGACACGATCAATTATCGCTAACTTTTCAGCGTGACAAAAATCCGCCTTTGTCCCGACGTAACGTCGGGACTACGGCGTGACGAAGAAAAACATGTCTCTCAATGAAATAAAAGACGAGCTCTATAAAAAAGAATCCGATCCGGAAATGTTGCAGCATGAAAAAAGCGAATTTAATGCGGAATCCGTAGTGTTTACTTCTCCAGAAAAAGTCGATTTGCCGACGGATGATTGGGCGGAAAAAGAAATGGGGCTGGTGGATAAAAATAAAAAAATAATTAAATTTGGCGCTTTAACGCTTGGGGCGTTACTGCTCATAATCGCGCTTGTAGTGGGCTTTTATAAAATCAGGCAATCCTTTTTTTCTTTTGAACGTTTGACTGTCGCTCTTTCCGGTCCGACAGAATTGAAAAGCGGAAATTTGAGTACCTATGAAATTAGTTACAAAAATGCTAATCGAGCGAATTTGAAAAACGTCTCACTAAGATTGAGCTACTCGGAAGATTTCAAGCCGGAAACCAGCGCGGATTTCAAGCCGGAAGGAACAACTTCCGGTGTGTTTGATCTGGGAGATATTAAAGGCAATAGTGAAGGAAAGGTGGTTTTCAATGGTCGCGCCTATAGTCCCAAGGGCAATCTGATTAAAATCAAAGCCGATCTCACCTATACGCCATCCACGATTAGTTCCGTATTTGTGACCAGCAATCAATTGTCAGTGAACATTCTTTCCGCGCCGATAACACTGGAAGTGATGGCTCCCCAAAACATTTCTAGTGGTGACGAGGTCAATTATTTAATCACCTATAAAAACGACGGCGCAGAAAATTTTGAAAATATCAGAGTGAAAGTTGATTATCCTGAGCAGTTTACTTTTTCCAGTTCTGATCCAAAATCTTCCGAAGGGAATAATATCTGGTATCTCGGGAATTTATCTGCCGGACAAGGTGGCAAGATAGTCGTGGCGGGAAAGCTGGATGGCGATCGGGATGAGATAAAAATAGCCAATATTATGATCGGGGCAAATGATAATGGAGAATTTGTCAGTTATAATGAGGCGGATATAAAGACAAGAATTGTTTCTTCGCCACTTACAATAATCCAAACAGTAAATAGTTTGGAAAATCTAAACACGAATGCAGGAGACTATTTGAAATTTGAAATAAATTATAAAAATGAGGGAGCGCTGGGGTTGCGTGATGTGATTGTGACGGAGCACATCGATAGTCCCGTCTTGGACTATACCACGCTCGATATGACAGGAGGTTCATATGACGCCGAGAGTCGGACTATTGTTTGGAAGGCGACGGATTATAAGGAGCTGAAGAATCTCTTACCTGGGCAAAGTGGCGTAATCAAATTTTCCATCAAAGTTAAGGATATTATTCCGGTAGCGAGTGCTAATGATAAAAATTTTGTTATTTCCAGTCTGGCGAAAATTGATAGTCCCGATGTGCCGACCCCAATCAGCATGAACAAGATAATTTCCGGCAACAAAATGGACATCAAACTAAATTCCAAATTGATTTTGGATGTGAAAGGCTACTATAATGATGTGAATATTTCCAATTCCGGACCGATTCCGCCCAAGGTGGGAGAGGAAACAACCTATACAATGCACTATATTGTCAAGAGTGTTTCTAGTGATATTTCCGATGCCAAGGTGGAAACAAGCTTGCCAACATCAGTGGTGATGACCGGAAAAATTTTTCCTGAAGGAGCTCCGCTTAGCTATAACGAAAGGACAAATTCAATCGTGTGGAATGTTGGCAACTTGACAGCGGGAACAGGAATTTTGTCTCTCGGAAAAGAAGTCTCTTTTCAAATCAAAATAAAGCCTTCCGCTGATCAATCCGGAGATGTCGCGCCACTGCTTAATGCGTCAGTTTTTTCCGCCAGAGACCTATTTACAGGAGAAAGTGTTTCTGCTAGAGTGTCAGACAAAAGCACCTACCTCTTGGAGGACAGTAGCTTGGGTATAAATTTTAAGGTGGTGGATTGATGTTCAAACTAAAGGCAAAAAAAAATACTGCGAGAAGCGGTCAAATTAAGACAAAAAACGGAGTAATTGATACCCCGTTTTTTATGCCTGATGCGACACGCGGTTTTGTGAAATCTCTTGATCGCGATGATTTGTCCGGAGTAGGAGTTGGTCCAATGGTAGTCAATACCTATCATTTATATTTACAACCAGGAACAGAGCTTATCAAGAATGCCGGAGGGATTCATCAGTTTATGAATTGGCACGCACCACTTTTGTCCGATTCCGGCGGTTATCAAGTTTTCTCTTTGATCCATAAAAATCCCGAGATGGGGAAGATTACTGATGAAGCGGTAATCTTCAAATCTCCCCTGGACGGATCAACGCACATAATTTCACCGGAAAAATCGATTCAGATTCAGTTTGATCTAGGAGTTGACATGCTGGTGGTCTTGGACGACGTGCCACCAAATAGTTACACAAAAGAAAAAATCCAAGATGCTGTCGAGCGGACTGTCCGCTGGGCGGCTCGTTGCAAAATTGAATATGAAAAGCAGTTGAAAGAAAGAAAAATATCAGAAGAAGAAAGGCCATTAATTTTTGGCGTTATTCAGGGCGGAGCGCATAGTGATTTGCGCAAATATTGCGCGGAAAAACTAGTCGAAATTGGTTTTGATGGTTATAGTTTTGGTGCACGGCACATCGACGCGGAAGGTAAGTTTATGGAAGATGTTGTGCGCGAGACCGCCAAGCTCATTCCAGAAAATTCTTTGCGTTTCGCTTTGGGCGTGGGAACGCCGGAGGACATTGTTAGATTTGTTGAGTGCGGTTGGGATATATTTGATTGTGTGATTCCGACGCGGGAAGGAAGACATGGGCGACTTTTCATTCGCAATGTTAAATCCACAGGCTCTAAGAGCCCGTTGGGACGGGCTCTTAGAGCCTGTTATGACGTGTCTCTGCGGGGGGATGATGATTTCTACGAAACAATTAATATAAACAATGGAAAATTCAGGGAAGATTTTGCGCCGGTGGATGCTAATTGCGATTGCCAGCTTTGCAAAAATTATTCGCGAAGCTATCTCCGCCATCTTTTTATGATGAAAGACCCACTGGCGATGCGTCTTTCGGCGATGCATAATCTGAAGTTTTATATGGATTTAATGGAAGAGTTGAGAAAAGAAATTAAACTTACAGTTCACAGGTCATAAAAGCCTGTAAATAATTTTTTGAGAAATATAAAACGGGCAGAGCCTTTTTGGCTGGTACCCGTTTTTTTGTCGCAATTATCTATAGGTGCCGTCATTGCGACGGCGAATGTGATAAAAAACCACCGTATCGTCAGCTTTCATTTCTTTATAAATTAGACGATACTTTTTTGTTATATCAATAATTCGCGCGTTTCGCGGAACGTTTTTAATCCTTCCATTGAGTGGATGAGGTTGGAAAGAACAACGAAAGTCCGGTCCGTTCTGACAGAGATCCTTGAGCGAAGCAATGATTTTGTTCATCACTTTCTCACTAAGCTTATTTTCAAATAGCTCTTCCAGAAAAGTGTTCAAGAAAACCGTCTTTCGATTCCCAAATCCTTCGGCAATTTTCGGAAGGTCGTACTGCTTAGCCTTGAGCATCAAGCGCTCTCTCTTGCTAGGCGTCTCTTCGATGGCTTTTGGCGGAGAGACTGGTGGGATTAAGGCTTTTTCAATAAAGTGATTGGCGATAACTAAACTTAAAAGATCAATTTCTACTTCCTTTTCTTGGATTAAACGCTCCTTCTCCTGAATGTTTAATTTGAGGTTTTTGAAGGCTAGTCCAGATTTGTCTATTTGATGATCGAGAAAATAAATTCTGTTTTCGGATTTTTCAAGAGCAGTCCTCAAGCGGTCTATTTCCTGAATAAGTTTTGGGACTTGTTCTTGGTAGAAAGCATTTTTTTCTTTATAGTTAAGGCTTTCCAATAAAGAATGTGTAATTTTGATGTGGGGTAATTGTCCTTGGCCTTCCCGGTCGGGAATGACGAATTTTTTCCCCAGCTTGAAAAAAATTTTTCTGGCAAATCTGAGGAAATAATCTGAAATCGATTGGAACCATTTTTTGGGCAACTGAGGAGTGCTTGTTTCTGATTGAACAGTTTCTGTTTTCATGACCAACCTCCTTTTGTATATTTATTTATTGTTAATTTACTAGTCTAGCGATAATCGCAACAGTGATTATTTATAGCACGTCAGGCTGAAGTTGTAAAGTATCGGCGCTTGCTCTTTTTGTTAGTCTGGCTTAGATTAGAGTTATATGAAAAAATTATTAGTCCATGCGGGCTTGCCACGCCAAAGCAAGAAAGTCGAACTCCTCGCGCCGGCGGGAGACTTGGATAAACTAAAATACGCCCTCGCTTATGGCGCGGACGCCGTTTATTGTGGTGTGCCGGATTTTTCGTTGCGGGTGCGGATTAATCGCTTTTCCAATGATGACTTAAAAAAAGCAGTTGAATATGTGCATGCGCGCAAGAAGAAAATTTATGTGACGCTCAATATTTATGCGCATAATCAGCACTTGGAAAAAATCAAAAAACATATCCAATATTTAAAAAAGCTAAAAGTCGACGCGATTATTGCCAGTGATCCCGGGATAATTCTCCTCATCCAAAAATATTGGCCGGATTGTGAAATGCATCTTTCCACGCAGGCTAATGCGACCAACTTTGCGGCGGTGGAGTTCTGGAAAAATCAAGGCGTGAAAAGAATAATTCTCGCACGCGAAGTGTCGCTCGCGGAAATTAAAGAAATCAAAAAGCAGACGAAAAATATTGAGTTGGAATATTTTGTCCACGGCGCGATGTGCATGAGTTATTCCGGGCGCTGTATTTTGTCCAAATGGATGACGGATCGCAGTGCCAATTTGGGGGATTGTTCGCAGCCGTGCCGGTGGGCTTATCATGAAGCATGTAACATGAAGTATGAAACAAGAAATGCTGAAACTAAGAAGGTTCTTAGTATGAGTATAGTAGATGACCAGAAGCGCTATGGGATGGATGTGGAGGAGGATAAGCACGGGACCTATTTTTTTAATAGTTATGATATGAATTTGCTTTCTCATCTTGCAGAACTGCGAGAAGCTGGTGTGGAATCGTTCAAAATTGAAGGTCGGGCGAAAAGCGCCTATTATCTGGCGATTGTAACGCGGGCTTATCGTAAGGTAATCGACGCGGTAGAGACGCCCCGCCGGGGCGGGGCGTCTCTACAAAAGAAAATTATTTCTGAACAAAAAACAGAGCTGGATAATTTAGTTCATCGGGGATATTCGACTGGGTTTCTTTTAGGCCGTGAGCCGGAGCATAACTTTGAAAATAAAAATAATCCGGCTAAATTTAAATTTGTGGGTGAGGTAAGGGGGGTGGAAAAAAGTCTTAATATTTTGCGTGTGCATAATCATGTTTCCATTGGAGATAAATTAGAGGCAATAACGCCGAAAGAAAACATCAAGCTTAAAATAAAAAAGATTTTGGATCATAATAAAAACGAAGTAGCAGTAGCCGACGGCGGGCATAATAAGGAATACTATTTTGAGTTTGATAAAAAATTAGAAATTGGGAGCTTGGTGCGGAAAATAATAGAAGTCTAAAATAATCAGAACTTACGCACTTGCCTCAAAAACAAACAGCTTATGTCATCCTGAGCGTAGCGCAGCGGAGTCGAAGGATCTGTTTTCTATTATCTTAAGCTTAGCCATAAAACAGAAAGCTAGGGGGTTGCAGTTAGCAGATCCTTCGACTGCGTTCTGAGCACAGGACTCCGCTCAGGATGACAAATTTAATTCTAATGCGTAAGCCCTAATAATTATGCAATACATCGATCCAATTTATGGAGCAAGTGAAATTACCGAGCCAGTGATTTTGGAGCTTCTGGAAAGCTCTGCGATGCAACGCCTCAAAGGGATTGATCAGGCAGGATATTTCGAGCCGTTTTTTCCTGGAACGTCATATTTTCGCTTTGAACATTCGATAGGGGTTTATTTGCTTTTGCGCCAATTTGGCGCACCACTTCCCGAGCAAATTGCGGGACTTATTCATGATGTTTCTCATAGTGTTTTTTCGCATTGCGCGGATTATATTTTTGCTGAAGGGTCGCAGAAAGAACAGAGCCATCAGGATAATATTTTTGATTCTTTTGTGGGCAAATCTGAAATTCCTGCCATTCTTTCAGAATATGGATTTGATTTGGATTATATCTTGGACGACAAAAATTTCCCTCTGAAAGAAAATAATTTACCGGATATTTGTGCCGACAGGATTGATTATTCTTTGCGGACACTTTGCCATTTTCGTGAGTATGCGCCAGAGCAAGCTGAAAAAATCAAGGCTATCTTGGAAAAATTGAAAGTCACTGACAAGCAATGGATTTTTGCTGATTATGTGTCGGCGCAAACTTTTGCTGACTTATTTTTTTACGCTAATAAATTTTTTTATTCCAACATTGAATCGGCCACAATGTTTCGCACAACTGGTGATTATCTGAAGTATGCCATAGAGAGTAAATACATTGCAAAAGAAGATTTATATCTGACTGACGCGGAAGTGCTAGAAAAAATTAATCAGCACTTGGAAAAAGACGAGATGCTTGAAAAACTTTGGGCGCGGATGAATAATCAAGTAAGCTACGCGAATAATCCGGACAGATATGATGCGCAAGTTTTTTGTAAGTCGCGCGTGATTGATCCTTTGTGCTACAATGATGGAAAAGTAATGCGTGTTTCCGAAGTTAATCTTGATTGGAAAAAAGTGGTCGAGGAGGAAATGCGACCGAAGGAATATTTTTTGAAGTTTGCCGATTGAGGCTTTTTTTGTTGACAATTTCCTCATCTATGCTAAAACTAAAATAATTCCAATCTTCGGGTTGGAAGATCACGAGAAGTCCTCGTTTCGGCGAGGCAAGGAAATAGCGCCCTGAATTAGGGCGCGGTGCTCTTTGGGTATATGCCCAAAATCACCATCAAAATCCCTTGAGTGGGCGGTGTGCTGGAAGAGAATCCTCTCTTTCAGCCCCGAATACGTTATTGACAAAAACTCAAAAAACCTTTAGTATATCCTAGTAGTACAAACAACTTCACGGGTTTGGCTCCGTGAGGGAAAAATTTGAAATTAAGGTGTCCGCCGAAGAGGTGGGAAGCTAGATGGAAACGCGAGACGAATCTCGTTCTGGCAATTCAAGAATATTTTTATTCTTTAATTGTGGGAATGGGATTTTTTGTTTTTCTCTACGAATTACCTGCCTACCGGCAGGCAGGCGAATTTGTACGAATATACGAATAAAAGGCAGATTTAATTTTTAATTTTAATAATATGGCAAATGATAACAAACAAGAAATGATGGAAAAGATCGTATCGTTTTGCAAAAGACGGGGGTTTATTTTTCCTACATCTGAAATTTATGGTGGGCTGGCTAATTCATATAGCTATGGTCCGTATGGCGCAGAGTTGAAAAACAACATTAAAAAAATGTGGTGGAAAAAGTTTGTCCAAAAAAGACCGGACATTGTTGGAATGGATGGTCCAATCCTACTAAATTCCAAACTTTGGGAAGCGTCAGGGCATCTCTCTGGTTTTAATGATGCATTAGTGGATTGCAAGAAATGTAAAAAAAGATTTAGAGCGGATCACGTAGTCAAAGAATTGACCGGAGAGGATATGGAAGGAGAACTTGAAAAAATGACAAAAACATTACAAGCAGGATTGAAATGCCCTGAATGCGATGGATCTGATTGGACCGAGGTCAAAAACATGAGTCAGATGTTTAAAACTGAAATGAATGGTGTTGATGGCCCGGTATATTTGCGTCCAGAAACAGCTGGTGCCATCTTTTCTGATTTTAAAAATATTGTTGATTCGGTACGCGTGAAAGTTCCCTTTGGGATAGCGCAGGTTGGCAAAGCTTTCCGCAATGAAATTGTCGCGCGAAACTTTATCTTTCGCATCAGAGAATTTGAGCAAATGGAAATCGAATATTTTATTGAGCCAGAAACAAAGTGGGAACCATTATTTGAAGAGTGGCTGAACCAGCAAGAAGAATTTGCGATCTCTCTCGGTGCTAAAAAAGAAGACCTCAGGCGCTATGAGCATCCGAAAGCCAAGCTTTCCCATTATTCCAAAAAAACCATCGATACAGAGTATAATTTTCCTTTTGGGTTTGGCGAATTGTTCGGATTGGCTCATCGAGGAGATTTTGATTTAACGCAGCATTCAAAATTTTCGGGACAAAATTTGGATTATTTCGATCCCGTTAATAATAAAAGATATGTTCCGCATGTTTTGGAACCGACAGTTGGGTTGGATCGGCTAATTCTGACCGCTATTTGCGCTGGCTACACAGAGGAAAAGCTAGAAGATGGTGAACGAGTTGTAATGAAATTTCCCAACACTGTTGCACCGATTAAGGTGGCTGTTTTTCCATTGATGAGAAATAAACCCGAGTTAGTTGAAAAAGCAAAGGAAATCTTTGGGAATTTAAGTGAACAATTTATGTGCGAATTTGATGACAACGGGAACGTTGGCAAACGCTATCGCCGTCAAGATGAGATTGGTACGCCCTATTGCGTGACCGTGGACTTTGAAACATTGAACGATCATGCGGTGACAGTGAGGGATCGTGATACGATGGCGCAAGAGCGGATTAGGATCTTAGAACTGGAGAATTATTTTAAGGAAAAACTAAGCTAGAGACTTTATGAAAATTATTGTTGGAACAAAAAACGAAGCTAAGTTGGAAGCGGTGCGAGAAGCGTTGGCAGACTATCTGATACTCAAGGCCGCGGAAATTATCGGTCAGGAAATTAAAAGTGGCGTGGCGGATCAACCCAAATCGATGGCGGAAACAGTGAAAGGCGCTCAAAATCGTGCCCAAGAAGTTTTTGCCGGAGCGGATTTGAGTATTGGCCTGGAGTCAGGTCTCATCGAAGTTCCCGGTTCGCGATCTGGGTTTATGGATTTGTGCGTCTGTGCTATTTTTGACGGAGAAAAATTCGCGTTAGGCATCTCTTCCGGTTTCGAATGTCCGCCGGAGATTAACCGACTAATGCTGGAAGAGGGATTAGATATGACGCAGGCGAGTAATCGAGTTGGCCTTAGTTCTAACCCAAAACTTGGAGCAGCAGAAGGCTTGATTGGAATTTTGACCAAAGGACGCATCACCAGAAAAGATTACACGAAACACGCGCTGATAATGGCTTTGGCGCAGATTGAAAATAGTGAACTTTATTAGTTTTTGTATCTTGAGAATCGAAAAACTCGACTTATCTTTTATGACAAGTCGAGTTTTAGTTTTCAAAAGGCAAGTTTATTTTGTGAATCTGAAAATCACCGGCGTGCAGGTGCCTTTGGTTTCGATGCTGGCTTCGCAATTGATTTTATCCCCAATGTTAAGGGAAAGATTTTGACTATCAAGAATATTGAGCGTGTCTAAATGTTCGCCGTTTAAATTTTTAGCCAGTCCGCTAGTGGGTAGCTTGCTTGTTGCTGTGAAAGTAAATTTGGCGGTGTTATCTTGAGCAATAGCAAGAATGATGCAAGTGCCGGGGATTTTGGCATATTCACATGGTCCGCCAATGATTTGTGCATTTGAACACGGAGCAAATTCGCAATTTGGTCCGGTGCGAGAGACATAAGATCCGTTTGAACATCGCTTGGCGTCTTGCGCGCAAAAAACCGGCTGGGTTTTATTGTTGCGCGGTGGTTGGCTTATTTGTCTTTCGTCAGGCAATTGGTTTTTTTCATACTGCCAAATAAATGCTCCGGTTGTGAGCGCAATGATAAGAATAATTATTGTCCCAAGTCCCGTTTTTATTTTTTGATTCATTTTTGTGGGTTTATTTTTTTAAAGCTCAACTTTATTATACCACAAAAAGAAAAATTTCAAAGTTTTCAGTTCAACGATTTTAGTTGCGCGCTAGCCTTAAATATGCTAATTTTAGCAGTAGTAAAATTAACCTAAAATTACATTATGACAATTCAAGAAATCTATCAGCTAGCCATTGAGCTGGGAATTAAGAATGATTTTCGCACTAAAAAAGAAATCGTCGAGTATTTAAAGGAAAAAAAAGAAGCCTATGGCAGCTTGGATAAGGACGAAAAGGCCTATTTTGACAAAGAACAACTGATCAATCCTTATTCTGACACGCGAATCCATAATGAAGTCGGAAAAAACCCAATCAAAAAAGTGCTTGCTTCGATTGACATCACTCAGGGGAGCCTCATTATCGCCAAAGAATTGGGCGTTGATTTGGTCATCAATCATCATCCGATTGGATTAGCGCTCACGGGATTGGACGACGTGATGAATTATCAGATCGATCATATGGAAAAATTAGGTATCCCAATCAACATCGCCGAAAAGTTATTGCATAAAAGAATTTCCGAAGTAGCGCGGGGAATCAATCCGTCCAATCACTATGCAATCATTGACGCAGCTAAGGCATTGGGAGTGAATTTGATGAACGTACACACGCCGGCGGATAATCTGTCAGCGCAGTTTGTTGGACGAGAAATTACCAAAGCTCAGCCGAAATATGTCAAAGACGTTTTAAAAGTTATTGGTAGTATTTGGGAATACCAAGAAGCGAAAAGACGCGGCAGTGGACCGATGCTTTTTTCCGGAGCTCCGAATAATCGCGCTGGGAAAATCGTGGTTTCTGAATTTGCGGGCGGAACAGATGGATCCAAGGAAATCTATGGAGCGATGGCGAACGCTGGCGTAGGCACGATTATCAGTATGCACCAAAGCGAAGATCATCGAAAGGCGGCGGAAGAGGCGCATATCAATGTGGTGGTGGCCGGACATATCTCATCCGATTCAATCGGAATGAATTTATTCTTGGACGAATTGGAGAAAAAAGGCATTGAAATTATTCCATTTGGCGGACTAACTAGATTTAGTAGAGTTAAAAAATAAATAAGGGCTTACACATTTAAATTGAAATGTCATCCTGAGCGGAGTCCTGTACTCAGGATGCAGTCGAAGGATCTGCTAATCACAACCCAAAGCTTTCTGCTTAATAGTTAAGCTTACGATAATGGAAAATAGATCCTTCGACTTCGCTTCGCTACGCTCAGGATGACAGATTTTTTTGTTTTTTGCCTTACGCTTAGTTAGAAAGTAAATTATTTTTTTTGAAATGTTATGAACTACAAAAAAACCAATCTAAAAAATGGCCTGAGAATTATCACGGTGCCAATGGCTGAAACGCAAACGGTGACTGTGGTGGCAATGGTGGGCGTGGGTAGTCGCTATGAAAGCGAAAAGGAAGCTGGACTTTCTCATTTTATTGAGCATATGTTTTTCAAGGGAACAGAAAAACGTCCAACTGCGCTTTCGATCTCCGAAGAACTAGATGCGATCGGCGGAGAGTTCAATGCTTTCACTTCCAAAGACGCAACAGGCTATTATGTCAAAGTCGATGCCAAACATATCAATACGGCGCTAGACGTTGTTTCGGATATGTATTTGCATTCCAAAATTGAAGAGGCGGAAGTGGAAAAAGAGCGCGGGACGATCATTCAGGAGCTCCATATGTATGAAGATATGCCAATGCGCAACGTCGGCGATGTTTTTGAAAGCTTGCTCTATCCAGGCACAAGCCTGGGACGAGATATTATTGGCTATAAAAAAACCATTAAGAAGTTCAAGCGTAAAGATTTCCTGGCCTACATAAAAAAATTCTACTTGTCAGGCGATACGGTGATTTGTGTGGCGGGAAAATTTGATGAGAAAAAAATCGTGGATCAAATAAAAAAATATTTTCACGAAATGTCCGATGGCAAAAAACCGCAACTGAAAAAGGTGAAGGAATCCCAAAAAGCACCAGCAGTAAAAATTAAATTTAAAAAAACCGATCAAACTCAGATGATTGTTGGCGTGCGAGCCTATGATCAATTTAGTGAAAAACGCTTTGCGCTCTCGTTACTTTCCATAATTTTGGGCGGCAATATGTCGAGCCGACTGTTCATTGAGGTGCGAGAAAGAAGAGGTCTGGCCTATTATGTCAGAACCAACACTGAATCGTTTGAGGAATGTGGCTACCTCGCAACTCAAGCAGGTGTAGAGCATAAGAATCTCGCCCTAGCACTCGAGACAATCCTTGTGGAGTATCGAAAGATTGCAACGGAAAAGGTGGCGGAAAAAGAATTGCAGAAAGCCAAGGATTATATCAAAGGAAAAATGGTGATGGGCATGGAGGCTTCAGACGAGGTGGCAATGTTTCACGTCGGACAAGAATTGGCGCGAAAAAAGATTATGAAAAGAGCGGAAATTTTTCAGCGGATTGATCGCGTGACACCAGGGGATGTATTGTCAGTTGCGAAAGAAATTTTTCAAAATAAGAGATTGAATTTGGCTGTAATCGGCCCTCACAAAAATAGTGAGAAGTTGAAAAAAATATTGAGTGTTTAAAAAACAAGCCTCCTCGCCCTCCGGGAGAGGATGTCACGAGCACGTGACAGGTGAGGGTTTTCACTAATACGGGTAGAGCTATATATAAAAGTTAAATTAAGGCCTTGATGTTTTTGAAAGCACCATCATCCGGCCTTCGGCCACCTTCTCCCGGAGGGAGAAGAGGATTAAAGCAAAAAAATATTCAATACTCGGAGTGACAATAAATCAATTGAAACTTATGGAAAAAAAAGAAATCGAAATTTCTAGTGGGATAGTTTTTAAAACTATTCTCATTCTCTTGGCCTTGTGGTTTGTCTATCTCGTGATGGATGTGATTGCCTTGGTGTTTATTGCGGTGATCATCACGTCTTCTATGGATCCACTGGTGGATTGGTTGCAAACAAAAAAAATTCCTCGTACTGCCGGAGTTTTGGGTTTGTTTTTGGCGTTATTTTTGCTAATTGTGCTTGTCGGTTCTTTCCTTGTTCCACCAATCATCAATCAATTTCAAGATTTTTCTCAGAATGTGCCAAAATATTTTAGCATTAGCGAAGAAACTCTTTCGCGTCTCAAGATTTTTTTTGATAGCAAGCACATCAACTTTGATCCTCAGCAATTGACGAGCAATTTTGCTAATTCCCTTACTAGTCTCTCTGGTAATATTTTTTCTCGAACGGCGGATGTTTTCTCTGGCTTCATTTCCGTGATCGTAGTTTTCTCTTTGGCATTCTATATGACAGTCGAAGAAAACGGAATCAAGAAATTTATTATTTCTGTTACGCCTGACCAATTCAAGGAATATGCCGTTGACCTCACAACAAGAATTAAAGAAAAAATCGGCAAGTGGATGCTTGGTCAATTGGTTTTGATGCTTATCATCTTCATTCTTGACGCAATCGGGCTATCTCTTATTGGTGTTCCCTATGCCTTGGTCTTGGCAATTTTTGCCGGAGTAATGGAGATCGTGCCTTATATCGGTCCGATTATCTCGGCTATTCCAGGAATAATTTTGGGTTTCACAATCTCTCCAACAATCGGATTTCTCGCAATGCTGGTCTATCTCATCTCTCAACAGCTAGAAAACAATTTGATCGTTCCGCAAATCATGAAAAGAGCAGTGGGACTCAATCCCGTGGCAACAATCATAGCGCTCCTCGTGGGCTTGCGCTTGGGTGGAGTGCTTGGCGCAATTTTGGCCATTCCTGTAGCAACAGCCATTAGTCTGGCGATTAATGATTTTATGGAAAGGAGAAAAACGTAATCTTTCTTCACTGTTGTATTGCTAAATTGCTAAATTGTTGTTAAGTTAGACTTAGAACAATTTAACAATGAAACCGTTTAACTATGAATTCTGGCATATTATACATCGTGGCAACGCCAATTGGTAATTTAGGTGATATTACCGCTCGGGCAATAGAGATCTTGCAGAAGGTTGATTTGATTGTGTGCGAGGACACAAGAACGAGTCGCAAACTCTTGGATCGCTACGAAATCAAGACTGCAACAACTTCTTTCTATCAAATTCAGCGAGAGAACGGTGCGAAGAAACCGGTGCCAAAATTAGATTATCTTACCGCAGAACTGGCTGGTGGAAAAAATATCGCACTCATTACTGATGCTGGAACGCCCGGTATTTCTGATCCCGGCAATCAGCTGGTGGCACGAGCCGTGGAAAATTCGATTGCAGTCATTCCTGTTCCAGGAGTTAGTGCACTAACAACTCTGGCTAGTGTTTCCGGCATTGATCTGACAAGATTTACTTTCCTAGGTTTTCCACCCCACAAAAAAGGCCGAGAAACTTTTTTCAAAGAAGTCGTTGCGCAAGAATACCCCGTCAGTTATTTTGAATCACCCCATAGGGTTGTCAAGAATCTGGAACTTTTGAAAAGTTTGGCACCGGACAAGCGAATCATTCTCGGTCGCGAGCTAACTAAAATGTTTGAAGAAATTGTACGTGGAACAGTTGAGGAGGTTTCGGGATATTTTGTCGAAAATCCAGCGAAAGTAAAAGGGGAGTTTGTCGTAATTGTTTATTAATATTATGAAAAATAAATTCTATATCACAACTACATTACCCTATGTTAATGCTAGGCCACACATTGGTTTTGCCAAAGAAATTGTGGAAGCTGATGTCCTGGCGCGCTTTCACCGCGAGCTAGGAGAGGCAGTTTTTTTTAATACCGGAACAGACGAGCATGGGCAAAAGATTTTTGAAAAAGCTAAGTCAGTAGGAATGGATGTGCAAGTATATTGCGATAATATTGTGCCGGAATTTGATAAGCTGAAACTTTCACTCAATTTGAGTTATGATAATTTTATTCGCACGACAGACGATGTGCATATTAAAGCTGCGCAGGAGTTTTGGAAAATATGCGAAAAAAATGGTGATATCTATAAGAAGAACTACAAAGTGAAATATTGCGTTGGGTGTGAGCTGGAAAAAACTGACTCAGAACTAATTGATGGAAAATGTCCTGATCATCCGAACATGGAAATTGAAATTATTGAAGAGGAAAATTATTTTTTCCGTTTCTCTGCCTATCAAGAAAAACTCTTGGAGCTATATAAAAATAATCCAACTTTTGTTGTGCCGCAAAAAAGAATGAATGAGGTGCGCAGTTTTGTAGAGCGGGGGCTTGAGGATTTTAGTGTTTCTCGACTCAAAAGCAAAATGGCTTGGGGCGTACCAGTTCCAGGCGATGATGAACACGTGATGTATGTTTGGTTTGACGCACTGGTGAATTATATCTCAACACTTGGTTGGCCCTCCTTCGCCTCCTCCGACGCTAAGGCTTTGGTGGACAAGAAGGCTACGGCGGGTAAACCCAATAACTTTGAAAAATTCTGGCCGGGAGTGCAAGTTTGCGGTAAGGATAATTTGCGCCAGCAATCGGCCATGTGGCAGGCGATGCTTATGTCAGCCAAACTGCCTAATTCCAAGCAAGTTTTTGTAAATGGCTTTATCACAGTTGATGGCCAGAAAATGAGTAAGTCTCTAGGTAATGTTATTTCGCCCTATGAAATGGTGGAAAAATTTGGCACAGACGCCACACGCTATTTGCTTCTGGCGGGAGCAAGTTTTGGCGAAGATTTTGACATTACCTGGGAAAAGTTAATTGAGAAATATAATGCGGATCTGGCGAATGGGTTGGGGAATCTTTTGTCGCGAGTGATTAAACTTACTGAGAATTTCCAATTTCAAATTTCCAATTTCAAATCAAGTTCAAATGATTCAATGTCTAAATTCTTAAACGATATGGAATTTGATCAGGCGTTGAATTATGTTTGGAAAATTATTGCGGATAATAATAAATTTATTGGAGATAATAAGCCGTGGGAGCTAGTGAAAACCGACGAAGTTAAATTTAAGGAAGTGATGGAGAAACTACTGACAGATATTTCACTAATTTCGGAATTGCTATTGCCTTTCATGCCAGAAACTTCTGAAAAAATTAAAAAAGCCCTGGAAGCAAAAAAACTGGATGAGGTTTTGTTTCAAAGAATTAAGTAATTATTTTTCCGTGTCATCCCTGTGAAGACGTGGATCCAGTGAATAGGTTTTGTTTAAATAATTAATCTAAACAGTAGGCCAATCTGGCTAATTTAGTTTTTATACTAGATTCCCGCCTTCGCGGGAATGACAATTATGATGCTAATCGAAACCCACGCTCATTTGGACGACAAACAATTCGACACTGACCGCGATGAAGTAATTCAACGGGCTTTTTTGGGTGGCGTGGAAAAGATTATCAATATTGGCGCGGGGTTGGGGAGTAGCCAGCGCTCAGTTGTTTTGGCCGAGAAATATGACAATATTTTTTGTTCCATTGGCCTTCATCCGCATTATTTTATGGAATATGGCGAGAAAAGTTTTGATAAAATCCCGGAGTTTAAGGCTCTAGCTTTGAGCAAAAAAAATATAGCAATTGGGGAGATTGGCTTGGATTATTTTATTCCCGACGGCAGCATAATTTCTGACGCGCAAAAAGAATTGCAAAAAAAAGGCTTTATGCTTCAGCTAGAATTTGCGCGAGAACTAAAATTGCCAGTCATTTTACATTGTCGCGGATCGAGACCTGAAGCGCCAAGCGCATATCGCGAATCCGATGATGCCTACGCCGATGTTTTTGCAATTGTTTCGGAGTTTCCGGAGTTGAATTTTGTCTGGCATAGTTTTGGTGGGCGGTTGGCTTTTGTGGAGAAAGTTTTGGAAAAAGAAAATATGCTAATTTCTTTTGCGGGAAACATCACCTATAACAAACCTGGCGCGGAAATTTTTGATGTGATTAGAAAAATTCCAATTGAGCGTATTATGCTCGAAACGGATTGCCCCTATTTGGCGCCAGTCCCGATGCGCGGGAAAAGAAACGAGCCCGCATTTGTCAAATATGTCGCGCAAAAAATTGCCGAGGTAAAAAATATAGACCTTGAAGAGTTGGCGAAAATCACAACTAAAACGGCGGAGAGGTTTTTTGGGATTTAATGTTGTGTCATCCTGAGCGAAGTCCGTACTCGGACGAAGTCGAAGGATCTACTCCCCGTTTCCGTAAGCTTTGTAACCTAAGACAGCTAATGATGACCCAATGCAGATCCTTCGGCTTCGCTCAGGATGGCAAAAAAGAGTACTTTTTTGCCAATATTGACTTTTTTCCCATTTTGCGGGAGAATAGTTAAGTAGTGTATTATACAATATGAATAGCAAAAAAGAGGAAACAAAGATGCTGTGGTGGCAGCCAAGTTTGGTTTTGTTCGGAAGACTGAGTGGCTGGATTGGCGGACCGATCATTTTTGCCATATTTTTGGGAAAATGGTTGGACAAGAAATATTCCACTGAGCCAAAACTATTTTTGCTGTGTGTGGGAGTAGCTTTTTTTGTTTCTACTTTCGGAATAGTGAAAGACGCGATGGAGGCGATGAAAAAGATTACCGATGATGCAAAGAGAGCTAAGGATTTGAAAGATAAATTAAAAGAAGGAGAGAAAAATAGCGATAAATAATTATGGCCGAGCATGCAGAAATAACAACCGACGCGGAAACTACCCAAACGCCAAATACTCCGGCGAGTCATGAAGCGACCCTTTTTGCGGAACCGTTGGGGCATATTGGTAGTCTTACCATCACCAATTCGCTATTGGCTAGCTGGGTAACTGTTTTCATCCTAGTTGTTTTTCTTGTGTCTGTCGGAAAAAAAGTTAACAAAATTCCTCGGGGCATTCAAAATATTTTTGAAATTCTTTTGGAAAAGGCCTTGGAGATGGCGGATAGCGTAACTGGATCGCGCAGGAAATCGGAAAAGTTTTTGCCCATTTCTTTGGCGCTTTTTTTATTCATTTTTGTGAATAATTGGTTGGGCCTTATTCCCGGAATGGGCACAATTGGTTTTAATGAAATGGAAGAAGGGCATGCGCTTTTTATTCCGCTTTTGCGTGGAGGAACGGCGGACATCAACACAACATTGGCGCTGGCTCTTGTTGCAGTGATTGCCTCACATGTTATGGGGGTGCTCGTTGTGGGCGCTTGGAATTATTTCAATAAATTCGTGAATGTAAAGTTGCTTTTGGAGATTCCGGGAAAAATTCGCAAAGATTATACAGTCGTTCTGGTTAATCCGATTAAAGTTTTTGTGGGACTAGTGGAAGTGATCAGCGAATTTGCCAAAGTGGCTTCGCTCACCTTCCGACTTTTTGGCAATATTTTTGCAGGAGAGGTGCTTTTGGCTTCGATGATGGCACTTTTCGCCTATGTTCTGCCACTACCGTTTATGTTTTTGGAAATGATTGTGGGGATAATCCAAGCGCTCATTTTTGCGATACTGGCGTTGGTATATATGACAATCGCAGTGGAACAACATGAGCATTAAAACAACTGTTCTCCTCTCCCCTCGGGAGAGGATGTCCGAAGGACAGGTGAGGGCAAGGGTATTACTAAAATCGAAAGGTGTCGTATGATAGGATAGTAATAATTTTATCAAACGCCCTTGCCCTCATCCGGCCTACGGCCACCTTCTCCCGGAGGGAGAAGGGGATATTAAAAAGGTTAATTA
>Ga0268283_1000502_pt1 | contig 25428 bp, 19 predicted proteins | sample saktaG_13_FD_190140 | JGI IMG/M metagenome (GOLD analysis project Ga0268283, IMG submission 190140) | Saline water microbial communities from Sakinaw Lake, British Columbia, Canada - sak_2013_06_06_36m | ecosystem: Environmental > Aquatic > Non-marine Saline and Alkaline > Saline ... | reverse complement strand
CGGACAGAATGGCGGCGTAAGCGATATTGACGGGAAATTCAAATTGCATTCTACGGTTCCAATAAATGTTCTTCATTTCAGCATAGTGGGCTATCAGCAAATGATGCTAGTCCCCGATCATTCGGAAAAAGAATACATTGTTAAACTCAATAAAGTTGAAGTAGAACTACCTGAAATTGTAATTAAACCAGGGCTTAACCCGGCACACCGGATTATAAAACATGTTATTGCAAACCGGAGTAACAACGATCCAAAACAGTTGAAGTCTTTTTCTTATACAGCTTACGATAAAATGGTTCTAGGGCCAAATCTTGATAGTATCCCAGTTACTGACAGCCTGCTGGCAGACACATCATTTGCTAAAGTGAAAAAACTTTTTGATGCCCAACACCTGTTCTTAATGGAAACCGTATCGGAGCGTAAATACCTTTCACCGGATAAAAGTTACAACAAAGTTATGGCTTCCCGGGTTTCAGGGATGAACGATCCGTTATTTATCTTCCTCATTTCGCAGTTCCAGTCTTCCTCATTCTACGATGAACTTATTACTATCCTGGATAAAAATTATGTAAATCCTATAAGTAAGGGAAGCACTTCAAAGTATTATTTCCAGATCGAAGATACGATTTTGCACCAGCCAGCAAATGATACAACATATATTATTTCTTTCCGGCCTTTTCTGAATACTAATTTCGATGGACTAAAGGGAGTGCTTTCCATAAACACAGATGGTTGGGCTATCGAAAATGTTATTGCCCAACCGGCAAGGCAGACTGAAATGATTGGAATTCGCATTCAGCAATTATACCAGCGTGTGGATGGCCATCAATGGTTTCCTGTTCAGTTATATACTGATTTTACACTCAATAATATTCAGGTTGAAGCCGGTAAAACCCGCTTTAAAACATACGGGATTGGGAAAAGTTACCTTAGCCATATTGTTCTGAACCCGGAACTTGTAAAAAGACAATTCAATGATATTGAAGTTGATGTTGCTCCGAATGCTTATCGCCAAAATGAGGAATTCTGGAACAAATACCGTATTGATAGCCTGGATGCTAAGGAGAAAAGAACTTATCACGTTATCGACAGCATTGGTAAAGCTGAAAATCTGGATAAAATGGGTAAATCATTGGAGGCAATGATCAACGGACGAATTCCATGGGGTATTATGGATCTGGATCTGAACAGATTTATTCGTTATAACCGTTACCAGGGATTCTATCTGGGGATTGGCATTCATACCAGCGACCGGCTTTCTGAACGCTTTAGTGTTGGAGGATATTGGGGTTATGGATTTGGGTCTGAGTCTTCAACTTACGGGACTGATGCTTTGCTCGTATTAGATAAATATAGCCAGACAAAGTTGAAGTTTGAATTATCCCATGATGTGACCGAAAGCGGTGGACTTCCTGATTATGGAGAAAGCGCCCGCGTTCTTGATCCTTCCAATTTCCATGATTTAATCGTACGCCGTATGGATATTATGGATTTGCGGCGGGTTACACTTTTCACTGGCATAGTAAGATACCTCCGGGTTGGGATATCCTGTTTCCAATCTTTAAAAACGCCGGCCTACGATTATGACTATGTCAGTTACCAGAACTCCGGCGTGACGGTAATAGACGACAATCAATTCCATTATTCAGGGTTAATACTCAATTTCAGATATGCTTATAAAGAAAAATTTATCAGGAACACCCATTCTAAAATTTCACTTGGCACTACTTATCCAATAGTCCGGGTGCAGCTTTCCCGTGCAATCAATGGATGGCTGGACGGGGAATACACATACTCGCGCCTGGATTTGAAAATAGAAAAATCGTTTTATACAAAGTATGTCGGAAAAACATCAATAAGTCTTCAGTCCGGAACCGCTTCAGGCGAAATGCCATATAGTGAATTGTTTGATGGACGAGGTAGTTATGGAAATTTTAATCTTTTTGCGCCAGGAAGTTTTGCTACAATGCATCTGAATGAGTTTGTTTCAGACCGATATGCTTCAGCTTTTTTTGAACACGATTTCGGGAAATTGCTCTTCCATAGCAAGAGGTTCAATCCTGAATTTGTGTTATGTGCAAATGCAGGGTTTGGTGAGTTATCGCACCCTGAAAGGCATCGGTATGTAAGTATAAATACACCAACAAAAGGTTATTTCGAATCAGGTATCCTTATAAACAATCTGTTGAATGTGAAACTATATAATCTTGGCTTGGGTGCATTTTACCGTATGGGTGCATATTCTTTTCCATCATACAAGGACAATCTCGCCCTGAAAATCACAATTAATTTTCCTATGTGAGAATAAAATTGCTTCCATTACTCTACACATCTAAGTCTGTGATATTGTTTTCTCACAAAACAATTTACATTTGCCGCCAGAAAACAGAAGCGTTTTCATCATACCTGATCATTTGCAATCCTCTGGCCGGGATAACAAACCAATACATAGAGAGCAAGATGGTCATAAACACACGATACAGATCTGAACATTCAAATTCAACCTTTTATATATTCTTAAACGAAAAAAAATGAAACGGATCAGACAATTTGGGAGGTCAATGCTTCCTGTTTTAGTAATGGTGATGGGATTTTCCGCCAACAGTTCTGCTCAGGGTACCGACCCGGCAATTTCTTCAATCCTCGAGGTTCAGCAATATGAAAGGGCTATTCATATCATGGCCATGTTGCTCCTTGGTTTTGGCTTTTTGATGGTATTTGTGCGTAAATACGGACGTTCCACTCTTACCGCAACTTTCTTATTGGTTAGTACGGCCATTCCGCTCTATTTTGTAATGAGCGATTATGGGTTTATGGGCCAAGCTACCGGTGAGATTGAGAAACTGATACTTGCGGAATTTGGAGCCGCCAGTTTGCTAATAGCAGCAGGAGCCTTGCTCGGAAGGCTTAAAATGCACCAATATATTATTCTTGGCCTTGTCTTTATTCCGCTGTATAAAATGAATGAATGGATTGTTGTGGAGAATGGCCTTAGTTTTATGAAACAAGGAGTAATTGATACAGGCGGTTCTATTGTAATTCATGCTTTTGGTGCTCTTTTTGGGCTGGGGGCTGCCATTGCCATGTCCACAAAAGCTGAACTTGAAAAACCAATAGAAGCCGATGCCACGAGCGACCGTTATTCCATGCTGGGGAGTATGGTTTTGTGGTTGTTCTGGCCTAGTTTCTGTGCTGCCCTGGTTCCTGTTGAAGCAATTCCACATACCGTAGTTAATGTTTTCCTTGCCTTATGCGGATCAACACTTGTAACGTATGTGCTTTCGATCTCTATTCGCGGGAAGATAGCTATTGCTGATATCGCTAATGCTGCTCTGGCAGGTGGTGTGGCCATTGGTTCAACCTGCGACTTTGCCAGCCATGGCGCCTCGTTGGGAATTGGTGTTTTAGCCGGAGCTGTTTCCACAATTGGGTTTGCAATTATGCAGGACAGGCAAAAAGTATTTTTGAAAGCAGTTGATACATGCGGGGTAACCAATCTCCATGGTATGCCTGGCCTTCTCGGTGGATTAGCAGCAATAGTTGTTGTGAATGGTATAGATACTTCAAGCCAGATTTCAGGTATTTTTCTCACGGTTGTTTCTGCTCTGGTATTTGGATTCGTTACCGGAAAGCTACTTTTATTATTTGGCCGCAAGAAGGAAGTTTACGATGATGCCGAAGAGTTTCTGGATGCCGATGATAATCTGATGCTGCAGCCTTACAGCGAAATGGCAGAAGCAAAGGCCAAGAAATTGGTCTAGATTATTATTAGATTGGATAAGGTAAAATCGCTGTAATCAATCTAATTTTACATAACCAAAATTCTTTTTTAACTTCCAGAGATATGGCATTAACTGAATTTAGAACTGCAATTGCACAGGGTATCCCGGAGGTGCTTCCTGCTGCATTAGCTTATGATAAGGAAATTAACCATGCCCCGGTGCGCAAGGATATTCTATCTGCTTCAGAAAAGCAACTTGCAGTCAGGAATGCCTTGCGTTACTTCGATAATAGATTTCATTCGGTTCTGGCTCCTGAATTTGCAGAAGAGCTTAAGAAATACGGTCGTATTTATATGTATCGCTTTCGTCCGCTATATAAAATGTATGCCCGTCCAATTGCTGAATATCCTGCAAAATGCCAGCAGGCTGCCGCAATCATGCTGATGATCCAGAATAACCTTGACCCTGCTGTAGCCCAACATCCTTATGAATTAATTACCTATGGTGGTAATGGAGCTGTGTTCCAGAACTGGGCACAATACTTGCTGACCATGCGCTATCTTTCGGAAATGAGTGATGAACAAACTCTGGCGATGTATTCCGGCCATCCGATGGGATTATTTCCTTCTCATAAAGAAGCACCACGTGTTGTGGTTACAAATGGTATGGTTGTCCCAAATTATTCAAAACCAGATGACTGGGAGCGATTTAATGCACTTGGAGTATCTCAGTATGGGCAAATGACAGCAGGGTCATACATGTATATCGGTCCCCAGGGAATTGTTCATGGTACCACAATAACAGTATTAAATGCTGGCAGGAAGATTCAGCAACATGGTGAAGGCCTTGCGGGAAAACTCTTTGTTACATCGGGCCTGGGCGGAATGTCAGGAGCCCAGCCAAAAGCTGCCGTTATTGCAGGAGCTATAGGTGTTATTGCCGAAATAAACCCCAAAGCTGTTCAAACCCGTCATTCCCAAGGTTGGGTGGACGAAGTGTTTAAAAGCCTTGATGAACTGATCGATCGTATTCGCAAAGCTAAACAACTTAAACACGCTGTTTCGCTTGCCTATCAGGGAAATATTGTGGATTTGTGGGAGAGGCTGGCAATTGAGGATTTTACTGTTGAGTTGGGTTCTGATCAAACTTCACTGCACAACCCGTGGGCAGGAGGATATTATCCTGCAGGAATTGCTTTTGAGGACGCAAAACAGATGATGGCTCACGAACCTGAAAAATTCAGGCAGAATGTTCAGGAATCACTTCGCCGTCAAGTTTCAGCGATCAATAAACTCACTGCAAAAGGAATGTATTTCTTTGATTATGGAAATGCTTTCCTGCTTGAAGCTGGCAGAGCTGGTGCCGAAATATTCAGCCCCGATGGACTTTTTCGTTATCCTTCCTATGTTCAGGATATCATGGGGCCTATGTGTTTTGATTATGGATTCGGGCCTTTCCGCTGGGTGTGTACTTCCGGAAATCCGGCTGATCTTGATATTTCGGATAAACTGGCGATGAAAGTACTTAAAGAAATGTCAGCAACATCTCCTAAAGAAATTTCGCTTCAGATGCAGGATAATATCCGCTGGATAAGAGATGCTAAACAAAACAAGTTGGTGGTTGGTTCACAGGCGCGTATTCTATATGCCGATTGCGAAGGCCGTACAAAGATTGCCGAAGCATTTAACCAGGCAATCTCAAAAGGAGAAATATCAGCCCCGATTGTTCTTGGCCGCGACCATCACGATGTTTCGGGAACTGATTCTCCATACCGTGAGACGTCAAACATCTATGATGGATCTCAATTCACAGCTGATATGGCTGTTCAAAATGTGATCGGCGATTCTTTCCGGGGTGCCACGTGGGTTTCGTTGCACAATGGTGGTGGCGTTGGTTGGGGAGAGGTGATTAATGGAGGTTTTGGTATGTTGCTGGATGGTTCAGATGATGCGGGAAGACGTATTAAAACCATGCTGCATTGGGATGTTAATAATGGTATTGCAAGACGAAGCTGGGCACGCAACGATGAAGCCGTTTTCGCAATCAAACGCGCTATGGCAGCAGAACCTAACCTCAAAGTTACACTTCCCAATAAGGTGGATGACGTACTTCTTAAGAATTTGTTTTAGACCTTAAAAGACAAAAAGGAAAAGCGGGAAACCTGTGAGGTAACCCGCTCTTTGTTTTATAGTTATATGTCAATTAAAGCAGAACCACTTTTTTTCTGATTATTGTATGGTCTTGTTTCTCAATAACCAAAGTATAGATTCCAGGGGCGAATGATCTTAAGTCGATTGAAGTTCCGGTAAAATCATTGTAAGTCCTTACCAAATTTCCATTTGAAGCAACTACTGAAATACGGGAATGATTTGCGTTCAACAAGCTAACAGTTCCTTTACTGGGATTAGGATAAACAACCAGGTTCTGTTCTTTAACAGCATCAATGCCAATACCACTCAATACAAAGTCAATATTATATGTATTATGTGTCATCAGATCCTCTCCAAATACATCGATGGTTGTAGCTCCGCGTAATCCATTAGCCGGAACAACGATAACCGTTTCATTTTCATCGATAGGTAAGCCTGAAATAACAGGAACAGTAGTGGTTTCCGGTGGCATAATTACTTCATACGAAAAAACGTCAGGAGCAAAATCAGGGAAAGGGAGTCCGTCCATATCCATTGAAGCTAACCTTGCCTCAGTAGCAAATACGCCGTTTTCGACAGAATATGCAGATTGGTAAATAGCTTTGGTTTGATAATTCTGTACAAAAACACCAACAATCAGATCATTCCACTCTTCCACGTTTGTTCCGGTGAGATCAACAGTTTGGGTGATATTAAAAGGAACCCGGTCGGTTAAATCAACTGATGTCCCTTCGGCATCCGGAATCATTTTCATCATAACATGTTCGAAACTTGTCTCTCCGTTTGTCATATGATTATCATGAGTAACTCTTTCCATAACAACGATATACACTCTGGAATTTGGAAAATTGCTAAAAGGTAAAACAGATGCACTCACGGTAATAATTTGTCCTTCCAAAGAGTGGCTGGAAGCAATTTTCATCATGCCGATTTGAAGCTGAGCCTGATCAAAAGCATTTTGAACATCAGGCACTGTAGTGGCAACATTACCTCCGTTGCAGTATAAATCAGGTACAGCATTAACACCATAATAAGCCCTTCTTACTCCCCCTTCTGCGGTATAGTATGGGTCTCCGGGGCTTGGCCAGCTCATCTGGTACTTAATAAGAGTAATATCATTCTCATATGTGCCGCACCAAGGAACAAAACCCGAATTAAAAGATGCGCAAGGTGCGCAGGTTGAACTGGTAAATTCTTCCAACAATGGCTTTGCAGGAACCACATAACAAACCTTGCTTATCAATTTTTGGAGCGTATCGTTGCCTGTAAAATCATCAGGAGTTCCATTGACATTTATTATCGATACTTTAAGATCATGTGGCCCGATAGGAGCATTCAGCAGATCATTGCAAGTGAAGTCGTATGTTTGTTTTGTTGCAATTGATAAACCTGAAAATGCAGATGTATATACCGGGCCATCGTCAAGTTGCCATTGCACCACGGCATCAGTAATTGTAGTAAGGCCAACATTCATAATTGTTCCCTTAACTTCAACAGGATCGGCAAAGTATGAAGGAGTTGTACCTAATGAAATCATTGCAGCATCTTTTGCCAGAGGATTAAACAGGAGCATATTGTCCACATAATAATAATCCAGGTTATACATGTAGCCATTCAGGTAAATACAAATCTGGAACTCCGATTGCCCAACATCAGCATTCGCAATGTCAATGTTAATTTGTTGAGCAGGAATATTTGCCGTAGGTGTTACCTCATAAACCGAAGTCCAGGCACCATTGTGCGATCGGGTGGCAACCCCAACTTTAGGTGCCGGATTAGCATACCAGTCATACATATGCCTGAACGAAAATTTCACTGTGGTCATTCCCGTAAGGTCAATCATTGGTGAGATCAACCTGGTGGTAGTGGTTTGATCTATATAAGTGAACTTCCCTTCCGGAGCCGAGCCACCGGCGTTTGCGCTATTGCCGACTGCCCATTGAGCCGGAATCCCATTTATTGTCCATCCCTGGGGGGGCATCTGTCCCGCATCAAATGCTTCCCAGACAAAAGATTGCCCAAAACTCAATTGAGTAACGGCGATAAATAAAGCGAAAAGTAAAAATTTTGTTTTCATATGGTTTGTTTTTAATGGTTGGTACAAGATTAAATATTAATCATGACATTACCCAAATTCTGAGGCAGAATTTTCGAAAATATATTTATTATATGAATATGGAAATTATTTTTAAGAAGTCGGGAAATTAGAAAGTTGTCTATATCTTTGCGCTGAAAGTTGAATAACCTGGAAGTCAGATAAAACAAAATGAAATTTTATATATTTCAGCATGATTTTTGATATTAATTATACATTAAATCCTTTACTATGAAAAAAGCTATACTACTTTTATTTTTCATTAATGCCTTTGCTTTATTAAGTGTTACTGCGCAAAGTAATCAGATTGAGATTACCGATCTCTCCAATAATGTGGTAAACGGAACTACAATCAATGTGTATAACTCTGATATAAATATCGATATAATGCCAATCGACCTCAGAGTCAGGAACACATACGATCAGGAGCTCAGGCTGTTCGTTAGGCGTATTATGCAAAGCGAAGTTCCATTATCATCAAACTCGTTCTGTTTTGGTGTACAATGCTATGCATCAACAACTGATACATCTGCAATTGCAGTAGTACTGGCGTCTGGCATAGACACTACTTTTCTGGGTGATTATTATCCAAGTCTTCAGTCTGGTCTGACTTCTATTACATATGAGTTTTTTGAAAAAGGCGGGCAATCAATTCCATCTCAGGTGACTGTTAATTTTCTTTTAAGTCCTTTAGGGCTTGGTGCCGTTTTGAATGGCTATGAATTTTCCGATGCTTTTCCAAATCCAGCTTCTTCCTCCACATCCTTTAATTATAGTATTCCAGCCGGTAGCGTTGGAAATATTGTAGTTCGTAACTTACTGGGTAGTGTTGTGCGCGATATAAAACTGGAGAAGCTTCAAGGCCGTGCAATTATCAATACTAATGACCTGAAAGAAGGTGTGTATTTCTACACATTAATACTTAATAATGAAGCTGTTGTAACTAAAAAACTCGTGATCAGACATTAATCTGAACGTTCCGAAATTTGAAAGGCTGCATTTTTAATGCAGCCTTTCTTAATATAAACCGGTCTGATCCAGTTATTAGAGTCCGAATTCCTTTATTATTTTGTCAACATAATCCAGCTTCTCCCAGGCAAAGAATTCTACTTCCTTATAATAGTGATCCTGGCCGTTTAGTTTTTCGATGCTTGTAGAATCATTTTTATAATATACTTCAACCTTTTCTTTGTGGTAATCCCTGCCGAAATGCCCGTACGATGCTGTGCGCTCGAAGATAGGATTCTTCAAACCAAAGCGTTTTACAATAGCATATGGTCGCATATCAAAAATTTTGCTAACTTTCTGCGATATTTCACTGTCTGTCAGCTTTTTGCCATTTGCATCTTTCACTTTAGCCGAACGGTTTGTATTGATATACAAGCCAACAGGCTCGGCAATACCTATAGCGTAAGCTACCTGAACCAATACTTCGTCAGCTATGCCGGCAGCAACAAGGTTTTTAGCTATATGTCTGGCAGCATAAGCAGCAGAGCGATCTACTTTGGATGAGTCCTTTCCCGAGAAAGCACCACCCCCATGAGCGCCTTTGCCGCCGTAAGTGTCTACGATAATTTTACGTCCGGTAAGTCCGGTATCACCATGTGGCCCTCCAATTACAAATTTGCCGGTTGGATTCACATGAAGCGTGTAGTCATCTTTAAATAACTTTTTAATCCTTGCGGGCAGGGCTTTCTTTACCCTTGGAATAAGTACAGTTCTGATATCTTCCTTGATTTTATCCTGCATTTTCTTTTCTGCTGCTTTTACGGTATTAAGCGAATTGTCAGCTGGCAAAATGAATTCATCATGTTGCGTAGACACCACAATTGTATCAATACGAATCGGGTGATTCGCGTCATCATATTCAATTGTGACCTGCGATTTTGCATCCGGGCGCAGGTATTTCATCTTCTTTCCTTCGCGCCGGATTGCGGCAAGTTCCTGGAGCAATGAATGTGCAATCTCAATCGCCATTGGCATAAAGTTGTCCATTTCGCGGCTTGCATAGCCGAACATCATTCCCTGGTCGCCAGCACCTTGATCTTCAGGTCTTTCCCTTACAACTCCCTGATTGATATCATCAGATTGTTCGTGTATTGTAGAAATAACTCCACACGAATTGTTGTCGAACCGGTACTCAGCTTTAGTGTAACCGATACGTTCGATAGTCCGGCGCGCTATTTTCTGGATATCCACATATCCGCTTGTCATTACTTCTCCACTGCAAACAGTGAGCCCGGTGGTAACAAGTGTTTCACAGGCAACTTTAGATTCCGGGTCCCAGCGCAGGAATTCATCCAGCAATGCATCGGAAATCTGATCGGCCACTTTGTCGGGGTGTCCTTCTGACACAGATTCCGACGTAAATAAATATCCCATAAATTTTGTTTTATAGATTATAACTTAAGAATAGGAAAGCAGCTGATTGATAGGGGAAGGGCAAAAATATTGCTTTAGCATTTTTTCCCGTGGTTGCAATCAATCAAATTTTTCCACGTAATTGTACGGGCAAAATTAAACATTTATCACGACACAAAAAGGAAATAGAATTATTTTTTAGTCAATTGCTGAAAAACTTCCTCGAGTTTTTGCTCTTCGCGATGAAGAGATAACACAGTAAAGCCATTCTCCACAGCAAAATTAAAAATATTAGGACGAATATCAGTTTCCGCGTTGGCATGGAGGTGCCAAACATTGCCTGAAGTATTTATTGCCTTGCTAAGCCCTTTAATCTTCAATAAGGACGAAGTTTCGACAGGTTTGTCGAATTCTGCTGTAATAATAACTCCTGTGCGGAAATGAGACAAATGTGCGGTGGAATCATCGGCAACAATTTTCCCTTCATGAATAATAATTGCTCTGTGACAAATCGCTTCAACTTCCTGCATAATATGCGTGGAGAGCATTACAGTCTTTTCTTTGCCAATAGTTTGTATCAGATTCCTTATTTCAAGCAGTTGATTTGGATCCAGCCCGGAAGTAGGTTCATCCAGAATAAGAACATCAGGATTATGTATTAGTGCCTGAGCCAGCCCGACACGTTGCCGGTATCCCTTTGACAGTGTACCAATGAGTTTGTTCTGTTCTGGTCCGAGGCCTGTAAGTCCTATCATTTCTGCAACACGCAGATGGCTGCTTTTACCAAGTTTGTGAATTCCGGCGATAAAGCTGAGGTATTCTTTAACATACATGTCGAGGTAAAGCGGGTTGTTTTCGGGTAGGTAGCCAATCCGTCTCCTTACTTCTGTGGCATGCTCTGCGATGTCAAAACCATCAATGCTGGCTTCCCCCGAGGTAGGAGGGATGAAACAGGTTAGTATTTTCATCAAAGTAGATTTTCCGGCTCCGTTAGGACCAAGTAACCCAACTATTTCACCTTTTGCAATGTGAAAACTTACCCTGTCTAAAACAACCTGCTTGCCGTAAATCTTTGTTATTTGCGATATAGTAATTGACATTATACCTTCGTTTATGCCTTTTGGAGCCACAAATGTAGTAAATTCCTGCCCACCTTGATTGGTAGAGTTTGATGTATCAGGGGTGACGCATTAAAAATTAAGTACTTTGACTTCAATTTGGTGTAGCCTTTTTCTTTCTATGGGACGGTCTTTTATAGATGAAAGATACGTCTTAAAATCTGATTTTTCAAAATTTGTATATCATTATTTAACGCTGTGATTTATGTTAAAATATGAACCAATTTATAATGCATCGTCCCTGGAAGAGCAAGGTAAAGCGGGGGAGTATGTGTATCTGGTTAAATCCTGCCAGAGGATAAAATCAACGCAGATAAATAATTTTCCTGCGTTTTTCCGCTTCTCCTGTATTCAGTCGGAAATAGTAAACACCCGATGGCAAGTCAATGCCCGACGAGTCGAAACGTTCGATATATTTCCCCGGATCAAGCCATTGGTTGGCATAAATTGTGGCTACACTTTGTCCGTAAAGATCCATCACTTCAAGGTTAACAAGTGAACGTTTATGTATTTTGAAAGCAAAATAAGCTTCATCGCTGAACGGATTCGGGTAGCTTTCCTCATCATTCTCAGCCTGTGGCAATACATCTGGAATACCAACCATTGTAGAGTCAAGGATTGCTGTCCATACACTCAGTTGGCTGTTATGTAAACGTGCCCAAATTGGCCTTATGATATTATTATGAGCCGAGATATTGGTATAGTCTCCAAAGAAAACATTGGATGTAGGAATGAAAGGCGTTTCACTCACTTTAAAGTTCGTAAACGTGTTGCCTCCGTCCTTTGATAAGGCCAGGAACACGTCGGTCTTCATATCCGTATAACTCCGGCGATCGTAAAAAACAAACCAAAGGTAACCGGTAGCCTGATCCACTGCCATCCATGTAAAAAACTGCTGTTTACCCGGTAAATCATTGTTTACACGGATGGGCGAACTCCAGGTGTTCCCGCCATCATTGGAGCGGCAGAGCCAGACATCGGTATCCGTTTCGCCGTTTCGCTGGTCGGACCAGTTTACATAGATAGTGCCCCTGTCAGGCCCGTTACTTATGTCGCAGCAAGTGACAGGTAAACCATTACACCTTGAAATGCCAGGAATGCCAAAATCCCAGCCTCCCGGAATGTCACTAACGAATATATCGTTAGCAAGCCATGTGCTGCCACCGTCAGCCGAACGATCGAACATAATGCCCAAAGGGCCTGCCCAGGCAACATAAATCTGGCCTTCAGGGCCAACGGCAGGAACAGCGCCCTCCACGGTGTTGTCGCTATCCAGGCAATCGCCGGCTTGTTTGTTGATGCGGACAGGAGTTGACCATGATAAGCCCTGATCTGTAGAACGGACAAAAAGAATGTTGGTGCTGTCCAATGGATTAGTACTCCCGTATTCATCAAACTGGGTCCAGGTAACGTAAATCGTGTTTGTTGCCCTGTCAATAACAGCCCATTCCTTATCCTGGGCCTTATTATTATCCTTTCCAAAGGCTGTTCCGTCGTTCCATGTGAGGCCACCATCCGTTGAACGTTGGCATACGATCCGGTCGATCCAACTTCCAAGGGGTGGATTGGCAAGGTGAAAGAAATAGTAATACCCCATGGTATCCACCACAAGACAAGGATCGCCCCATACGCCGTGAGCTTCTGATGTTAGCTGGCCATCGCCCCATGTTACTCCGCCATCGTTAGAATAATAGAAACTTGAAATATTGGCACCTGCAACAATTCGTTTCGTATTGGCAGGATCAATGGCAATAGCAGGCTCTTCGGGTGTAAATTGTTCGCCAATCAGAACATTCGGATATTGGGCAAATGAAGTAGTAAACCCTGAAACAAGGAATAATAGAACAGAAAGTAAATATTGGATGTTTTTTTTCATTTCTAAAATCTAAATGCAAAGTTACATCAAGTTATTGGTGTTCATACAGGTGCCCGGTTAAAAAGAGAAACTCTTCCTACAGAACTAAGCTGAAAATTAAAGACCCTTATTTATAAAATATCCTTCACATTGCCACCTATCATCTTAACTTTGCAGAACAGGCACCCGGCACCTTTTTTTACATAATCCTCCAACTATGGCTTCTTCAAAAACAAAGAATATGCGGATCGGGATTCTAACCGCCGGTGGCGATTGTCCGGGTATCAATGCTGCAATCCGTAGTGTCGGTAAAACCGCAATAACCGAATATGGCATGAAGGTATTTGGGATTGCTTCCGGGTTTTCGGGCCTGATAAACAAGGAGTATGCTGAACTTGATGAACCTCAGTTATCCGGGATCCTCACATTTGGAGGTACTATCCTTGGCACGTCCCGTGAAAAACCATATAAATCAGTCGCCGGCAGAGGTCCGCAGGTTGATAAACCCAAGCTTATCAGGAATAACTACCGTGAAATGGGGCTTGATGCCCTTGTTGTTATCGGCGGAAACGGTACCCAGAAAACCGCTGCACAGCTTTCTGCTGAAGGCCTTAATGTTATTGGAATACCAAAGACGATTGACAACGAAGTATTTGGCACCGATGTTACATTCGGTTTCGATTCGGCAGTATGGATTGCCACCGATGCCATCGACCGGCTGCACACTACCGCAAACTCGCACAAACGCATTATGATTATCGAACTCATGGGGCATCATGCGGGATGGCTGGCGCTCTACTCTGGCATAGCCGGTGGTGGCGATGTGATCCTTATCCCCGAAATCCCTTACGACGATAAAGTTGTGGCGCGTTATCTCGAAAAGCGGTCAAAAAATAAAAAGGCATACTCCATTGTTGTTGTGGCCGAAGGTATTGTTAAACCTAAAGGCATATCGGCAGCACATCATATTGCACAGATAATCCGCAAGAATACGGGGCTTGAAACCCGCGAGACAATACTGGGCTATATTCAGCGAGGCGGCAGCCCTTCACCGATGGACCGCATACTTGCCACACGCTACGGTGCCTATGCCGTTGAATTGATTGCCGAAGGTAAATCCGGCGTTATGGTTTCCAGTAAAGGTGATACTATTACCTCCGTGCCGCTTGCGGATGTAGGTGGTAAACTGCGGCTTGTTCCGGCTGACCATGCTTTGATCCGGAAATCAAGGAAAATGGGGATTAGTTTTGGGGAGAAGTGAAAGATAGGCAATAGGCATTAGGCAATAGGCAAGATAGAAAGTTCATCAGGAAGATGATTCCTGGGGAGGCTGGGAGTCAACCCAGGAATAGAACAAATCTGCGCCGGCCTGATAGAATTCAATAGGTTTATACTATCTTTAATGCATGAACCAGAGACTTTATGACTTATGAAGACAACAACTGAGAAAACGTTCGACCCTGTAAGATTCATGCGTGAACAAAGAGACAAATTAAGTGAAAAGCTCTCTAAAATGACAAAGGAGAAAATTATTGCATATTTCAGAAAGAAGAAACAGGAAAACGCTATAAAGCCAAGTGCTTAATGTTTATAGTAATTTGTGATTGGTGGCGGTGACTCGTGGCTGGTGCAGCGTTAAGACTGATTTCACAATACTTTAAACCGTAAAAATATGGGACTCATCAAAGAACCGAAAAATGTTGACTTCACTGTTCAATCCGAACCATGGACTGAGGAAGAATTAAAAGACTTCCGGAAATTAATGAGCGAACTGAAAGCCAAAATCTCCAAAAGGAAAGTTCCGCCGTTAATGAAAAAAAGGAAAGTCGGAGCCTGAATTATGTTTAGAAACCTTGGCTGTAAAGAAACACAGGCAATAACTGCGTTTACCGCTGTACGATAGCCCCCAAACCAAAATCATTCGTTACCATTCTGAAAAATGATTATCTTTGTGTAAAGTCAATCTCAAAATGAACCTTTCTGCTGAAAAATTAGAAATCATTCAAAGAATCATTGATATTCAGGACAATGATCTTATAGCTCTGTTAAAAAAAATAATTTCGGCCCCTCATGTTTCAGAAGTTGATTGGTGGGATACTGTAACTCAGGAAGAAAGAGCTTCAATTAATAAAGGGTTAGAAGATATCCAGCAAGGTAAAGTCTATTCTCATGATCAGGTAAGAAAAAAATATGAAAAGTGGCTTAAAGATTAGGTGGTCACAAGAAGCCATAGTAAATCTTGAAAGTATCATAATCTATCTTGAGAACAACTGGACTCCTAAGGAATTGTCTAAGTTTTTTAAAAAGTTAGAAAAGCTAATTCTCCTTTTAGCATTATTTCCTGAAGCTTTTCCGGTTTCAAAACAGAAAAGCAAAATCCATCGATGTGTTTTTCTGAAAAATCTTACAATATATTATATTACAGATAACGAACACCTTGTATTGCTTTCTATATTTGATACCAGGCAGCATCCTTCTAAAATAAAAGCATAGCATGGCTTGGAACTAACATGGATTAACCTGCACCGCAAAGGCTGCAAAACTTTATTTTCATTCATCACATTCAAACCGGATATATTTGACTATATTTGGTTTCTCTAATGCGATTGCGCATTTTTAGTTTCCTGCCACGGCTTGTACTGTTGCCAATTCTTTCAAAATATTATTTTTGGAACTAAGATTATTGATGAATAAAATCATGCACATATTATTGGAAATTCGATGTATTAGTATTTATGTGATTGCTATACACTAATAAATACAGAGCTCAAAAAAAATAATTTCTAATATACCTGATAAAAATCTTTGCTTAAACCTGATAATTATGAAAATATTAATAATTATTAGTCTGTTATCTAACTTTTTATTTTGTCAAATTATATCTCTTCATGCTCAATGTAAAGGATGGTCATGGGTTGCGGGTGCAGGAGGAAAAACTTTTGATGATGCAGAACGTATATTAGTTGATAATGCTGATAAGTCAATTTATATTTCAGGTTATTTTGATAGTGATACAATATTTTTCGGAAATGACACCCTATATAATGGTGGCTCAAGTGATGCGTTTATCACTAAATATGATTCAACTGGAAATATATTGTGGGCTCGAAGTATAAGTGGAAATGATATTGATTGTGCTTTTAACTTATCAATTGACATTTCGGATAATGTTTATTGTTCAGGTAATTTCAGAAGTGATTCTATTGTTCTTGAATCAGGCACTCTGATAAACAAAGGCGGGCAGAATTTTTTCATAATAAAATATGATAGTGACGGGAACGTTCTTTGGTCTAAGAGTGAAGGTGGTAATGGGTTCGACTATATTGAAGATATTACCGTCGACAATTCAGATAACTTATTTGCTGTAGGTGGATTTGAAAGTCCTGAAATCATATTCGGATTGGATACATTATCAAACAGTGGTATCGGAGATTTATTTATCGCGAAATATGGAGCTGATGGTGAGGTTGTTTGGGCAAAAAAAGTGGGCGGAAAATTGGCGGATTTTGGAAATAATGTGACTACTGATAATTTAGGTTATATTTTTATAACCGGGACTTTTTCTAGTGACACTATTGATATTGGATCGCAGGTATTAATAAATAAGGGCTATCAGGATTTCTTTGTTTTAAAAATGGATACAGATGGAAATATTATTTGGGTAAAAGATTATGGGGGTAATTCATTTGAATCTATTTTGGATATTGCAATGGATGATTTTGACAATATTTATATGACAGGATATTTTCGAAGCGATACACTTAATTTTGGACCTAAAATCCTACTAAATAATGGGGGAAGTGATATTTTTTATGCAAAACTTGATAGCTCAGGAAATGCACTATGGGCGAATAGCTCAGGGGGCGAATCTTTTGACTGGAGTTACAGTATTGCGATAAATAGCACTGGTGAAGTATACTTATCGGGCAACTTCGAAAGTCCATGCTTATGGTTTGATTCTCTTTATATTATAAGAAATTCTTACCCATCTGGATTTTTGGCGAAACTTGATAACGATGGTAATGCACTTTGGACTAAAATTATAGGAGATACTGACTATGATAATTATGTGAGAGATCTTACACTTGATAATTCAGGAGACATATATTTAACAGGATTATACTCTGGTGAATATATTTCATTTGGATTAGATACACTCAGAAATACTGATAATATTGACGTTTGTTATGACATATACGTATTAAAACTAAGCGATTGCATTTCACCCCCAACACCTACTATTTCATTAAACGGAGATTCCTTAATATCTGATTCTGCATTCAAATACCAATGGTATTATGAAAACACTTATATCCCGAATGCTAAATATAGGATGTATGTTGTTCATAAGACAGGTTATTACTATGTTGAAGTAACTAACACCAATGGTTGTAATGCTTTCTCGGAAAAATTATATGTTCTGATAACTGATATTAATGATGATAATATATTACAGAACGATATTTATTTATTTCCAAATCCGTTTTCAAAATCAACCATATTAATTATACCACAAAAATATGAAAAGCCTTATTGGCTGGATATTATTGCAATTAGTGGTAAAGTGGTTGGAAATTATTCTAATACTAATTCAAATGAAATACTAATTCAAAAGGATAACATGCCAGAAGGGTTTTATTTCTATAGATTGAAAAATCGAAATGGTGTGATAAAAATGGGTAAATTAATAATCAAATAGAAAAATGCAAAGCCCCATCAGAGCGGAATTTGTAATTCCGCTCTGAACACCATAACACTTATAATTCTACTTTTAAAATCTACTTGCCACTGTTACCATTCGCTTGATTAATAACAAAAACTCTCTACCCAATTTTAACCCAATTCAGTAACCCCGTGCCGCTCCGCACAACTCATATCGCTAAAAAACAAAAGCATAAGTGAAGTCACCTATGCCTGCACGGGGTAAATTATGGACACAGAGGATGTCCTACACGCCTTCCAGGGGAAAATAATTGGCACAGGTGATGTCCTGTGTGCCCATCCGGGAAATATCAAGGGTATAGGTGACGTCCTGTATGCCCATCCGGGGAATATTTCACGCATTGAGGACTTCGCGCATGCCTGCAAGTTGCTAGAAGCAATTTGATGATGCCAGGAATATGAAGTTTTAATCGGTTGAGTACAACCCCGATAAGTGGAAAAGTGTTATCCGCGAATGGAAATTTCAGAAGAAGAAGTATAAAAAAACTTTGGCTCGGACTATACCGATATAAAAGAAAAAACCGGGGAGTGGTTCGCCCCGGTGCAAGTAGTAGAAAGCTACATAACAGAGAAATCAGAATTTACCCTTTTTCTCTTTCTTTTCAAGCCTTTTCTCTTTCAAGGTTTTAGTTGGCTTTTTCTTTTCTTCTTTTTTCTCTTTATCCATCGATTTTCCCATGGCAATAAGTTTTTAGGGGTTTCAGAGAACTAAATTACTAAGATTCTTTTTGATGTGCAAGCAAATAATTTGCACGGCAGATCAAATTAAGGATAAACACTTGATTGTTTGCAAACAGCGCTTGTGAATGTTTTCGTATCAAACGACAAAGCATGATTGACAGAAGCATTTTCAGATGATTGCTACCAAAGCCAAAGTTCAACCAATCATACCGGCACCCGGCATCGTTTTAGAAAATTCAGAGGGCGCCAGCTCGGTACATATCAATATATTTCTTAACTTTGCACACTTTTTAGAAATTGTATCAACTACGCTTAGATGGGAAAGAAATATCCTGAATATAAACAACTTAACCTTACGGCCATCGGTAAGGAAGTTCTGCAATTGTGGCAGGAACACCATGTTTTTGAGAAAAGCCTTCAAAATCGCAGTCACCGTGAGTCCTTCGTCTTTTATGAAGGCCCGCCTTCTGCCAATGGCACTCCCGGGATACATCATGTGATGGCACGGGCTATTAAGGATATTTTTTGCCGCTACAAAACACTCAAAGGTTATTACGTCAAGCGAAAAGCCGGCTGGGATACCCATGGCCTGCCAATTGAAATGGCAGTTGAAAAAACCCTTGGTATCACCAAAGAAGATATCGGTCGCAAGATAAGTGTTGATGATTATAACAAGGCTTGCCGCACGGAAGTTATGAAATACAAGGACCTGTGGGACGACCTCACGCTGAAGATCGGCTATTGGGTTGATCTGAAAGATCCTTATATCACTTTCGACAACACCTATATCGAATCTGTTTGGTATCTGCTGGGTCAGCTTTATAAAAAGGGCTTGCTTTACAAAGGTTTTACCATTCAGCCTTTTTCACCCGCCGCCGGAACAGGCCTCAGCACACACGAACTTAACCAACCAGGCTGCTACAGGAATGTAAAAGACAACACAGTTGTTGCACAGTTTAAAGTTCTTCGTTCTGCTGCTTCTGAATTTCTTTTTGAAAAGCCGCACGGCGACTTATTCTTTACTGCATGGACAACTACCCCGTGGACTTTGCCTTCCAATACAGCACTTGCTGTTGGCAAAGACATTGAATACGTGCAGGTAGCAACATTCAACCCATACACCTATCTGCCTGTCACAGTTATCCTGGCCAAAGAGTTAGCCGGCAAATATTTCCCGGAGAAAAATGCTGAACTCATTTTTGACGAATACAACCCCGGCGACAAGAACATACCATTCCGTATATACGGAAGCTTCAAAGGACGCCAGATTGAGAACATCAGATATGAACAATTGCTTCCATATGCCCAGCCGCAGGAAGGCGATGCATTTAAAGTGGTTACCGGCGATTTTGTTACTACAGAAGATGGCACAGGAATCGTTCATATTGCCCCAAGTTTTGGTGCCGACGACTTTAAAGTGGCACGTTTAAATGGAATTGGAGCTCTCACCCTTGTTGACAAACAAGGCCGTTTTACCGAGGAAATGGGCGAATTTGCGGGGCGTTATGTAAAAGCTGAATATGCTTCAGATTATGATCCTGCCCGCGAAGATAATGTTGATATAGAGATAATTGTTAAATTAAAGAAGGAGAACAGGGCTTTCAAGAGTGAGAAATATGAACACTCCTATCCGCATTGCTGGCGAACTGACAAGCCTATTCTCTACTACCCGCTCGATTCGTGGTTTATCCGCACCACGGCTTTAAAAGATAAGATGATTGAGCTCAACCGGACAATCAACTGGAAGCCCGAATCAACCGGCACAGGACGCTTTGGCAACTGGCTCGAAAACCTGGTGGACTGGAATCTTTCACGTTCCCGTTATTGGGGCACACCATTGCCGATATGGGTAAGCGGAGACCGCAGTGAAGAAATCTGCATCAGTTCTGTAGAGCAACTGAAGGCTGAAATTGAAAAGTCAATGATGGCTGGATTTATGAAAGAAAATCCTTATAGTAAATTCGTGCCGGGCGACAATACAAAAGAGAACTACAATACATTCGATCTTCACCGGCCGTATGTTGATGATATTTTCCTGGTATCGGCTACAGGGAAGAAAATGTTCCGTGAACCTGACCTGATTGATGTATGGTTCGATTCAGGAGCTATGCCTTATGCACAATTCCATTATCCGTTCGAAAATGGCGATGTTAAAGAATATTTTCCTGCCGACTTCATTGCCGAAGGTGTTGATCAGACACGTGGCTGGTTCTTTACACTGCATGCAATAGCTGTAATGGTGTTTGGTGAGATTGCATTCAGGAATGTAGTTTCAAATGGACTGGTACTGGACAAGAGTGGGAACAAAATGAGCAAACGCCTCGGCAATGCTGTTGATCCTTTTGAAACTCTTGAAAAATATGGCCCTGATGCTACCCGCTGGTATTTGATAACCAATGCACAGCCCTGGGACAACCTTAAATTTGATCTGGAAGGAATAGCTGAAGTGCAGCGTAAATTTTTTGGAACGCTTTACAACACCTATAATTTCTTCGCCCTTTATGCCAATATTGATGGTTTTGCCTACAAAGAAGAAGAAATCCCATTTAACAGCCGTCCGGAGATCGACCGCTGGATACTTTCCGAACTGAATACCCTGATCGTTAATGTTGACGACAGCTATGCCGATTACGAACCAACAAAGGCAGGCAGGTACATCCAAACATTTGTTGACGAACACCTCAGCAACTGGTATGTGCGACTCTCGCGCCGCCGTTTCTGGAAAGGTGAATATTCCGAGGACAAAATTTCGGCATACCAAACGCTTTACCAATGCCTCATAACCGTGGCAAAGTTATCCTCTCCCATTGCTCCATTCTTTATGGATAAACTTTGGGCTGACCTCAACCTGGTAACCGCGAAGGAAAAAACTGAATCAATTCATCTTTCCGACTTCCCGGAATCAGATGATTCTATGATAGATAAGGAACTGGAAGAGCGAATGGAACTTGCCCAACAGGTTTCATCCATGGTATTAAGCCTTAGAAAAAAGACTAACCTGCGTGTTCGTCAGCCTTTGCAAAAGATAATGATACCTGAGCGGGACGAGACTTTTCGCATGCAGGTAGAAGCTGTCCGCCATCTGATCCTATCGGAAGTAAACGTAAAAGGGATTGATTACCTCAGTGGTGTAGATAACATTCTTGTTAAAAAGATCAAGCCTAATTTTAAAACGCTTGGACCAAAGTATGGCAAGTTAATGAAGCAAATAGCAGGAATGGTTGAAAAATTTGATCAGGCCGCTATTGCGCAGATTGAAGCAGAAGGCTCATTGCAACTGGATTTCCATGGCGAAAGTGTTGAACTGCTACTTTCTGATGTGGAGATTTTAACTGATGATATTCCAGGCTGGGTTGTTGCATCTTCGGGCAACCTCACAGTAGCTTTGGACATCACCGTTACCGAAGAATTAAGGCAGGAAGGTATTGCCCGTGAGTTGATTAACCGCATACAAAACCTGCGAAAAGAAAAAGGTTTTGACGTTACGGATAAAATTTATGTCAATATCGAAAAAAACAACGACCTTGCACCTGCTATAGAACACAATAAGAGTTATATTTGTTCTGAGACTCTGGCCGAATTGCTGACAATGGAAGACCGGGAGTCGATGAATTCAGAGGATTTCATCGAGGTTACTGATGAGATTAAAGTGAAGATCATCGTTAAGAAAGTCACCTTTTAATAGTTTGAACATTTACATTTATATTACCTCAAAACACATGCCATATGAAAAAGGAAGAAGTTAAAGACGAGAAGGGCAGAATGCGCTATTCCGATAAAGAACTTGAAGAATTCAGGACTCTCATCCTTGAAAAGCTGGAGAAAGCCCGACTTGATTTTATATTACTCAAAGAAGCTTACACCAATCATAACGAACACGATACAAATGATACGTCCCCCACTTTTAAGGTGCTGGAAGAAGGATATCAGGTGTTATCCAAAGAAGAAAACGCGAAATTGGCTGCACGGCAGGAAAAATTCATACAGTCGCTCGAAAATGCACTCATCCGTATAGAGAACAAATCTTATGGAATATGCAGGGTTACCGGAAAGCTAATATCCAAGGAACGATTAAGGATTGTTCCTCATGCCACGTTGAGCATTGAGGCAAAGATGAACCAGGATAAAAATTAACACTTCAATCCAGGTTTTGAAAAAGTCTTTTCTGATTGTTTTTATCGTCCTGCTTCTTGACCAGACTTTAAAGTTCTGGATCAAGACTACAATGACTCTGGGTCAGGAATTTAATGTGGCAGGTAACTGGTTTATAATCCATTTTACCGAGAACAACGGAATGGCATTTGGCATGCAGTTTGCAGGCGATTATGGGAAACTGTTTTTAAGTGTCTTTCGGATAATTGCCGTACTGGTTATCATTTATATTCTTTATCGCGTAACGAGGCACAAAATCAGTAATGGCTTTATTATCAGCTTGTCGCTGATACTTGCCGGAGCTATCGGTAATATTCTCGACAGCGCATATTATGGATTAATTTTCAGCGACAGCACATTTTTGGATGTTGCACGTTTTTTGCCTCAGGAAGGCGGGTATAGTAGTTTCCTCCACGGCAAGGTTGTGGACATGCTCTATTTTCCTATACTTAGGGGTACTTATCCTTCCTGGTTTCCTTTCTGGAGTGGGGAGGAATTTATCTTTTTTCGCCCGGTATTTAATATAGCTGATTCTGCAATATCAACAGGAGTTGTTCTGTTGCTGTTTTTTCAGCATCCTCAATCGAGAAGGGAGGAATAGCATTTTTTATTTAGTAACATAATAGATACGGAAAAGGATACCCTCATTTTACATTAAATCAGGAGAAATCATCCCAAAACATTATTACAAGAAATTTGTTTGTTAAATTTGCCTCATAAAGTATTCAACATGTCAGAGAAAATTACAGGAAAAATTTCACAGATTATCGGCCCGGTAATCGACGTAGCATTTGAACAAGATGTAAAGTTACCCAATATTTACGATGCACTGGAAGTGAAGAATGACGAAGGTCATACGATCGTTCTCGAATGTCAGCAGGATATCGGCGAAAGTATTATCCGTACTATTGCAATGGATTCAACTGATGGCCTCCGCCGCGGAATGACAGTAACGGCTATGGGCGAAACCATCACCATGCCTACCGGCGATATCATCAAAGGGCGGCTCTTTAATGTAATAGGTGAAGCTATTGATGGATTAGGCTCTGTTGCCAAAAAAACATCTTACAGCATTCATCGTGATCCACCAAAATTTGAGAACCTTACCACAACCAAAGAGGTGCTTTATACTGGTATCAAAGTAATTGACCTGATTGAACCTTACGCAAAAGGTGGAAAGATTGGGCTGTTTGGAGGTGCCGGTGTTGGTAAGACAGTTATCATCATGGAATTGATCAACAATATCGCCAAAAGCTATTCAGGTTTGTCCGTGTTTGCTGGTGTTGGGGAACGTACCCGCGAAGGTAACGACTTATTGCGCGAAATGATTGAATCTGGTGTTATCCGCTACGGTGAAGCATTCAAAGAAGATATGGAAAAAGGCGGATGGGACCTATCGAAAGTTGATCCTGCCGAACTTGCACAATCGCAAGCAACCCTTGTGTTCGGTCAAATGAACGAGCCACCAGGAGCCCGCGCCCGCGTTGCTCTGTCCGGCCTTACTGTTGCAGAGTATTTCCGCGATGGTGACGAAAAAAGTGGCGGGCGTGATATACTCTTTTTTATTGACAATATTTTCCGTTTTACCCAGGCAGGCTCCGAAGTATCTGCTTTGTTAGGACGTATGCCTTCTGCAGTAGGTTACCAGCCAACACTTGCCACCGAAATGGGAACCATGCAGGAACGTATCACATCCACCAAACGTGGGTCCATCACGTCAGTCCAGGCAGTTTATGTTCCTGCTGATGACCTTACTGATCCTGCCCCTGCAACTACATTTGCCCACCTTGACGCAACAACTGTTCTAAATCGTAAGATTTCGGAATTAGGTATTTATCCGGCAGTGGATCCCCTTGATTCCACTTCACGAATCCTTAGTGTCGATGTTGTTGGTGAAGAGCATTACAATACAGCACAGCGTGTGAAGGAAATTCTTCAGCGTTACAAAGAATTACAGGATATTATCGCCATCCTTGGTATGGATGAACTTTCGGAAGAAGACAAACTTGTGGTCCAGCGAGCACGGCGTGTTCAGCGCTTCCTTTCACAGCCTTTCCATGTAGCCGAACAGTTTACAGGTATACCTGGCACTTATGTGGCAATTGAAGACACTATTAAAGGGTTCAAAATGATTATGGATGGAGAAGTTGACGAATACCCTGAAGCAGCGTTTAACCTTGTCGGGACGATAGAGGAAGCAATCGAGAAAGGTAAAAAACTGCTTGCCGAGTCGGCTGGTTAATCAATTTTAGCCATGGATGTACCTGATGAAGGGAATAAATTAACAACTGGTTAGGAATGAAAATAGAGATAATAACGCCTGATACAACAATATTTACCGGAGAGGCATCATTGGTTCAATTTCCTGGCCTCGATGGTTCATTTGAAGTCATGAAAAACCATGCGCCTTTAATCGCCGCTTTGCAGAAAGGACAGATTAAAGTTCTGGGAATGGATAAGCTACCAATGTTTTTCGACATTAAAGGAGGCGTAGTTGAAGTAGCCAGAAATAAAATACTGGTTCTTGCCGAATAGAATTATAAATAAAAAGGAGGGTTTTTGCCCTCCTTTT
>Ga0268283_1000501_pt1 | contig 25476 bp, 26 predicted proteins | sample saktaG_13_FD_190140 | JGI IMG/M metagenome (GOLD analysis project Ga0268283, IMG submission 190140) | Saline water microbial communities from Sakinaw Lake, British Columbia, Canada - sak_2013_06_06_36m | ecosystem: Environmental > Aquatic > Non-marine Saline and Alkaline > Saline ... | reverse complement strand
TTCGCATTCTTTCTCGTAAATGTTCATGATACGGCCGATCACCTTGGTGTCAAAACCGGCACCGGAGATATCCTTTCCGATTTCGTCCACCAGAAGCACATCCAATTGGTCGAACGGGAGCGCCGCATGATAGTGTTGGGCCTCTTGCAGCAATTCCGGCTCTCGTTTGAAAATGGCATCCGCCGGGATTGCCTCCAACCGGCGCAGCATGTTGGTCTTGTCCTCGAGAATGGCAATGCCTCCCAAAATGGACAGCTTTGAGAACAGGACGCGGGCGATTGCCCTGATGGCCCGCACATAGCTGGCCTTCACGGCCAACTGGTGCATCACCTCGGCGCCGGCAATTCGGCCGAGCCCCACAACGGCCATCTTGAGCAGGCCGGACTCTATCTCGCCGATGAATTCGGTGTGTTCTTTGATGCGGTTGACGATCAGGATGTGGTCGGCATCCACCGCCGCCCGGTCCGCATACACCGGGCAGCCCTCAACCTCCCCGATTTGCACCGGCTCCAGCAGGTTGTGGACAGGTGCACCCAAAGCCTCTGCGGTCTGTCCCAAATGTCTGAGAACCCGGATCTGCCCTTCAGCCGTACCGCCGCCGTGGCTGCCCATGGCCGGAAGGATGAGCGGCCGGCCGCCCTTGTCCTTGACGGCCTCCGCCACAGCGGCCAGAACCTCGATCATGCTGCTTACGCCACGGCTGCCGGCCGTGATCAGCACGGTCTGCCCTGGCTTGACCGCCTGGAGCAGTCCCGTGCGGCAGAGTATCTCCCGGACACAGCTCGGGACATCCAGCGGTGGGCCATGTTTGAACTCCTGTTCAAGAATGTGAAGCTCGGGGAAATTCATTCGCATTGAAACCTCTATCTCTAATAAGCTGCTAAAAAAAACAAACACCATGCCGTCAACCAAGACGCCCGACATTTTGAAAAGTACAGCATATCATATCCGTGCGCGTTACAAAAGCCGTGCAACGCAGGATCACGACTTGAGGCGATAAAGTTTTTCAACCGCCTGCTCATCAATGTCTCAGCATCAACTTGGGCAGCCAGAGCGAGAGCGCCGGCCAGGCCACGGTCACGATGTTGGCGACCACCGTCCACCCCAGATAAGGCATGATCGCCCTGTAGATTTGCGTCATGGTCACCTCCGGCGGCGTGATGCTCTTCAGATAAAACGCCGACGGCGCAAAGGGCGGCGTGAGATAACCCAGGTGCATGTTCATGCAGAAAACCACGCCGAACCACACCGGGTCGAACCCCCACTCGAGAATCAGCGGCAGGAAAATCGGCACGGTCAGGAACAGGATTCCGATCCAGTCCAGGAAACAGCCCAGGAACGTCCAGATGATGTTCATCAGGATCACGGTTCCCCAGGGGCCGAGGTCCAGAGTTTTGATGGAGTTGGTGACGAAAGTGGTTCCGCCGGCGAGGGTGTAGGCGCCGATGATGGTCTGGGCGGCGAAAAAGAGCCAGGAGAGCATGCAAGAAATGCGCAGGGTCTCGTGGAGCGACTCGCGCACCATGACCCAGTTAAGTTTGCGGTTGATCAAAGCCGCCGCCAGTGCCAGTACGACCCCCACAGCGGCCGCCTCGGTAGGCGTCGCGACACCGGTGTAGATTGACCCCAGCACGCCGGCGGTTATCAGCATCGGCATGATGAGCTCCTTTAGGGTTGCCAGCTTTTCCTTGAGCGTCATGCTGAGCAGATCTTCGGAAACCAGGGGCGCAGCCTCCGGATGACGCCAACAGCGCCAGACCACGTAAAATATGAACATGGCCCCGAGCATGAGCCCGGGCAACACCCCGGCCAGGAAAAGTTCACCCACCGGAACCCCTGCGGTCATGCCATAGACGATAAAGACCACGCTCGGAGGGATCAGCGTGGCGAGCCCTCCGCCGGCGGCGACGCTGCCCAGCGCCAGTTTGTGGTCGTATTTTTTGCTCAGCATCTCGGGCAGTGCGATCAGGCCGAAGGTCACGATCTCCGCGCCGATGATGCCCACCATCGAGGCCATGATGGCGTTGGCGATGATGGTGCCTATGGCAAGGCCGCCCCGCAGTCCGCCCGCCCACACGTTGACGGCCCTGAAGAGCTGGTCGGCGATGCCCGACCGCTGCAGGATCCCCGCCATGAGCACAAAGAGCGGCACGGACATGAGCGTGTAGTTCATGCTCATGTCGAAGACACGCGACACCAGCATGGACATGACGCTCGGTTCGAATTTCAACAACACCAGTCCGACCGCTACCGCGCCGATGGACCAGGCGAGCGGCAGCCCTATAACCATTAGCCCCAACATGGCCAACACAATGACGATACTGATCCACTCGATGCTCACAGCTCTTCCCCCTTCGCAATGTAGTAAAGATCACGCACGAACTTGGCAGTCTGCTGCAATAAAACCATTATGAGGGCCGCAACCAAGGCGATTTTTAATGGCCAGATAACCGGGTCCCAGGGGCTCATGGTGGTCTCGCGCACGGCGATTGATTGCATCATGTATTGCCAGGAAGCCCAGATCATGACCGCGATGTACAGGAGAAAGGCAAAGTAGGTCACGCAGTCGATAATCGCCTTGCCCCGCCGCGACAGTCCGTGGTAGAGCACGTCCACCCGCACATGACCGTCTTGCTTAAGCGTCCAGGCCCCACCCAGGAGATAGAGCAGCCCGCAGCCGAACACCGTGGCCTCCGACACCCACACGGTGGGCTTGAGCAGCACCTCACGCATGAAGATCTCGTAGGAGATCATGAACGCCACCGCCAGCGTAAGGAGGCTTGTCACCTTTCCGATCCATGTGCTGGTGCCGTCGATAAGAGAAAGAATTTTTCTCATAGCCTTTTCCTCAATAGTATGAGAGAGGGCCGTCGCCCCCTCTCCGGGTGTCAAATTACTGAATGCGGCCGAGTTCCCGCAGCCAGGCTTCATGCATTTCGATGGCGCGCTTGGTCTGCTCGTTCTTGGACTTCCAGCCCTCCCAGATCCCCTGGGCTATCTTGCGCGCCTTGGCCCGCTCCTCGGGCGACCAGGCGATCGGTGTCAGCCCCTTGGCCTTGGCCTCGCTCACGAGTTTGGCATCGTTCATGGCGACCTTCTCGATGGTGTCCCAAGCCCATTCGCGGCAGGCCGTTGTCAGGATCTGCTTGATGTCGTCGGGCAGTTTGTCCCATTCCTGCTGGCGCACGGTGAAGTCGCCGACCGGCATGGAGTGGAAGCCCGGGTAGGTGAAATACGGAGCAACTTGATGGAAGCCGGTCTGGTCGTTGATGGAACAGGTGGCCCAGTTGGTGGCTTCGACGACGCCCTTGTCCATGGCTGAGAAAATTTCCGTGCCCGGCAGGACGACCACGGAAGCGCCGGCCTTAACCATGAACTCGGCTTCCATTCCCTGGGGTTCGCGGATCTTCAGGCCCTTGAAGTCTTCCATGGAGCGGATGGGCTTCTTGGACGGCCACGATTCGTTGCCCCAGGTCATAACGCCCACGGTGTAAGCGCCGAAGGGTTTGTAAAGCTCGCGCAGCAACTCCAGACCGCCCCGATAGTTCATGAAGGCATCCAGTTCCCAGGGCTGCTCATAGGCAAATATAAAATCGCAGAGGGCCGCGAAGGCTGGGTTGCGGCCGCTGGCGTAGCCCGGCCACACGTGGATGGCCTGCAGCACATTGCCCTGAAGGGCGGTAAGCGTTTCGTTGGTTGGGACGATGGTACCAGCCGGGTAGGGCTCGATCTCCAGCCGTCCGTTTGTGAGGACCTTGATGCGCTTGCAGAAATCCTCGAAGGTCTTCTGCGGCTGTTCCTGGGCATTCCACAGGGTTTGAGCCTTCCACTTGATGGGAACCTGCTCGGCCGAAGCCGGGCCGGCAGCCAGAAAGGCGGCGACCACCAGGCAGATGGTGGTAAACAAGAACCGTTTGCGTGCTGACAGTCTCTTTGTGGTCATCGAACATTCCCTCCTTTAATGAATAGGTTTGAGATTGGCGTGGTCACGGAGGCTGGCACAGGAAGCAATGATCTCCGTCTACCTTACCTTCTGCATATAGAGGATCTCTATCCTCAATGGTTATCCAATCATCCTATCATAGGATAACTTTGTCAAGTATTTTTTCCGACGGGAATAGGCCGAATGAGACGGCTCCGGTCCAGGAACGGGACCGGACAATGGTATTTTAGAATTTGGGAGGGGTGATGATGAGATAGAACCTGCAGTCTTTGTTCCCGCCGTTGCAAAGACGATGGGGGATTGAACTGTCGAAATAGAAGCTGTCGTTCTCCTGAAGTTCAATGAGCTCGTCCCCTATTTCGACTCTCATAATCCCGGTAAGGATAACGAGACACTCCTCTCCAGGATGGTTGAGCGGGGTCTCGCTCGTGGCCCCTTGCGGAGAGAGGGTGCCGATCATGATCGCCATCTTTTTGTTCAGGTCCGAATGTATGACATCATAGTTCAGACCGGCCTTTGGGAAGACAACCTGTCGGCGCTCATTCCCCCGGATGATCCGGGTCGGTCTGGCATCATCCGTCAGCACGAAACTGAAAAGAGGCACATCGAGCGCAATGGCGATCTTGCGCAGGGTGGACAGTGACGGATCGACTTTACCGGTCTCGATCTGGCTGATGAGACTGGCGGAGACTTCCGTCAGAGACGCCAATTTACGAACCGATATTCCCTTGCCCTGACGGGTTTCCCGTATCCTCTCGCCGATCATCATTCTCTTTACCCAGTAGTTAAATTCAAAATTCGGCCCGGAGATAAATGGCCTCTTGTCTTGGTATCGAAAAGCCTCCGCTGCCTGCTATCTTGCAGAAATGAGCTTGCGGGCAACCTCCACGGCCAACGCCGCATCGGGGGCATACGCATCGGCACCGATGCGAACCGCAAATTCCTGCGTCACCGGAGCGCCACCGACCATGACCTTAGCATCCGGGTACTTGGCTTTGAGCGCACGCACCGCCTCTTCCATCGCGCCCATGGTCGTCGTCAGCAGCGCCGAAAGGCCCACAATGTCAGGTTGATTCTCCGCGTAAGCGGCCATTATAATGTCCGCTGACACATCAACGCCCAGATCAACCACATCAAATCCATTTCCCTTGAAGATCAGGGCAACGAGATTCTTGCCGACATCGTGCAGATCGCCCGAAACGGTGGCAATCATGAACTTGCCAATCTTGGAATCACTGGATGTCTTGATCAGTTCGGGTCCCAGATGGTCCGCACCAGCCTGCATCGCCCTGGCGGCAATGAGCATCTCCGGGATGAAGGCATCTCCTCTGGAGAAGGCCTCACCGACTTCCCGAAGGCTTTCGATCATCTCATCCAGGAGTTCCCTTGCTCCGTGTCCCTGACCCGACAGAACGTCCAACTCGGCTTTAACCGCCCCACCATCCCCGCTTTTGATCGTTGCTCGCAATTTTTCCATGATAACAAAGCTCCCTGCTCTTTATATTTTACACAGGCCGTTCCAGCAATCCCGCCAGGAACCGGGGCGGGAGAACATTGGCAGCACGACGTTAGATATCTTGAGGCAGGGGATAAGTCCCCCACTTAGCCACCGAATCATAAAGGGCCAGGACGTTTTCAGGGGAAACGTCGGCCTGGATGTTGTGCACCGGGCACACCACCAAACCACCACCGGGCGCCATGGCCCGCACGAGATCGCGAACTTCCGACTCAACATCGGCAGGCGAGCCGGTGGGTAAGACCTGCTGTGAATCGACGCCTCCCCAAAAACAGATTTTGTCTCCGAACCTGTCCTTCAGGCCTTTTGCGTCCATGCCGTGAGCACGAACCTGGACGGGATTCAGAATATCAATTCCCACATCAATAAAATCCGGAATCAGGCTGGATGCGGCCCCACAGGTGTGATAAAAGATCTTCGCCTGGGTCTTGCTTCGGATGAACTCAATGGCTTTGGCCTGTCGGGGCTTGACGAATTCCCTGTAGTCAGCCGGTGACATGAGGGTGGTCTTCTGCCCGGCCAAGTCACCGCCCTGAATCACCACGTCCAAGTACTCGCCGCACGCCGAAAGGACATGATCGAGAAACTCCAGGTGGAGTTCCAGGGTTTTATCCAGAATCGCATGAATGAAATCCCGGTTCAGGGCCATATCCATGTAGAACTGCTCCATACCCCTGAGTTTCCATGCACGCTCGTACCAGGTCTCCCAGGCGAAATCCCCGATGACGGCGTATCGGCCTTCTTCGGCAAGTTTTCCGGCTCGCTCCGCAATCCCGTCGAGATATCCGGGATCACGGGGGTCGGGCCAGGCATAAGCATCCAAGTCGCCGATCCCGGCCTTGGCCAGGGGGCTGTCAATGAGGTTATAATAAAGGGTTGTCGGAGTTTTTACAAATCCACATCCCCACTCGTCGACCACATACAGGCCCCGTTCCGTTTGTTTGGGGGCAAATTTCCAGGATTTCGGTTTTCCGATGTGCACATAGCGGGTATCGACGCCAAGGCGCTCCAGCACATCCTCTTCGGGGTCCACCGTCTGGCGCAGCCAGTCAAAGACTTGGCATTCACGGTTAATGCCAAGATGTTTCAGCACCTTGTTATAAGCAATCGAGGAAATGGTGGTCACCCATCCCCCGAGATCTAATGGCACGCGATCGGGAACTTCGTGATTGATCGCAGCCAGGAAACGTTCTTTTGAATTCATACGCATTCTTCCTTAAATAACGCCAATCGGCAGGCTAACCGAAGATCAGCTTCGGCAGCCAGGTAACGAGTTGCGGGATATAGGTAATAAGGCCAAGTGAGATGAGAAGCGGAATAATAAAGGGAGCTATCGCCCGGGTCACCTCGGAAACGCTCATCCCGGTCATATCCGACATGATAAAGAGACCCACGCCGAAAGGCGGAGTCAGAAAGCCGATACAGACGTTCAGTACCTCCACGACACCCCAGTGCACCATATCAATTTGAAAGGCCTGGAGGATGGGCAGGATCATGGGCGTCAACACCAGGATGATGGCGCAAATGTCAAAAAAGCAACCTGCGATGAGAAAGGCGATGTTGAGGATAAGCAGAACCACCCACTGCTTGTCCGTCGCCGACATGATCGCGTTTTTGATGAGCAGGGGAATGTTTTCCATGGTCACCACCCAGCCGAATACGGACGCCGCGCCCATGATGACCAAGATGAGGGCGGTCATGACCGCCGAGCCGACGAGCAGTTGCGGTAACTGTTTGAGCTTGAGTGACTTGTACACGAAGAGGGAAATAACCAGTGCGTAAACCACCGCCACGACTGCGGCCTCAGTTGGCGTGAACAGCCCGGACATGATGCCACCCAGGATGATGGCCGGTGCAGCCAGGGCGGGAGCCGATTTTTTAAGAGCGGCAAAGATTTCCGAGAGCGAGGCCCGCTTGGCAGAACGAGGGTAATTGCGCTTGACGGCGTAAATGTGGACCATAATCATCAGGCACAGGCCCATAAGGAGTCCGGGAATGACTCCCCCTAAGAAGAGTCGCCCTACGGACTGTTCGGCAATCATCCCATAGAGGATCATTTGCACACTGGGCGGTATGATCGGTCCGATGATCGATGACGCCGAGATCAGTCCCACGGAGAAGCCCTTATCGAACCCGGCCTTTTGCAGCATGGGCAATTCCAGCTTCCCGAGACCCGCGGCTTCCGCCGTAATCGTACCGGAAATCCCGGCAAAAATCATGGAAGCCACCACGACCACATGGCCCATGGCGCCTCGCATATGCCCCACCAAGGCGCGAGCAAAATTGAACATCTCCTCCGAAGCGCGTCCCGCATTGATGATATCCGCTGCCAGGATGAAAAGCGGCAGAGCCAGCAAGGGGAACGACTCGAGGCTTCCCATCATCCGATGGGCCAGAATGACGAGCGGCACCCCTTTAATAAAAACGAGATAGAAGAGGCTCGATAACAGAAGCGAGAACACGACGGGAATACGCATCGCCATCAGAATGAGCAGAACGGCAATCAGGATCAGAGCGTTCATAGGTTGCACCTTTCTCCTTCACCGGAGTCCTCGGGGTTGCAGACGGGTTCTTCCGGAAAGGCGGCGCGATTCCGGATATCGGCGATGAATCGCTGTACCTGGTAGTAGAGCATCACGACAAACCCAATCAGAAGCGATGCCGCAAACCAGAACTCGCTCATTCGAAGGGCCGGTGTGGTGCTGTAAGAAAGGCGCTCCGAAAGTTTCCAACCCTGCAGGATCATCACGCCCAGACAGATGATGATGAGCAAATGGTTGACCATGCTTAGCGGACGCATTACACCTCTGGGAAGCATGTCCGTAAAGATGGTGATGCTTACATTCTTGTCCTGGCGAACCAGAATCGCCCCGCCCAGAAACGTCAACCAGAGCAGGCCGAGCAGACAGATCTCCTCGCTCCAAAACAGCGGCGCATGGAAGAGATAACGTGTCACCACCCCGGAAAAGAGCACGACCACGATCACGCCATGGATGACGGCAATCGCCCAAAAGAGCAATTTACCGACAAATTTATTCAATACAGAAATCATGGTGACCTCCTCCCACAACATCAGATTCCGACCCGCCACTAACTTCAGTTGGCCGGAGATGGGCGCACGCAATTACTTGCCGAGCTTCTTCAGAAGCCCTTCGGACCAGAGACCGGATTTTTCCAGCTCGGGGTAAGCCATCGAGGCTTTCTTCACCCAAAGGCCTCTGTCGGCATCCTTGAAGACGATCCCGGCCTTTTCACATTCTTTCTGGGCTTCAGCTTCAAGGCTTTGACCGTAGCTGACAAACCAGTCGGCCGCTTCCTGGGAAGCTTCGCTCAACGCTTTCTGAACATCGGGCGGGAGCGATTTGTATTTGAGATCATTCACCCAGGTGACATCGTACAGGTTCAACCAGTCGAGCTTGGTGCAGAAATTGAGTTGTTCAAAGAATTTTTCGTCGCGGACTTGAACGATATTGTGCACCATGCCGTTCACCACGTGCTGGCTCAAGGCCATGTAAAGCTCCCCCCAAGGAAGCGGCACGGCGGTTGCCCCAAGCTTGTTCCAGGTGTCCACGAGGGCTTTCGACTGCCATACGCGCAATTGGATACCTTTCAGTTCATCGGGCGTCATAATTTGGCGCTGTTGGGTCCACAGATGCACGGCGGGGCGAAACGCAAATCCGGGGAGGGTGCGAATGTCGAGCTTATTGCGAACTCGCTCGCGGACTTCCTGCAAATACGCATTCCGAACCAGTTCCTCACGGGTGAACATGAAAGGAGTACCGAAGATGGAGTAATCCTTGTCGAAGGCATCCATGAAACCTTCCGCCTCCATGGCCATATCGATTGTTCCCATTGAAATCCCCTGCAAGAGCTCTTTGATATTCCCGAGTTGCTGGGCGGGAAAAACTTCGATTTTGACCTTCCCGTTGGTCTTGGCGGCAACGAGCTCGGCGAACTTCTGGGCTTTCTTGTCCAGCATGCCGTTCGGAGCCGTGATATGGGCCAGCTTCAGAACGATCTGATCCGCAGCCGTTACCTTCACGGCCCAACCGGCCGCTACGATGCCTAATGCCAACAACATACAGAGTATTCTCTTCATTTTTCTCTCCTTTTCTTTAAGTTTTTTCCAAAACTCCTGGAGGGACTCGTACTTATTTACGAAATAAAATACAATTTCTGAAAATTATTTGTCAAGTATAATTTAACATGTAAACAATGTATTTCTTAAATTCAAAAGATTTCACGAGCGCTGAAGGCAGGAAGGAAGGAAGGCAGGAAGGAAGGAAGGAAGGAAGGAAGGAAGGCAATTTGGCGGTCCGCTGTCCAAGGAGGCGGGTCACCGCACCGCTCATCAGGGAGCTGAAAGCCGGAATTTACAATGCACGTGGCAACAGGTTTACGCAGGCCGAACGAGGGTGAAGAACTTCCGAGCTGCAACGATTCATGGCAACCCCGATCACATCCCCAGATAGGCTTTGCGCACCAGATCGGACTCAGACAGCTCGCTGCCCGTACCCTCCATGACGATGCGTCCGGTTTGCAGGACGTAGGCACGCTGACAGACCTGCAGGGCTTCGAACACGTTTTGCTCCACAAGCAGCACCGTGACGCCCTCGGCCGCGATGCGCTCCACGGTGCTGAAGATTTCGGTGACCAGCTTGGGCATAACGCCCAGGGAGGGCTCATCCAGCATAAGCAGTTCGGGCCGGGACATGAGTCCCCGGGCGATGGCCACCTGCTGTTGCTCGCCGCCCGAGAGTGTCCCGGCAAGCTGTCCGGCACGCTCCTCGATCCAGGGAAACAGCCGATGCACCGCATCGAGGCTTTCGGCAATCTGCTCCTTGGACTCCACGGTATAGGCCCCCAGCAGCAGGTTGTCCCGCACTGACAGGCGGGGAAAAAGTCGTCGTCCCTCGGGCACCAGAGCGATCTTTTTCTTGACGACGTTGTAAGCCGGCAGGCCGGAGATCACCTGATCGTTCAGGCGAATCTCGCCTTTCACCGGTCTGAGCAGACCCAGGATGGTCTTGAGCAAGGTGGTCTTGCCGGCGCCGTTGGAACCGATCAACGAAACGATCTCACCGCTTCTGACCTCGAATGAGACATCCTGGATGGCCAAAAGCCCCTTGTAACCCACGGATAAATCACTTACGGACAGCATTGTATCTTTCTCCCAGGTAGGCCCGAATAACCTCGGGGTTTGCCACGACTTCCTTGGGCGGACCCTCCACGATCTTCCGGCCGGTGTTGAGCACGATCACCCGGTCGGAGAGTTCCATCACCGCCTCCATGACGTGCTCGACCACCAGCACCGTAACGCCGTTGGCGCGCACCTTGCGGATCAGCGCGATCATCTCTCGCAGCTCCACACGGGTAAGACCGGCCATGGATTCGTCGAGCATGAGCAGCTCGGGCTTCATGGCCAGGGACATGGACACTTCGAGCCGTTTTTTGTCGGAAATGCTCAACTCCAGTGCGTTGTGGTTTCGCTTATCCGTCAGTCCCGTAAAGGCAAGCATCTCCTCGGCGTGGCTGCGCACGTCGGCCACACGGCTGTGACGCAGAAAGCCGCCGGTCATGACGTTCTCCAGCACCGTCATGTCACTGATGACCTGCACGATCTGAAAGGTCCGGACAACGCCGAGCTTGGCGATCGTGTGCGGTTTCTGATTGGTGATGTCCTGACCCTTGAAAAACACCCTGCCCTTGTCCACGCTGTGGAACCCGGTAATGCAACTGAAGAGCGTACTCTTGCCGGCACCGTTGGGACCGATGATGCTGACGATCTCTCCCCGGTCCACGTGGAAGGAGACGTCATCACAGGCCCGCACCCCGCCGAAATACTTGCTGATGGACTGCACATCCAAAAACGGCACCGCGCTCATTTGCCCCTCCGCATTAAGTTGGTGATGGCGCCCCACACGCCCGCGGGCTGGTACATGGAAATGAGGGTGATCAGGGTGCCGTAGAGGATCATGTCCACCCCCGTACCCTTGTAGCCCAACCAGGCCCGGCTGTATTCGGAGAGCGGGATCAGGATGGCCGCGCCCACCACCGGCCCCAGCACCGTATTGGCCCCGCCTAGCATGGCCACCAGCACGATCTGAACGGAAATCGGCATGATCATCACGCTTTCGGGGTCGATGTAGAGGATGTACTGGGCGTAAAATGTCCCGGCCATCGAGGTGAGAAAAGCGCTGATCATGATGGCAAACAACCGGTAGCGAACCACGTTTACCCCCAGCACCTCGGCGATCTCATGGCTCTCCTTGATCGCCCGGAAGTAGTAGCCCATCTTGGACGTGGACACCCAGTAGCAGACAGCCACGGCCAGCAGCAGGAAGAGCAGCATAATATAATAGTAGGGGAGCTTCGAGGAATGGAACATGAAATGGGTCAGGGACTCTTTCACCATGGGAAGCGTGAGCCCTTCGGCCGCACCCACCATGTCCCAGTTGGTGAAAACGATGCGAACGATCTCGGCAAAAGCGATGCTGGCAATGGCGAAGTAATGGCCGCGCAGTTTGGAGCAGGGATAGCCGATGGCAGCGGCCAGAAGTGCGGAAATGACTCCGCCCGCCACCAGCCCGATCCACGGACTCAGATGGAAGGTCAACACCAGGAAGGAAGAAGTATACGCTCCGATCCCGAAAAAGGCCACCTGCCCGAAGGAGAACATGCCGGCATAGCCGCCCATCACGTTCCAGGCCACGCCGCACATGGCGAACATAAAGGTAATGATCATGACATGCTGGCCGAACGATGAAGACACCAGCGGTAAGATGATGAGCAGCGTCAGCAAGGCGCCGCCCGCGGCCAGTTTTTTGCCCGATATCGTGTGCATTCCCATCACCCCCTCAGCCCTTGCGGCCTGATCCAGACCGTGATCAGATACATGGCGAAAACAATGGCCAGCTTGTAGGACGGGGCAAAAATATAGCCGCCCAACGTCTGCACAACCCCCACCAGGATGCCGGCGATGAACGCCCCCTCGATGCTGCCGAATCCCCCCAGGGCCACGATACAGAAGCAGACCAGACCGAAAGTCCCGCCTACGAAAGGATAGATATAGTAATAGGTCGCGAGCAGGGCTCCGGCCACGCCCACCAGGGCCGAACCGATGGCAAATGAAAGCGAGTTGATGCGCTCGGTGTTGATGCCCATGATCAAGGCGGCCTCCCGATCCATTTCCACCGCCAGGATGGCCTTGCCGGTGCGGGTATTCTTAAGGAACCAGAAGACCCCGAAGGAAGTGAGGATACTGCCGATGGAGCTCACAAACTTGGGGATGCTGAGCTTGATGCCGGAGATGTCCCAGGTGCCCGAGAGCAGGGTGTGATCGATGGAGCGGAAGTTGGGCGTCCAGATGAGTGCCGCAAAATTGGAGATAAAGATGCTGATGCCGAAGGTCACCACCAGTTGGGCCAGGCCGGGTCCTTTCATCACCTTGCTGATGATGAACCGATAAATGAACAACCCCATCAGGAAGAGCGCCACGGCGTTGATCGGTATGGAAAACAGGGGGTCGATACCCGCCAGCGTATAGAGCCAGTAGGAGAGGAACATGCCGATCATGAGGAAGTCGCCGTGCGCGAAGTTGAGCACGTTCATGACACCCCAGACCAGGGTGAGGCCAATAGCCAACAGGGAATAGACAAGCCCTATGAGCACGCCGTTGACCAACTGTTGCACGAGTTGTTCCATGTGTGAGCACTCCAAGCCGTCGCTTGCCGGAGGCGGGTCGCCTCCGGCAAGCGGTTAAAGTTTGGGTCGGGGGACCTTTTCGTTACTTGCGGCCCTTCCAGGCCGGAAATGGCCACACGAGATCGCGACTGGCGGCATCAAAGGGCCAGACCGTGTAATACGCCTGATCCTGGATCTGCACCAGCATGGCCGAGGCGTGGATGTTCTGGTGAGACTTGGGATCGAACTGAACCCCCTTCCACGGATTGATGATCTGGTCGCCCGGAATGTTGGTTTCCAGAAGGGCCTTCACGACAGCCTCGGGATCGGTGGACTTGGCACGATTGAAGGCATCGGCCAGCACGAAGGGCGCCGAGAAGCTGCGGGCGGTGTTCTCACCCATGGGAATGTTGTACTGCTTCTGGTAGAGCGCGGCCACCTGCCCCACCATCGGTTTCTTTTTGGCCAGGTCGAGGGCGAAGGTGGAGCGCACCAGGAAATCGTCGCCGTCGGCCTTGACCGCGGGCAGATAGTCGGACTCGATGTAGCCCGCCATGTTCAAGAAGCCCTGGGGCACCAGATTCATCTCCTTGAAGGTCTTGGTGAAGAGGATGGCGTCCGTGATGTAGGCGGCGTGCATCACCACATCGGGCTTGGCCGAGATGATCTTGCCCACTTCGCTCGTCACATCGCTGGAATTGGCCGGGTAGGCAATGTCCGCCACCACCTCGTAGCCGAACTCCTTGGCGTACTGTCGCTGCATCTTGGCCACGTTGGCGCCGAACTCCGTGTTCTCGTAAATCAACGCGACCGTCTTGACTTTTTTACCCTTCTGGGTTTCCATATCCTTCAGGAACTCGAACTGGTTGCGGGCCATGGTCCCGTCATGAGGCGATACACGGAAAAAATAGGTGAAATCGCGCTCGGTCAGCGTGGGCGATGAGGAATCGGAGCATACGAAGGGGATTTTCAGTCGCTCGGCCGCCTGGCTCGCTGTCTTGGTCACCGCGCTCTGGTAAGCGCCGATCAGAGCCACCACTTTCTCCTGGGTGATCAACCGCTCGGCCTCGGCCAAACCGTTCTTGGGGTCGCCCTTGGTATCGGCATAAATAATCTCGATCTTGGCGCCGCCCAGATTGGGAATGCCCGCCTCTTTAGCGAAAGGCAGGTTCAGGTCGAACTGGCCGTTGATGATCTCAACCGCCAGATCGACCCCGCGCTTGCAGTCCATGCCCGTGGCGGCCAGGTTGCCCGTCAGGGGGTACAGGGCGCCGATCTTGATCACCTTCTGCTCGGCCGGAGCCGATCCGGTGCCCAGCGCCAGGGCCATTGCAAAAACCATCAGTACTATTAGAGCTCGTCTCATTCTTTTCCCTCCTTGCGTTTGGGGGACGCAACGCTGCAGCGCGGCCCCTTCTGGATTGAAAATCTGATCTCCTCCAACATCGGGAGCCGCTCCCGGTGCCGGCCATACGCTATCAAATAATTGGTGAATCGGGTATCCCATCCACCGATCTTTCATACAACGGCTCCGATGTACCAGGGGTGAAACTCCCACTGTCCCTGGGACATGAGTTCGCTCTGGGTCTTCCTTCCGGAGGCGGTCTCCAGGACCCGGTCGAAAATCAGCGCCCCCATTTGCGCGATGCTGAGTCCCGCATCCAGAACCTGCCCGCAGTCCATATCCATATCATCCTGCATCCGGCGGTACAAGTCACTGTTTGAAGCCAGCTTCAGGGTGGGGGCCGGGATGGAGCCCAGTACCGTGCCCCGCCCGGTGGTGAAGCAGATGAGGTGCACACCGCCGGCGATGAGACCGGTGACTGAAACCGGGTCGAATCCGGGCGTGTCCATGAAGACGAGGCCGGGCCCCTTCACGGGCTCCGCAAATCCGACCACTTCCACCAGGTTCGTGGTTCCGCCCTTGGTGGCGGCCCCCAGGGATTTCTCCAGAATGGTGGTGATGCCTCCGGCCTTGTTGCCGGGAGTGGGGTTGTTGTTGAGCTGACTGCCGTTTCGTGCGGTGTATTCTTCCCACCAGCGGATGCGCGCCACGAGCCTTTCGCCCACTTCGCGGCTGATCGCACGCCGGGTCAGCAAATGCTCGGCGCCATAGATTTCAGGAGTCTCGCTGAGCACGGCCGTGCCGCCCTGGTACACCAGCAGATCGGCGGCAGCGCCCAGAGCCGGGTTGGCGGTAATTCCCGAGTAGCCGTCGGAGCCGCCGCATTCCAGCCCGAGCTTAAGAAAGCTGGCAGGGAAGGTGCGACGTCGGGCCCGGTCCGCCTGTTCCAGGAGCTTGTGAACCGCGGCGACCCCTTTTTCAACGCTGGCGCGGGTGCCGCCTTCATCCTGGATGACCAGGGTCCGCACCCGCTCGTCGGGACGCAGTCCGGTCGCCAAGAGCAGGGATTCCACCAGGTTCTGCTCACAGCCCAACCCGAGAATCAAAACGCCCGCGAAGTTGGGGTGCCGGGCGTACCCGTCCAGAGAGCGTTGCAGGCAAATGATGGCATCACCGCCGGGTGTCATGCAGCAGCCGCTGTTGGCTCCCAGAGCCACCACGCCGTCCACGCTGGGATAGCGGGCCATGACCTCGGCATCGAAACGCCGGGCAATAAGGTGCGCCGTGCCCAGGGAACAGGTGACCGTGGAGAGGATGCCCACATAGTTGCGGATGCCCACCGAATCGTTGGGCCGCGGGAACCCCTCGAAAGTGCGCCGCGCGCCTTCTGCAATAAACGGTGTGGGCCGAACGTTCCGGCCAAAAGCGTAATCACGGCTGAAGTCCTGTAAGGTCACATTGTGGGTGTGGACGTGCCGTCCGGGTTCGATGTCCGTGGAGGCAAAGCCGATGATCTGGCCGTATTTGATGATGGCGGCGCCGGCTGGGATGAGGCGCACGGCCACCTTGTGGCCGGCGGGGATGTCGTCGAGCACGAGCGTGTTCTCTTCGAAAAGCCGATGCCCCTGGCACAAGGGTTTCAATGCCACCACCACGCTGTCGTCGGGGTGCAGCCGGCTGCTGGATCGATTCGTATCCGCCATGAGGCTATTCCTTTCGAACGGCACCGAGGTTTGTGACCGCAGCACGGATTTCAGCTTTCATGAGCCCTGTTTCCAATTGCCCTGTCTATCGTCTGACCTCCATATGCGCCAATTTTTCATAGTACTGGATCAGACCGCCATGGTCGTTATCTCCCTTGCCGTCAACCTTCAGCGCCTGCATAATTTCCATGACCGCAGCCGTCAGCGGCAGCGAGACCCCGACCTCATGCGAGGTATCCAGTACGTTCTGCAGATCCTTGATGTGCAGATTGATTCTGAATCCCGGCTCGAACTTCCGGTCCATCACCAGCGGGGCTTTTGCATCCAGCACCGTGCTGCCGGCAAGTCCTCCCCGGATCGCCTGATACACCAGATCCGGACTCACGCCTGCCTTGGTGGCAAGCATCAGCGCTTCCGACATCGCCGCGATATTGAGGGCGACAATGATCTGATTGGCAAGCTTGGTAACATTACCGGCGCCGATATCGCCCGTCAGCACAACCGAGCCCGCCATCGCCTTCATAATCGGAAAGCATTTCTCAAAAACTTCTTTCTTGCCGCCCACCATTACCGACAGCGTGCCGTCTATCGCCTTGGGCTCTCCGCCGCTGACCGGCGCATCCAGCATCTCCACGCCCCTTTCAGCCAGCCTGGCGGCGACTTCCCGGCTCACGAGCGGGGCAATGGAAGACATGTCTATGACAACGGTTCCGGCTTTTGCCCCCTCGATAATCCCCTTGTCTCCCAAAACAACCTGTCTGACATGGGGCGAGTTGGGAAGCATGGTGACGATGATTTCCGTCTGCTCGGCAACTTCTTTCGGGGTTTCGGCTGCCTGCGCTCCGGCTGCAACCAGTTCTTCAACGGCCGCTTTCACGACATCGCATACGACCAGTTGATAGCCTGCCTTCAGAAGATTTTTGCTCATGGGTTTTCCCATGATGCCCAGTCCGATAAACCCGATTTTAGCCATCTTCCCTATCTCCTTTGTCCTTATATGTCTACAACCTATAGCCGAAGTCCTTGACCCATGCAAGAGATTTCAAGGTGTCCGGCTCCGGCACATATTCCAGCCCGATAACACCACTGTATCCCAGACGATCCATTTCGCTAAACAGAAACGGGTAGTTGATTTCTCCGGTTCCCGGCTGATGTCTTCCGGGATTGTCCGCGATCTGGATATGCCCTATCAGATTCAGGTATTTCTTGAGAGTTGCGGCAAGCTCTCCCTCCTCGCGCTGCGCATGGTAAATGTCATACTGGATGCGCACATTCGGCATATTCACTTCTTCGATGAGCTTTGCCACCTGTTCGGTTCGGTTCAACAAGAATCCGGGGATATCATATCGGTTGATCGCCTCCACCATCAGCAGCATGTTCGACCCCTGTAATGCTTCAGCCGCGAATCGTACATTGGCTGTCAGCGTTTTCCAGTGGTCTTCATCGCTGAAGCCCGGAACCCTTTTGCCCGCCAGACAGTTTAGTTTGGGCACGCCAAGCACCTCGGCATAGCCGATCGCTTTGCCCACCCCTGCCCTGAACTCCCCGATCCGGTCGGGAGATGCGGCGATGCCGCGGTCTCCGCCGCTCCAGTTGCCGCAGGGCAGATTGAAAAGTACCTGCTCCAGACCATTTGCCGCAAGTTGCGCTTTCAGCGTTTCCGCCGGGAATTCGTAAGGGAAAAGATATTCAACGACATCGAATCCGGCCGCGCGGGCTGCCGCAAAACGCTCCAGAAACGGTTTGTCATTAAAAAGCATCGTCAGATTGGCTGCAAACTTCGGCATGGTTCCCTCCGATGACTGTTCATGCAGATGCCCTACCTGCATAGCTGAATCTTAGTATCTCAAAATTTCACCAGGTCTTGACAAGAGATGCCAGTGCCTCCGAGACATCATGATCTTCCCGCGGTGCAAGGCCGCTTATACCCACCGAGCCGACAATTTTGCTTGCGCTGTTTCTGAGTATATTTCCGCCCGGAAAAGCCGTGAATCTGGGGTCACAGAAGAAACGGATGTCTTCCTTATCTCTCTGCAGGCGAAGGAACAGATCATGGGTTGATGATTGCATCCTGGCAGCAGTATATGCCTTGCATTGCGCTATCCGAATGCTTCTGGCAGGGCCGCCATCCATGCGCAGGAAACCGAGCAATTCTCCATTCTCATCACCAATTGCAATACATGCCGGCCGCTTAAAGTCATGGGATATCTTTGCAGATGCATAATTCAGAAGAATCCTGACCGCCTCAACATCCAAACCGTCCTTGGCTGTTTTTTTCGTGATGGTTTCCATTGTCAGCTCTTCTCCCAAGACCTGAAAGCCTTCAAGCCGCTCATCTGTTTAATGGAATGATGGTTGTCTGCAATGGCGGTTTCCGTCAATTCGCTAAATGGACAATGACGGTTCCCGCAGACGGAATCCCTTCTTTTTTGCGAAACGAAAAGCCCCATGGTAAAAGTCAGCACAATGTGTGCCAACTATTGATGGGAGGGCTTTCGCTCAAAATCGACAAATTAATTAGCTCAATATGCATATTAATTATGCAGAAGATGCTGTTTATTTAAGCGATATTTGATGCTTCCTGCGCATCGGGGGTTACGGTTCTTCGCAGAATTTATCCACGGTCATTCTGTCGATGCCAAGTCGTCTCGCCGTGCGACTCTTATTCCAGTCTTCTTCTTTCAATACAAGCCGAATGAGCCGTCCTTTAATATCCTGATAGGAACCGGAGAAGAAGCTGTCGCGCATCGGGGATGCTGTCCGGGTTATCTGGGCCGATCTCAACTCTTCCGCCATCATGCGAACCGTTGGGAGGTGAATACGCCCCCTTTCCGCCGAAAGCACGATTCGTTCCATAATATTCTCCAGTTCCCGAACATTCCCCGGCCACTGGTAATCGCCGAAGGATCGCAATACTTCGGCAGGAAGTGCTTTAAGATTTCGCCCATGCTCCCGGGAAAACTGCTTGAAAAAATGACCTGCAAGCAGCGGGATATCCTCGGGTCGCTCTCGCAGCGGAATGAGTGGAATGTGAAGCACGTTTATTCTGTAGTACAGGTCTTTGCGGAATGCGCCGGACTGAACCTGACTGTTCAAATCCGAATTGGTTGCGGCAATAATACGAATATCAATCGGGATAAAGGCATCGGAACCGATACGCATCACACGATGATCCGCCAGAACACGCAGCAACCTTGCCTGAAGCATTTTGTCCATATCGCCGATTTCATCCAGAAATATTGTCCCGGTATGGGCCAGCTCAAAGAGGCCGATCTTGCCCGATTTCTTCGCGCCGGTAAACGCGCCTTCAACATAGCCGAACAGTTCGCTTTCAAGAAGTTGCGGCGGCAAAGCCGCACAATTAACGGCAACAAATGGTCCCTGGGACCTCGGGCTCCATGCATGAATACTCTGCGCGAAGAGTTCCTTCCCTGTTCCGCTTTCTCCCTGAATCAGAACCGTTGCCGCGGTCTTTGCATATCCTTTTGATATGGCGACCAGGCGTTTCATGCGGGTATCTTTTGTGAGAATATCATCAAAAGCATATTTTGCAGTCAACCCCTTACCGTACAGCTTTTCTCGAATCGCGCGCTCGGCGTCCTGAATTTTGGTCACCTCCTGAAATGTGGCAACCACGCCTTTTATCGCACCGTCGACATAGATGGGGATTCGATTTGTCAAAACATGACCTTCGGGTACCTTCTGCAACTGACCGATCTCTGCATGCCCTGACTTGAGAACATCGATGACCCGCGTATTTTTTATGATTGAATTGATCCGGCGACCCAGGACTTGCTCATGCTGAATACGAAATATTTTTTCCGCAACCGTGTTAAGCACGGTAATCTTCCCATTTTCATCCGTCGCCACAATGCCGTCATGGACAAAATCCAGAATGGCCTGTAACCGTTGCGCAGCCTTTTGCTCTTCCTCCAGAACCTGCACGATATGGGAAGCTTCAGTGACAGCAGCCTGAATAGACTCACGGCCGGACGTGATCATCCGGATATCCACGGAGGATACATCCAGTTTATCAACAACATTGGCATCGCCGATGATCGTGTCGATCCCGTCTTCTTTGATGAAGCGGCGGACTTCCTTTTGGACCCAGCGCCAATCCGTATCGGGACTTTCGACCCCAAGTATCAGTTCTTTGATTGGAATATTGAGGATATTCGCCGCAATTCCGCACCCCAGTACGACATTTTGATAACCAAGAATGGCTAATTTTCTCCCCTTGCAGGCCAATGGATAAAAAATGCGCAGGACATCATACCCGGTTACCTGTATTTCAATGACAGGGATCTTGACATTACATTGAATCAGCGAGGCTGTTCCGCCGCGACTGATAATTACCTGGGCCCCTTTTTTTTCCGCCTTCAATGCCTGTTGCAGGCCTTCTTCCATATTACCCGTGACGACATCAATCGCCAGTCGCTGTTTCTTCTTGAGACCGTTCGCCTCTGCAGCCAGTTCCTTGTATGGAGCCACCAGACAGATTTTATGAGCCATACCCGGGTATCCTTTCCAGAGGGCACGCATTTCCCGGATTCAGATGAAAAATATATAACCGGGAAGTGAGCGGTGCGGTTCTTTGCATCAGATAAAGTGACCTGTTATGAGAATTATGATTCGAAATCAGCATAATACATATTTTCATACACTTTGATTCCAAGTTTGACATCAAAGATAAATGTAATTACAATAGTCACATATTAAAATCGATGAAATCTTAAGGAGCAAAATCCATGGAAAATCAAATACGATATAGGGATGCCAAGATAGTCCCCATTGGAAATTCCAAAGGAGTTCGCATACCCAAGGCGCTCCTTCAAAAATATGGCCTGAAAAATTCCCTTTTAATAGAAGAAACAGACAAGGGACTGCTTCTTCGCAGTAAAGAAGAAAGCAAGCTTTCCTGGGAAGATACGTATAAAACCATGGCTGATGAAAAGGAAAATTGGGACGATTTTGACACAACGCTTCTTGACGGCCTGGAGGATGAGGGCTTTGAATATTAAAAGGTATGAAATATATTTTGCCGATCTCAACCCTGCCATGGGAAGCGAAATAAAAAAAGTACGTCCCGTCGTCATAATCAGCCAGGACGAAATGAATAAATTTTTAGAAACGGTTGTTGTATGTCCATTGACCTCAAAATTGCATCCACTCTGGAGGACACGACTCCAGATTAAATGCGCGAACAAAAATGCCGAAATTGCCGTTGATCAAATTCGCACCATCAGCAAGCAAAGATTGAAAAAGAAACTCGATAAGTTATCTGATATCAAAGCCGCCCAATTACGAAAGCTCATCACGGATATGTACGGTGAATAATCATTTGCTCCGGCGGAATGTGACCGCAGGATGTTAATGTTGTATCCTCGCTCTCAAATGCATCTTTTCGGGGTCAAAAGCGCTGGTTTAAGACCTTTTCAAACAACGATTTTCACTATTTTTATATTCTTGATAGTTGAGGCGGTCATACCCTATTCTACTCAGCTACTCAGCCTATTCGACTATTGTCCTGTTTTATCAGGGACTATAAAACCTATGGATGTCGATTTACCTTTCGGTTTCGGGGTATCAATCAGCTTTTTAATTTCCCGAACCAACTCAATCAATATTTCGTCATGATCGCTCACACGATTTTCCAATTGGGCAACTTTACTTGATAGCTGCGCATTCGCTGAAACCATTTCCCGAAGACGAATGAAGGCTCTGACAATGTAAACACTCATTTTGTTCGCTTGCTCAGAGTTCAGTACATTTGCTGCCTGCAAGGCCCCGTGCTCCATAAAGACCAATGGCAGTTTTCGGCGACCACCCCATCCTGGACTTGATGTCGCAATTTGCGACTTCAAGTTCTCAAACTCATCTTTAGTCAATTGGAACATAAAATCTTCTGGGAATTTTTCAATATTTCTTCGGATTTGTTCATTGAGACGTCTGGTTTCAACACCATATAGCTCAGCCAGATCGGAGTCTAAAATAACTTTTACCCCACGAATCACGATTATGGTTTTTAAGATATGTCTTTCAGAAATGATTATTTCTGATTGAGCAACCATATCAAAAGAATTCCTTTTAGGCGGAGAACGAAAAGCTCACCCGCGTGATTTGCCGTCGGGTGGAGCGACAGGTTAGATACGCTCTTCAAAACTGCTGTACTAAATATTCGAGACAGAAAGCTAAATTGATTATGATTAGTTCTTCTTGGGCACCTCAGATACAGGTTTGAGTTTGCCGTCCGGTTCAGGGAAACACAGATTGAACCAGTCACAGAGGACACCCCTGTAAGGTTCCATTTCGTACTTTGACTGTATTGTTTGAATAGAAGGCCATGCCAAGAAGATTGTATTCCTTTCACCCGGTGTCTTCACTAGAACCCCGCGTTCAAGACTCCGCACTACGTTGGTTCTCAGCACGGCTTGAGGAGCTTCCTTTAAGCACACAATATGTCTTGGCTGCTCTGCTTTGATCTGCCCCCTTGCATCATTATAGCCGGCAAATGCCATCCAAATGATAAATGCGGGTATCCAGTGAATCATAAACAGGAGTGCTGGGGGCCTGCGCTCAAGAATACGCGGGTGCCGGTTTGCCCAAGAACTAAACGAAAACCAAACCAATATTAAGGATAGGGGAAGCCCTTTTGAAAAGCTTTCACCGAAGAGAATGTAAGAGAAGAGAATAATAACTGCCACAATTGTCATAAACTTATATGGTCTTGAACGCATTTTGCGTGTTCGCTCTGGATCTGCACTGCTCTCAATGATCTCTTTCTCGGTCATCCCACCTTCCATACGACTTGTTAATAGCTCATAAATCGTCACCAGAAAGGCGGTGAAAGCGACCACAGGAGCCCACACAAGGCTGCTCCGGATATGATCGGTGAGTGAGGTGGGAAGTTCCGAAAAAGATAAGTTTAAGGCGTAATAAAAACCCCAATCGTAAACGATAGAAGAGGCTAGGCTTGCAGCAGCAATTACTCCTACAGCTTTGCCTGATGAATCAATCCACGTCGGAAGTTTCTGGGTTTCAACCATAGTGATTTAGCTCGCATCTAACATTGAGTTCAGCGGGTTACCCGCTGGAACGACTGGTTGGCAAAAATAAAAAACTTATAATCTGAAGGATGTCCCTATACCTACCCGTCCCATTATCCCTCCCTTATGGAAATTGAACCCACGGCCCGGGATTGATGTTGTTTTCCCAGGTCCAGAAATTGAACCGTCCAGAGGGTATCCTGAAGATCACAATTGTCGGAGAGTCAGGAGTTCCTGTGCCTATCTGTTTCAACCAGGTGAATGTCTCGTAGAGTTTTTTACGGATGTTCATATCTTCGACAAGTTCGATCCTGCCCGCAATGCGAAGAACTGTTCCGATATCCGGGGGTATGCCCGGTTGATGGAAAGCTATCTCAACGTTGGGATTCGTCAGAAGCTGGGATGCAAGAGGCTTTACCACGGAGGTATAGAAATAGATACCGCTTTTATCTGCAAGCCACACTGTCATGGGGCGAACATGGGGCTTTTCTCCCTCCACCGTTGCAAGGAAACCATTGGGAGTTTTTTCCACATATTGAATGCAATCTCCAAAGTTCATATAGGCCCCCTCCACATTATCGCAAAAAATCCATCGGAATTCCTGCCGATGTATATGCCTTGCGACACAAAGCCTCGTACGTCGCCCTGTGTGACAGGCGTCCAGCCTCAAAATTCCCGACAACCGCGATCCTTATGTCAGCGTTCATTTCGCCTTTCATTTCAACATCCACTGGTGGACAATGGCCGCCCCCAACCACACTCCGAAACTTGAGATAAGCGATCTGGTGGAACGCCTTGCCCGGTCAGTTGATTTCTCCGCCGAAGTCCGCGATAGAATGCATCACGATGCCTTTCTGGCAGGTAGCATCCTATCCCCACAATGCCCAGCAAGAGGGATTTGACTGATATGTCCTCGTCCAGATCGTCCCAATGAAGACCAGTCCCTCCACCACTGATGGTATAATTATCCCTTTGACGCTGGGCTGCATTGAGGAGTCGTGGAAAGTAAGCCAGAGGAACACCAAGCTGACGACCGTCCGTGAACTCCACCCACATATTGTCGGCAGCAAACGTGACTTTCTTGGCACGAGGCTCAAACATTAAGATGTTAATTCCAATACCTTTCGATGAGTTCTTTGTTCTTTTCAGCGACCCGCATGAGCTCACTGAGCTCGGCAGCATTCATGCCGTATGATTCCGCGAGACTGACGACACTGCGGCGACAACCTAAACTTTGCAGTAGCCTCACCACGGCGAACGTGGATGTGCATCGGCTCAAGTGGGTCTCCTTCGTTCGAGAAGAAGAAAAAGCGATATCCCTTGTACCTGAAGACTACCGGCATCTGTCACATATCTCCTTCCCAAGCGGGCCTTCATGCATGCTAACGACCAACATCTGCGGCTTGTCCGCAGAATGTTTTTGTTGGGCCATTTTCCATATCTTTTATTCATTTAATCAATTAGTTGCCATGGTCTGACCCACGAGCAGAAAGCTTCCAAACTCCGCATCCCGCTTTTCACCAGACTCGCTCCACGCCATAACGATCAAACGTATCGTCGCTACTCACCACCGGCATTTCTTCCACCAGTGACTGGGCAATGATCAAACGGTCGAATGGATCGCGGTGATGGAATGGCAAATCCACAACTCGTGCAGCATGAAACACCGAGATCGGCAAGAGTGAAAAGTCGTTGGTCTGCAACTGTTCACCCCAAAACGGTGCAAAAGGGGCGGGAAGCGCATACTTGCCCAGACTGATCTTGATGGCGATTTCCCAAATGCTTGCCGGGCTGACGAAAATCGCCACCTCATTGGCAACTATGCTATCCTGTGCGTTGCCGCTCAACCGGGGATCATCCAGGAGAAACCAGAGCAGTGCCTGCGTATCCAGTAACAGACTCATGACATATACTCCTTAAAGTCATTCAGATGCTCGTCGTCTTCAGATAGCGACGAGAGTACTCCTTTGGCGCTTCCGGGGCGGCGTCTTTTTTTCAGGGGTTCCACCTGGTCTGGAAGAAGGACAACCAAGCGGGCACGTTTCCCATAGGCGTTGTGGAACTCCTCCGGCACGTAAATGTGACCGTTTTCATCAATCCGCGTTTCAAATTCTATGGCTTGCATAAGCACCTCCTCATTGAGTTTCCGATTACGTAGGGTGCGCAGGCTTCATCATGCGCACCGGTTTTGCAATATCGAATGCATCTTGTGCGGCCCCGCATTCCAGGTGGTGTGGAGG
>Ga0268283_1000499_pt1 | contig 25586 bp, 17 predicted proteins | sample saktaG_13_FD_190140 | JGI IMG/M metagenome (GOLD analysis project Ga0268283, IMG submission 190140) | Saline water microbial communities from Sakinaw Lake, British Columbia, Canada - sak_2013_06_06_36m | ecosystem: Environmental > Aquatic > Non-marine Saline and Alkaline > Saline ... | reverse complement strand
ATTTAGCAAATCAACTGCCTTTTGCGATACAGCATTATTTCCTCTAACAATGGCTTCGGCATAGTTCAACAGAACCTCTGCATATCTAATAACAGGAGCGTAATCTGTTTTAGTTGTAAAGTCTAACCATTTTCCAGGGAAATAACGAAGAGTTCCACTTACAGTAGCTGTTTGAAATATCGTTTTGCGCGCATCGGTACCATTTGCAACCAGTGCTTTGTATGCATCCCCATTTACTTCTAAATAATGCGATTCAGCGGAGGATGGATGATAATAATGCGCTAATGCGTTTTGGGTACCAGGTTGATCAGTTGCAGTAAAGGGCATTGAAAAAATGGATTCCTTAGATGTATAAGGACTTACCCAAATTCCGGCAAAAGTTGCATTCAGTGCATTGGCTACACCAGTAGGTGAAGTAAACGGTGCACTTGTGGAAACTATTTTTGCAGCTTCGGTTTGAACCTTTGCAAAATCGTTCATATTCAAATAAACACGGGTTTTATAGGCAATGATTGTGTTTTTATGAACCCTTGTGGTATTTAGAAGATCTGTTGAATAATTGTTAACTGCAGAAGCTTCAGCAGCATTAAGATCGGCCAAAATTTGAGTATAAACTTCAGCTACCGTACTTCGTGCCATATCGTTGCCATCATTTGTTTTGTAAGCAATGAGCCGTAAAGGAAGGCCTAAACTACTACCTCCATTTTTATTATATGGTTGAGCGTACAACTGCAACATCGAAAAATAGGAAATAGCCCTTAAAGTCAAAGACTCAGCTTTATAGGCTTTATATTCAGCTTCGGTAATGATTCCATCAAGTTTTCCTGAGGCCCAGTTTGCATCCAATCCTTCAAGAAATACATTAATTGTATTTACAGCTTGATAAACAGCACCCCATAGGTTCTGTACTTCATTGGTAGAGTTTACTACGGTATGATTAAAGGTTGCATAACCTGTAACGCCATTTGTACTTTTAGGAATAAAATTATCGGCTCTAATATCATTGTAAACAAAATAACGGCCACCCAAAAAGTTACCAACTTTCATGCTTGCGTACATCCCATTCACCTGACCAACAATGCGGTCCTTTGTATCAAAAGCCTGCAAATCGCTTAAGTATGTTTTTGGTGCCAGATCGAGCCTCTCTTTTGAGCAGCTTACTATCAGAACCATAATCAATAATATAATTGATCCTTTCAATATATTTTTCATAATTTCTATCGTTTAATAGTGACTAAAATGAAACATTTACACCAAATGAGTAAGTCCTAGCCTGAGGTACCGTATTTCTGTCGATACCCGGTGTAAGGTTGCTATTTCCGTTGGCAGAAACTTCTGGATCTGAACCCGTATAACCGGTTATTACCAAGGCATTGAAAACCTGTGCATAGAACCTTACTCTTTCAATTCCCCAAGAACTTGGAATATTCTTTAAAGTATAGCCAACAGTTATGTTACGAACTTTTAAGTAACTACCATTCTCAACATTTTCAGAGATTACCATTGTGGAACCGTTTGAAACGTTATCGTTGAAAATAGGCTTAGGAATATTGGTGATGTCTCCTGGTTGTGACCAAGCTGTTTCATATACTTCAACAGTATTGTTCCACCATCTTTGATCTCTCAAACCTGCCTTTGAACCATTGTATAATTCGAAACCAAGCGCATAAGTCAGATTTAAAGAGAAATCAAAATTCTTATAAGTAAGGGTATTGTCTAAACCACCATAAACTGTTGGAAGAGGAGAGCCCAATATTTTCCCATCAGCATTAAGGGAAATTGCAGGTGCATTTCCACTACCATCCCTGTATTGCCACTGAGTAGCTGAGGAATTTTCACGATAAAAAAGAACTTCTTTACCTGCTGCATTCACAAAAATTCTCCTACCTGTTTCAGGATCAACTCCTCTGGTTTCGATACCAAAAATATTTCCTACAGGAGACCCTACTACTGTACGGCTGGTTGTTTCCAGAGAAGAGGTAACTCCAACAATCTCAGTTACACCCGGTGCCAATTCAGTAACTTCATTTTTAAGAGTACTGATATTAAAATTAGTTGTCCAGGTGAAATCTTTTTTAGCCACATTATAACTTGTTACTGAAAGTTCGAAACCAGTATTATACATTGCCCCAATATTCATAGGAACTAAATTATTACCATTTATACCCGGAATACCTTTTGAAGGAGCTTGAGGAACATTAAGTATAAGGTCGTTCACATCGTTATAGTACCAGTTCAGGTCAACCTGAATTTTATCTTTGAGTAAACCAAAGCTTAGACCTATGTCATATTTATCACTTTTCTCCCATTTTAAATCAGGGTTCCCGGCTTGGGCAAATGCCCATTGTGGTACAGTACCATAAACTCCTGAATTATAGAGGAACAAAGATGCATAAGAATCAATACCCGACATATTACCAACTTGTCCGTAACTGGCTTTTAATCGCAAATCAGAAAATAGCTCACCTAATTTTCCGTCTTTCACAAAAGCTTCATTTGAAAGGTTCCACATTAAAGATGCACCACCGAAAACCCCATATTTGTTATCCTTTGCTAAACCTGAATATCCATCCTGACGTACACTGGCCTCGAAAAAGTATTTTTTATCGTAGTTTGCATTAAAACGACCGAAATAAGAGATAAAATAATTTTCATATTGGGCTCCACCGCCCATACCTGCAGTAACCCACGAACCTTGATAGGTTTCAAAAAATGGGTCAGCCACATTGGTTTTATTGCCACTCCATCTATTTCCTGAGGTATATTGCTCTTCGGTACCGGCAAGAATACTTAAATTTGTTTTTTCGTTAAGGATATAAGAATAATTAGCAGTATTAGTCCAGGTCCAACGATTCATCCGGTTGAAATCATTTGTAGCATTACCATTTGCAGAATAACCATCACCGGTAAGTCCTGATTGAAAGGTAATTGATTCAACCGAAAGATTATCCATCCCATAAACGGTTTTAAATACCAAATTTTTAATCGGTTCGTAAGAAACTGAGAAATTGGCCAGAATCCGGTCGGTTTGTGAAGTAAATGAATTGAGTTCAAATGCAGCAACAGGATTATAATAGCCATAATTTGCTACAGGTTGTCCCATATTTCCAATTGCTGAACCATTTATGTTATAGGTTCCATCGTTCAAAAACGGAGCTAAGTTAGGAGGAAGAACGAATGCTAATCGGCCAGCACCAGCAGTATTAAATCCTTGTCCAGGTAATGAACCTGTATTAGGTGCTTCACTCATTGAATTCGTTACAGTAATATTAGCTCCCAAATTAATATACTTATTCAATTTATGATCAAGATTGAACCTGACATTTTTTCTTTTATAAGAATTATTAATAACCATCCCCTGCTGATCAGTGAAGCCAGCTGAAAGATAATAAGTTGTTGAAGGAGAAGCTCCCGAAATAGTTATTGCATGATTATGCTGGAATCCTGTTCGATATACCAAGTCAGCCCAATCAGTGTCGATAGGTTTGCCATTTGCATCTGTTGGAATAAAGAATTGGAATGCTAACTGAGACGGATAATTTGCCAATGCTTTATTTTTATGCTCCACATATTGTGCGGCATTCATCATATCAAAAATATGAAAAGGTTGAGTATAGCCAAAAGATCCATCGTAGGTTACTTTGGTTTTTGCAGTAGTTCCACGTCGGGTACTAATTATAATTACACCATTAGCAGCTCTGGATCCGTAAATGGCTGTTGCTGACGCATCTTTCAAAATTTCCATTGATTGGATATCTGCTGGGTTAATATCTCCAAGTGGATTTGATGCAGCACTATTTTGTGAAACATCACCCGTAAAAACAGGTACTCCATCTACAACAATAAGAGGATAAGAAGAGGATGTAATTGAGTTAAATCCCCTAACTCTGATTACAGGAGGGTTATTCAATACACCGTTTGGCATGGTAATCATAACACCGGCAGCTTTCCCTTGTAAAGCCTGGTCAAAGCTTTGTACAGGAACTAATTTGAGGTCATCCCCTTTTACCGATGATATGGCACCAGCAACATCTCGCTTCTTTTGTACACCATAACCAACAACTACTACTTCGTCAAGAGAGGTTGAAGACATGCTCATTTGAACATTAATTACGGATTGGCTGCCTATCTCAATTTCTTGAGTTACCATACCAATATAAGTAAACTGAAGAATTTGTGCAGATGCAGGTAATGTAAATGCATACTTGCCATCTATGTCTGTTGTTGTACCAATAGTAGTTCCTTTAACAACCACCTGTACACCAGGAATTGTAGAACCGTCTGAAGCACTTGTCACTGTACCAGTGATAGTTCTTCCTTGGGCAAAGGCAATATGAATGCCCAGAAACATGAATAATACAATAATTGTAATTCGTTTCATAAAATAATTTTTAGATTAAATAATGGGTTAGATTGTAGGCTATTCATTAAGAGAGTTAAATCCCTTTAACCTCTCATTCATAGAAGGATTTTTGTCGCATTATTTCATAGGCAGTGGTATTGGTAAAAAATGATTTCAAATCTTTGTCAAAGAATTTACTTTTTATATAAACACTCTAAGAAACAGGTCTGTTTTAAATCATAGATCATTAAAACACATTTTACCCTTAAAGATCAAATTTTATTATCCCGAAAATTTTTATTTAAATACTGAAATTAGATAGTAGACTATTCATTAAGAGCGTTAAATCCCTTTAACTTCTTATACATGGAAGGGCTTTTTTCTAATTATCTCATAGGCAAAGACGTGTTGTCTGATAATCGATTAAAAGCTTTAGGGACACATCTAAATCATAAATAAAACACCATAAAATAATTGCTTTCAAGGTATAGATGATACAAAAAATCTTGATCCTTAAAATCAAATATTATTGACCCCTAAAATTTTAATAAGAGCATGAATTTAGATAGTATTCCTCATACCAAAATCAGCACTTATAATGATTAAATATTACCACTAATGATGATTTCAGTTCAATACTTTGTTGGAGTGTTTATTAATTAACTCTTTTTAAAATCTATTCCCACAATTTTATAACTCAATTCAGAGAAATTTTTTGAATCTGTTTTAAGTAAAATGTTTTGGCGGTGAGAGTCTATCGTAGCCTTACTAATAAATAGATGATTTGCTATTTCGCGGCTTGTTTGGCCCTTCATTGCTAATATTAAAACTTCTTTTTCACGATCGCTTAAAGAAGCACAAATCGGATTTTCATTTAAATTGATAGATTTGGCAAATGAATGCCTTGATTTAAAATGATCAATGGCAACTTTCAGCTCTTCAATATCAATAGGCTTAAGTAAGTAATCAAGTGCTTCTTGTTTTATCGCCTTTATCGCATACTGATCGTAAGCAGTGATAAAAATAAAACCCGGATAAAGTCCTGCATCATGAACATCACTTAAAACGTTGAATCCATTTTTTACAGGCATTTCAACATCGACAAATACCAAGGCGGGGCACTCATCAATGATAAGCTGAACAGCTTTCACCGGATCTCTGATGTATTGAATCACTTCAATTTCATGAAACATAGAAAGAACATATTGCATTCTTTCTAGTGACGCAGGTTCGTCGTCAATTACAATTGCGCGGATTTTTTCGATTTCTTCCATAATAAGACTAAATTGTAAATATATTAAAGTATATTTCAGTGTACAAATTTTTAATGTATCAAATATTCATTCCTCTAAATTTTGAATAATTTAGGATGAACTGTTATTGTAACCCTTGTGCCTGCTGGTTCTTCACTGTTCGTTAATTCGTTCAATTTAAATAAGTCATCAATCTTATAACTCACCTTTACATTTCGAAGTTGCTGATAAAGTTGGCAAATACTATTAGATATACCAACACCTTTGCCACTGCTCAATGATTTATCTTGTGATGCCGCTCTTCGCCCAACTCCATTATCTTCAATAATTATAAATAAATGTTTGTCCTTTTCCTTGATGGTTATTTTTAGAAATCCACCCTCCTTTTTTAGTCTTAATCCATGTTTTATTGCATTTTCAGTAAATGTATGAATGAGCATACGCGGCATTTCTCTTTCTCCAAGTCGTTCCTCATCCCAATCTATTTTATAATTAAAGACGTCCTTAAACCGAATCATTTGTAGTTCAATATAATTTTTAATCATTTCGACTTCGGCTCTGAGCGTTGAACTAATTTGATCCGACTCATTCAATACCAATAACATTAACCGCGATAACTTAGTCATGTATTTATAAGCCTCTTGATTTTCTCCTTTGCCATAAAGAGAGCTTATTGAGTTAAGGGTGTTTAAAGTAAAGTGTGGATCAATTTGGTTTTTAATTGCCAATAATTGAAATCTGGCTAATTCTTTTTCTTTTCGTGTTTTATTTTGAGTTTTTATTCGTTGAGCCCATTGCATAATAGCAATAAAGACAATTATTAAAGTATAAGTAAGTATCCAAATTAAATACTTAAACTTATAATTTGGATTTCGAGAATATGAACATAAGTATGCATCTTCATTGCTCAATTGAAGTACGAATGATTTATTATCTTTCCACTCACCTTGATGAGTAATTAAAAATCCCGGAACCCCAAAAACCTTTCCCTCGAGTTTAATATTGACTGGATTTGACAAATCATTCTGAATAATTACAAATTCATTTGAAAAGATTGAATTGGGGATCTGTTTGAAAACAAGTTCATTCTGTCCATCATTGTCCAAATCAATCGGCTTAATAGGAAAGCTCTCAATGGGCTTTATTTGAATTGATTGTATTTGGTTTAAATTTACATCATAACACTCAACCAAACCTTTTACATGTGCAATATATAACAAATCATCAATATTGTTGTTTTTCGTAAATACCCAATCATTGCAATGTCCGTAATCATTTGTGACACTTTTAGTTTTAAACAATTTGCCATTCAAATCATAAAGCTGAATTTGTTGTTCAACTTTACCCTCTTTTTCAGTCCCAATTATTGCAGCTATTTTTACACCGCTCTCTGTTTTAATTGGGGCAATATAAGAATGCAGACAAGATACTGGAATCGGATCAAAACGTAAGCTCAAATCATGATTCAAAACTATAATATAACTTGAAGTGTCGGGGTATTGTAAATCTATATTTGAATTATGTCGACTGCTGAAAAAAGTGTTAGTGTAGGTACTTAGTAATATCTCTTCATACCCATCCTGATCAATATCGCATAGATAATGTTGAACCAGATCAAAAGAAATCCCAAATGGCGCAGATCGTATAATAATATTCTTTTGAAGATCCCATGCAAAAATACCCTTAGGTTGTTGACCATAGCCAGTCATGATCATAAAAACAAAATCTTCAAATCCGTCTCCGTTTAAATCGGAATTTCCAATATGATTAATCCATAGGTCATCGTTTGTTTCCAAATTATTTAAACCTTCAACTTGCACTGATTGGATAATTATTGAATCGGAAGAGTAATGTTCAAACATATTCAAATAAATTGAATCCACACTTCTGGTGAAAACAAAAAGCTCATTTTTCTTATTGTTATTAAGATCAGCCGAAAACAAATTGTTTTCCTTAACCCATGGGTGATCAAGAAGTATATCATATTGCGGAGCATCAGTAGCACTATAAATTGATATGTGTGGTAATGTAGGAATTGGATTTGAAATAGAATGTAAAATTACCTTTTCACTAAGGCCATCTCCATCAAACTCGATAAATTTTTGAATAAACTTGTCTGTAGAATTATAGCTTTGATCAATATTAAACTCATATTTTTGATAAATATCAGGTAAAAAAAATATTGCAAGAATAGCAAAGGGCAATGCCAATATAAATGGATTGAATAATGAACCGTGCTTATTAAATATGCGAGACATGACAATAATAGCTATAACTTATTACCTACTAATTATAATTAACTACAGTTAGTGCAATAATGTTAGTCAATAATATGGATTCGTGAGGCGTCTGTTATATGATTATAATAATAATCATATATCCTCGGTTAAGCTCCTTTGTTAGTCCGCCATTTTAAATGAATATAAAATTGCTTCTAATTGCTTTAACAAATCTCGCTTATTTTGGCTTGGTGCATATACATATGAGTCGAGTGTAATCACTCTATTATTTGCTTCATCAACTAAAGTATAACTCAAAAAAGGGCCTCCCATATAATCACCTTCTGTTTCCCAAAGTCCTCTGGTTTCGATAGCATATAAATTATTAAAATTAACTGTTTTTGTTATAGGAAAAATGACCTGATCGGCAACTTTCATAAATGATCCATCTGCAGGCCCTGGAATATATCGCTTGGTCATCATATTTCTTACATTGATGATGATGTCTTTCTCAAATGCATTTTCATGTAAATAAGGATAGGCGTAAATTAAAATCCCTTGGCTATCTTCTAAGGTTTCTTTTCTGATCCACATAAAATTACTGTCTTGCTTTGCAATTTTATAGGCACTGGGAAGTATCAGGCTAAAATTAAATTTTTCCAATAAAGCATTAGCTATGCCTACATTCTGAGCAGTTTTAAATGCATTAATCATTCTTTCTCTTTCTGCCTGATTAAATAATTCCAGGATTCCCTCTTTATTTTCATCAAATATTTTAAAGAATGCTTTATCGTTAGGTGCAGAAATTTTTATAACTCTTTGTGGGCTTGCCCAGAAATCTTTTTTGTTTTCAATCTGTGCTTTAGTAACTTTTTCGCTGATATCAATGATGAGTATGTCGCGATTTGATTGGTACATTCTAATGAAGGCTTCCTCCGGAAGATTAAACATAGAATAAAGTGCTTCAGATTGAGGAAGACCAATTTGTTCTTGTCCAAAAAATGATTTAATGGTATCGCCAACACTATTATTCCACTGATTTTTATTATTTGTAACCACAAGCATTTCTAATGTCTTTCCGGTTGAATGCGGAAGTCCATTTGGTTTTGAACATGATTGAAATAAAAATGTACTAACACATAAAATGAAGACTAACCATAAAATGTTTTTCATATTTGTAGATTTAGTGATACATTCTAAACGTTGATTAACCAATAATTGCAATCTTAAGTTTTTTTCCTGGTTCCAATCGTCTGGTGTTTTGAATATTATTTAGTGCTTTTATTTTTTCAACAGTTACGCCATCATACATCTTAGCAATATCCCACAAAGTATCTCCTGATTTTATGGTATGATATAAATATTTGCCGGAAGTATTTGCAGTTATTGCATTCCCCGCATCTGGTTTGTAAACAATTAGTTTTTGGTTTGGCAGAATAGTCGAACTTTTAAGATTGTTCCATTCCTTCAAATCAGTAATGCTGCATTTATAATTGGCAGCAATTATTCCAAGGTTTTCTCCAGATTTCACATAATGAACAGATTGTTCATTTGAGCGTACGACGGGCTGCTTATTACTAGCCAATACAGCTCCACTTCCATAAAGAATAAGTTTTTGTCCGGGAAAAATATTACTATTTTTCAGACTGTTCCATTGCATAAGCTGATTTACATTGCAACGATATTGTTTAGCAATAGAGCCCAAGTTTTCACCACTTCGAACGATGTGAATATTTCTATCTGCAACAGACGCTATCTGTACCATGAGTTTTTCACGCTCAATACCTTTTTCAGTTTTAAAATTATAAAGTGAATCTTCATTTTCCAGATAAGCATAAATATAATCTCTGGGTAGACGAAGAACATATTTTTCGCCATTTGTTGCCGGGATAACTCCCAATTTAAACTGTGGGTTTAAAAATTGAAGATCTTCCATTGGAACTTTTAAAAACTCCGATATCTGATCAAACGACAAAATATCCTTAACGGTGACTGTATCAATCCCTTGATATAAGATTCCCGGATCAACCGGGTAAAGATTGTGTTCGGCAGCAAAATTCATGATATAATTAACAGCTATAAAAGCGGGCACATAATCTCTGGTTTCTCTTGGCAAAAATGGCCAAATAGCCCAATAATTTTTAATCCCACCAGCTCTGCGTATAGCCCTGTTAACATTTCCTGCTCCGGAATTATAAGCAGCCAATACCAACGACCAATCTCCATAAATATCATAAAGATCTTCCAAATGCTGACATGCAGCAATAGTAGATTTCATGGGATCAAACCGATCATCTACATATGAACTTACTGTCAGCCCATAGACTTTACCAGTACCATACATGAATTGCCACAATCCTTTGGCACCTGCTCTCGAACCGGCATTAGGGATTAATGCTGATTCGACAATGGCAAGATATTTCAATTCTAACGGAATATTATACATATCAAGCTTTTCCTCAAAATATGGAAAATAAATTTTGGCGAGACCAAGCAATCGCTGAGTCAAACCTCTTTTTCTTTCTCCGTATAACTGAATATAATTCTTTACATTTTTATTGTAAGTAAGTTCAATAGGTGTTTGGGCATTTAAATAAGCTATTCTTGCCTCATAAATTGAATCGGAATAACTTGGAATAAAATCCGGAGAGAAATTATAAACATTTAATACTTCGGAGTTTTCATTTAAGAAATTATTCGTAAAATATTTAACATTGATCAGGCTGTCTAGCATCGTTACGAGGGTAGAATCCTCAACAAGGTCTTCCTCTATAAGATCAACTTTTGTTGTGTCGATCGACTGGCTAAAATTACTGATGGATGTGAAAAGAAAAAATGATAGTGCAAATAAGCGTAAGGGTATATTTCTAAATGGATGTTTCATAAAAATGCTTGGTTCAATAATTAATTAATAATGGTGCTAAGTTAAAACATAAACAAATTTTGTAATAAAATATTGTTTATATCCAGGAACAAAAAGTAAAATGTGCATTTACAAAAAAATTATTGGACATTTATAATGATACCATTAATGCTAATTACCCTATTTTATATAGTAATAAGCATAAATTAAAATATAATCCTTAAAAGAATTTATTAAAATTATGATGGGAATACTCAATTAAAATCCAAGGTAATTGGGATATGATTATTTTTTATTTTCTTCTTTTTCCTTATCCTCCTCATCTGGATTCATTCCCTCTTTAAATTCCCTAATTCCACGTCCCAACCCTTTCATTAATTCCGGAATTTTTTTCCCACCAAAAAGTAACAAAACAATTGCAACAATTACTATTGCCTGCCATGGGCCAACAACGCCCAAAAGTACGAGTAAATTCATTTTTACATTTTTTTAAAAGTAACAACAAATATATGAAATAACAAGAATAATAAAACAAAGAACAAATAATGAACTAAAGATATATGCTGGCACTAACTTTTAAGTGCTTTGATTAACTCTTCTGATCTAAATGGCTTTGTCATAAAATAATCCATCCCAACTTCAAAACACCTATTTCTGTCTTCAGTAAGTACATTAGCAGTTATCGCAATAATTTTTATAGGGTTTGTTACATTATTTTCACGTTCAATTTCCCTAATTTCAATCGTAGCCCCAATTCCGTCCAAAACCGGCATCTGTAAATCCATTAAAATTAAATCGTAATTACCAGATTTATACATCTCAACAGCCATTCTACCATTGATGGCAATTTCCACATCGTGACCCAGTTGTTTTAGGTTCATCATAGCCACTTTTTGGTTAATCAGATTATCTTCTGCAACCAAAATGTTGAGCTTTCGATCTAAAGAATTTACTACAGGCATGATTGAAATTTGGTCAAATTTATTCTAACAAATAATTACAGCACAACGAGTGATAAAATAATTGTGACAATAATTGTAACAATCAGCACAATCACCCTTTCATTAGGTCGAAGTCTTTCCATGCGTTAATGTAATTTTTGATTATTCGTTGTTGTAAAGCTATTAAATTTTGAAATAAGAGTTTCATTTTATTCAAAAATTATATCAATGCATAAAAAAAGAGGAGGAACGAATGGTCCTCCTCTTTGATCAAGCCAACTTAACTTTTATTAATTACATTTTAATTCGTTTTTAACCTTATATTGAGCTGCAGCAACATTTGGTCCGCTTGTTACTTTTTTATAAGCACTACAAGCCTCACTCTTATTATCTATTCCTTCGTAAGCTTTACCTAATTCAAAATAAACTTTTGATTTGTCTTTTGTTTCAAGTTCAACAGCTTTTTTACCAAAATCAATTGCTTTTTGCCAATTTGATAATCCATTATTTGCAATCGTTGCAAAATATAAAATTTGAGCATCACCTTCTCCATAATTTAATGCGATATCAACATATTCCATTGATTTATTAAAATTTCCAGCCTGAAGTGCTTTTCCTGCATCTGCCCTAAAACTTCTGAATACAGTCAATTTTGCTGCTTCAACAGTTTTATCATCAGCTGGTCCGAGTTCAATGACTTTATCCATGGCTGCTCTAAACTCTTCTGCTTTATCTTGTTTATTGTAAACTAAGCCTTTGCTATAATATGCTTTAGAATAGGTTTCGTCTGCTTTTATTGCTTTGTCAAAAGATATGATTGCATTATCGTAATCCTCATCTTTATATTGAGCAGATCCTTTCGTTGTATAAACTCTGGCAATATAGTTTAGTGCTTTATCAGAATTTTCTTTATCATTTAATTTAAGGGCAAATTCGCTTGATTTTTGAAAATTAATACCCGCTTCATCAAATTTTTGGGCTTGATATGATGCAATACCTATTTTGAAATAAGCGTCAGGAATTTGTGATTCGGCCTTCATTTTCATATCCTCTCCTTCCTCACCTAGTTTGCTGCAAATATCAACACATTCGGTATAAGCTTTAATGGCTGCTACATAGTTATTTGCTTTAGCTGCTTCAATACCTTTATTGAAAGCTTCTCCTGCTTCATTCATGGTTTGGGAAAATAAGAAAGATGATAAGCTTAAAAATGCTACGCTCAGAATTAGTTTAATTTTGTTCATAATTATCGTCGTTTTTCAGTGATTAATTAAAGATTAGCCTGCAAATATATAAAAACTAACAAAAAATGAAAATTTCATTTCTTAAAGTTTCTTAAATAAAAATAATTTTAAGACTAAATTGTTAAATTATTATGAGGGTTTTATATACAATTACCCTACCAAAATAGGATTAAGTTGATCTGTAAACCCTATTCGCATTAATTTCAGGCTTAACTTAACCTTTCATCCAGGATTCGAGATCTTCAGATTTAAGACCGGGTGCATCTAATTTCATTTTTTTTCGAAGCCCGCCTAAATCATTCATCAATTTATTTGCATCAGCTTGCTTGAAGGCATCAACTGTATTAAAACCTGCTTTACGAATAGCAGGTATCCAAACTTCCGGGATTCCTAAATTTTTAAAATCAGCATCCGTAGAAATATTGGCTTTTTGCTGAGGTCGCATTTGTGGGAAAAATAAAACATCCTGAATTGAATCAGAATTTGTCATGATCATGGATAGTCGGTCAATACCTATTCCAATACCAGCAGTAGGAGGCATTCCATATTCGAGTGCATTTAAGAAATCCTCATCTAATACCATGCTTTCGTCATCACCGCGTTTTCCGAGTTCAAGCTGCGATTCAAATCGCTGACGCTGGTCAATAGGATCGTTTAATTCAGAAAAAGCATTGCATAATTCCTTTCCATTACAAACGGCTTCAAACCGCTCAACAAGTCCTTCAACTTTACGATGCTTTTTGGCCAAAGGTGACATTTCAACAGGATAATCAGTAATAAAGGTTGGCTGAATTAATTGAGCTTCGCAGCATTCACCAAATATCTCATCAATCAATTTACCTTTACCCATACTTGGGTCAATCGGAACTTTAAGCTTTGTTGCCGTTTCTCTGAGTTGAGTTTCATCCATTTCGGAAATATCAATGCCGGTAAAATGTGCAATAGCCTCAAACATAGTGAATCGTTTCCAGGGCCTTTTAAAATCAATGATGTTTTTACCAACCTGTACCTTGGTTGTTCCATGTAAATCCATGGCAATTTTTTCGATCATCTCCTCAGCCAAATTCATCATCCATTCGTAATCCTTATAGGCTACGTATAATTCAATTTGGGTAAATTCAGGATTATGGAAGCGATCCATTCCTTCGTTACGGAAATCTTTTGAAAATTCATACACACCGTCAAAACCACCTACAATCAATCTTTTTAAATATAATTCGTTGGCAATTCTCAAATAAAGTGTCATGTCCAACGAGTTGTGATGTGTTTTGAAGGGACGAGCAGCAGCACCACCGTATAAAGGTTGAAGGATTGGCGTTTCAACCTCCAAATATCCTTTTTCGTTTAAAAAGGTTCTCATCGTGTTCATCAATTGAGAGCGCTTTTCAAAAATCTTTTTTACCGATGGATTTACGATTAAATCAAGATAACGTTGACGATAACGTTGTTCAGGATCGGTAAATGCATCATATTTTTTATCATCTTTTTCTTTAACAATAGGAAGCGGTTTTAATGCTTTGCTGAGTATTTTGTATTCAGTAACATGGATGGTAATTTCACCCATCTGGGTAATAAAAACAAAACCCTTCACTCCAATAATATCTCCGATATCAAGCAATCTTTTAAAAACAGTATTATAAAGCGTTTTATCTTCACCGGGACAGATGTCATCGCGTTTAAAATATAATTGAATCCGAGAGGTTGAATCCTGAAACTCAACAAAAGAAGCAGCACCCATAATCCGACGGCTCATGATCCGACCGGAAATCTGAACATTCTGATACAATGAATTGTCTTCAGGATAATTTTCTAAAATCTCTTCAGTAGTTACATTTGACATAAACTCTTCTGCAGGATAAGGATTGATCCCTAAACTGATTAGTTCCTTCAACGAATTCCTTCTGACTATTTCCTGTTCACTCAATTCTCTACTCATGTTTTTAAAATTTTTGCAAAGATAAGAAAGTACATTAATTGTTTTTAATAAAATTTGAACTCCCTACTACTCAATTTATCTGGGTTTTATAGCTAGAAAGTGCCTAAAGTTTTGAGTGCCAAGAATGCCTAAAGAAAATTTCTCAAATCAACTTTAGGCACTTCAAACTTTAGCTCACTTCAAGTACTTTTTTATCTAATTTTGCGAAATATTGAAAGTTTAGAATGAAAGCTGAAAAACAAACGAAAAGGATTAAACCTGATTGGCTAAAAACCCAAATTCCAACGGGTAAAACCTATCTTGGCGTAAGAGAGATTGTAGAAAAGAATAAACTCCATACGATTTGCACCAGTGGGAATTGCCCTAATATGAATGAGTGTTGGGGTTTAGGAACGGCTACCTTAATGATATTGGGAGATATTTGCACCCGTTCCTGTAAGTTCTGCAATGTAAAAACCGGTAAACCAGAAGCTGTTGATTGTGATGAACCCAAAAGAGTAGCTGATTCGGTTAAGCTGATGAAACTAAAACATGTGGTTTTAACTTCTGTCGACCGTGATGATTTGGAAGATGGAGGTGCCGGAATTTGGGCTGAAACCATTCAAGAAATAAAAAAAACATCTCCCGAAACCACACAAGAAACCCTTATACCTGATTTTCAAGGAAAAAGGAATCTCATTCAAATGCTTATCGATGCTGCCCCGGAAGTAATTTCTCATAATCTGGAAACTGTTGAACGCTTAACACCAGAGGTTAGAAGCGTGGCAAATTATCGAAGAAGCCTTGAAGTAATTCGTCAAATTGCATTTTCAGGAATTGTTTCAAAATCAGGGATTATGGTAGGCATAGGCGAAACCGAAGAAGAAGTTTTACAATGCATGGACGATTTGCTGGAGGTTGGCTGTAAGGTTTTTACCATTGGACAATATCTTCAACCAACGGTGAAACATTTACCTGTTCTGGAGTATGTGCATCCAGATACTTTTGAAATGTATAAAGAAATTGGATTGGAAAAAGGGTTTACTCATGTAGAAAGCAGTCCGCTGGTACGCTCATCTTATCATGCCGAAAAACATGTTCATTGAACCACACCACCGCAAAGCAGCGTTGTAGTAGAATTTTGAATACAGAATCCAGAATGACAAAGCACTTTTTCATTCTGACTACTGAATACTGAATTCTTTTGACAACTAATGAGAAAAATAAAATAACATACATGATTAAAACCATTTATAAAAACCTTGGGATTATCGATTATAAAGAAGCCTGGGATTATCAGGAAGAATTATTTGCCCGAAAATTACAAGAAAAACGCAACGCTCAAATCCCTGAAAATCATTTATTGCTTTGTGAGCATCCTCCAGTTTTTACCCTTGGAAAAAGTGGAGATGATTCAAACTTATTGATCACTCAAAACCTATTAGATCAAAAAGGAATTCAATATTATAAAATTAATAGGGGAGGTGATATCACTTTTCATGGCCCGGGACAAATTGTTGGTTACCCCATACTCGATTTGGAACAATTTAAACTTGGAGTTAAAGAGTATATTCTTGCAATGGAAGAGGTGATTATTAAAACCCTCATTGACTACAATATTAAAAGTGAACGACTGGAAGGTGCCACCGGGGTTTGGCTAGATACCGATAAAATCTCTGCCCGAAAAATTTGCGCTATTGGAGTAAAAGCCAGTCGACACATTACCATGCATGGTTTTGCATTTAATGTGAATACCGATTTAAGTTTTTACAAGCTCATCAATCCTTGTGGTTTTACCGATAAAGGCGTGACTTCATTATCCAAAGAATTAGGTCACAATGTTGAAATGGCAGAAGTTCAGGAAAAAATTAAGCTTTATTTTTCTGAGGTAATGGGGATGGAAATGGAGTAGGGCTATACGATTGTAATACAATAGAAATACGTTGTGATACAATTGTCATTCGATGGACATTCGATGGTCATTCAATTGTCATTCCGGCTGAAGTGAAACGGAATGCCGGAATCTCATAGTCATTTCTTGAAAATATTTTCTTTACGATACCCACATTAATCAGGTAAAATTTGTAATTGCTCGTGACAAATTTCTTTATTCTGTATAAATCATAAAATATAGTTTGAGGTCGCAATATGTGACCTCAAAAAAACATTATACAGATGAAAAATGGATTAATAAAAACGAATGTTGAATCCCTGATTTATGAATTTAGGGGTGTGAAAATAATGTTGGATTACGATTTAGCCAATCTTTATGGGGTAGAAACAAAAAGATTAAAAGAAATGGTACGCAGGAATATTAAGCGTTTCCCTTCAGATTTTATGTTTGAACTCAATGCCAAAGAGTTTGATTTTTTGAGGACGCAAATTGCGACCTCAAAAAGAGGCGGAACCAGATATGCCCCCATGGCGTTTACTGAACATGGCGTTTCAATGTTATCATCAGTCTTAAACTCGGATCGGGCAATCCAAATTAATATTGAAATTATGAGGGCATTCTCAAAATATAGAGCCTTACTTTTCGAAAGCAAAGAGCTAAATTCAGAAATTAAACGTTTAGATAGCAAAATCGACAAAGTTCTTAAATACTTGCTCAGTAAAATTGATGCACTTCAATAAAAAAAGTTAAATGAACCCCGAAAGAAAATTGGATATAAAAGCTATGAAAAATAGATGAAATTTAAAATTCAATTGTTATGCAATTGTAATTCAGCGGACATTCGGTTGTTGTTCAATTGCAGGAAAATTATCATATCATCACAATAGCACATTTTCACATTGTCACATCTTCAAATTAGCTTAATACTTCTTTCAAAATCTTAAGCGACTTTGGCGTACCTAAATTTGGCACATGCAATTGATAGTATTCAATGATGTTATTGAGTAAATTATTTCGGGAAGTGTTATTCAAAGGAACATCCAACATGTTTTCAAAAGAAACCTGAACTAACAAGCTAAATTGATAAGCTGCATTTTCGTTGAAATAGCTTGGATGATTTGGAATTGTTTTTTCAAAACAACCACTGTTCATATTAAAGATGTTGTGAGTTTCTGAGTAACCTCCCTTCGGAAAAAAACCCAAATATTTACTAAGCTGAAGTAAAAATACCAAATGAAAATTTGCATAGCCTGATTCTCTTAAATCGAGCCATTGAAGAGAATTTGAAATAAAATCAAACAGTTCAATATTCACTTCTTCTTCCTTTATTGAACGATAAAGAATTTCGTTGATCAACAATAAAATTGAGCTTTTATGAATATCGTAAGGGATGCTTGAATATTGATACGTAAGACGAACATCCTGCAAAAAATGAATATTGCTTTTCTCTTTGTGATTGGCCGTAAGCTCAACCAATGAAAGATGCTGAAACACCCCGGGAGAAGTTTTGGATTTTTTCTTTCTCGCACCTTTGATGATATATGATTGCAAGCCAAATTTTTCGGTAAATATCTTGGCGATAATACTGGTTTCCGAGTATTTTAATTGATGAAAAACAATGCCCTTGCTTGACGAAATCATTGGCTTAATGCTATCAGTTGATAAACAAAATTTTTGTGATCATGGTTGTAGAACCATCACGATTACTAACAAATACCAAATAAACACCTGTTTTGGGTTTTTGACCGTTCAATGTTTTTCCATCCCAAATTGCTTGTCCACCTAATGATCTAGTTTCAAAAACCAAATCACCACTGATATCCGTAATTTTTACGATGGCTTCGTAAGGGACATTCTTTATCGTAATCGGACCAGAATAATCTTCTCTTACAGGATTAGGAAATGTATAAATTTCTTCTTTTATATTCGAAGCATCCGAAGCATCTGATCGATAGGAAACAATCCCATTGCTTGTCCCAAAAAATACTTCTCCTTCCTCATTGATGGCGATTGATAAAATATTGTTCGAAAGCAAAGGTGAATTTTCAGCCATAAAATGAAAAATCTGTTCTTTGCCATCTTCCGAAAATAAAAATACGCCTGAGTTCTCGGTTCCTACCCATTTTCGGTTTGCACCATCAACTGCAATACTTGTAATTCGCTCAGTTTCGAGCAAATATTGCGTCCGGTTATCCCATTCAACCGTGATTCGTTGTACATCAAAATTACCTCCACCAAAAACATTTTCCGGAGCATAAATCAACCCGATACCTTCGTTGGTACCAAGCCAGATTTCCCCATTTAAATCCTCGGCCATGCATACCATTTCTGAAGCGAAAATATTTCCGTTTCCGGGATTCGAGGTCAAGACTTTTATCTGATCATCTGAAAAATCGCTAATGGAATTATTATCATTAAAAACCAACAATGAATGGGCGTTTCTTAAAATGATCCACTTCTGATTGTACGAATCGATCAACATGTTGCTAATATCAACCCCGCTATAAGACGATCCCATATTGAATGAATGCCAGTTTCCGTCAATGGTTTTTACAGATAAAATATCATTGGCACCCGAATTTGCCACCCATAAATTTCCTGCCTTATCAAATGCTAAATCACTTACCAATATTCTTGATGGATCAGCATTCCAAATTCCCAGACTAGAATTCTCGGTGTTATAAATTTCAGTTAAACTTCCATCATTAAACTCAAGTAAGCCGGTTTGCCAGGTGCCGGCAAAAACCTGTTTATGATTAAAGGGATTAATAGCCAGGCTCAGCATATCTTGTACGTTTTCGAGTTCAGCAGATGTGCAATCTTCCGATAAACAATTGATGGAATTCCAGCTTTCATTAATGAACGAATAAATACCTTCACGCTTAAACAAGGGTGCCCAAACCGAACTTCTTCCACCCGAAGCAACCCATAAATCGTTACCGGCAGCTTTCATCGAAAAAACATCAACGAAATCAGGACCATTTAAATGAATAAATTCTCCTTGCCAACCATCACTTGAGGTTTTAACAAGGCCGTTTTTACTATCGGCTATCCAAATTTGATTTTCATGATCGATCAAAACACTTTTGGGAAAAATACTTTTTTGGTTGGGCGACCAGATTTTGGTTTGTAAAGCAAATTGTTGATTATAAACCAACACATCCATATTACGGCAGAATAGCAATTTATTATCTTCAGCTACAATATCAATAATATCAGATTGATCGGCCTGAGAAAATGGCTGCCATCCAAGGCCATCCTGAATGTAAAGCACATCATCATTATATCCGGCATTGGTTTTATTCAAAATTATTTTCCCTCCAAAAAACTCCACTAAATTGAAGGATGAAGCAAAATCAGGAATCGTTGTAATTCTTTGCCAGGATTCAAAATCAGCTAGATTAGGGGCATTAATTAGAGCCGTATAAATCCCATTTTCGGTGGCTGCATAAAAATTGGTTTCATTGGCTGACAGATCAAAAATATTCAGATAACTCCCATTTACTCCTATGTAATAGGTGTCCTTAATTTCTTCTCTGATAAAATCCAGCACAACGATGCCAAATCCACACGAGAGGTAGGCCAGATTATTACGAATAAATATATTATGGATGGTTTTGTTCCCTAAAATCTGCTTTCGTTTGATGTCAGAAATATTGATGATTTGATTATTCTTTATTAAATCAACATTAGAATTTGTGTAGGCTACGATTAAAATACCTGAATTTTTATCAAAGCTAATTTTACTAATCCCAACATCCGACAATCCATTTACTTTTGAAAGTTTTTCGACGCTGTTATCTGTTTTTTCGTAATAAAACAAGCTATAAGGTGTAGCACAATAAATTCTTGATCCTGCCTCTGCAACAGAAATACCACTTTTATAAGGTAAATGATCGCGCCATTGACCAATTCCTATCTGAGAAAAGACGGAGTTAATTGATAAAAAAAGAATGGTAATGAGAATGTATTTCTTCAATGCCCTGATGTTTGCTTACACAATATTAGCAATTCCATTTTTAATGAAAGGCATTTGAATCATATAAAAATGAAATCTGAAAAGGATCAGAACAATTAAGATTGTTCTGTTGTGATTTTATTTCGACAACCCTGCTTCAGATACCAACACAAGAAGCGCATATTGAATGGCTATGTACCCATCTTTATTTATCCACCACTCGCCGAGCGAATGATTTGCTCCACCTTTGCCTCCTCTACCAATGGTAATGGCAGGAATATTTCTTGAGATCGGAATGCTTGCATCTGTAGATCCAATACTTAATTGTGGCTCTTCACCAAAAAATCTGGATGCAGCCATGGCTTTTTGTATCAATGCTACAGAAGGATCAATACTTCCAGATGGACGTTTACCAACAGGTATCATTTGAAGGGTTAGATCGGGGCCACTTCTTTTCATTTTATTTTGTTCCAATAAGGCTTTGTTAGTTGCTTTAAGCAGAATAGTCTCAATTGCATCAAGACTTTTCGAACTTTCAGATCGCATATCAACTTCTGCCCAAGCGTTGTAAGGGATAGAATTAATGCTTGTACCGCCACCAATTCGACCTACATTATAGCTTGTTTTAGGTCCAGACTTGGTAAACTCATTTGCATCATTATCAAAATAATGAATGGCTGCCGAGAGCGCATGAATAGGATTTACATATCCAAAAGCACCCCACGAATGTCCTCCAGGACCTTCAAAAACAATTCTATATCTTACCGAACCCAATGCTTCATTAACAATACTCCCAATACTTTCTCCATCAACTGAAATCCAGGAATCAATTTGCAAATCTGATTCATTAAATATATATTTAGAACCACGAAGATCCCCTAAACCTTCTTCACCAACAGTTCCAACAAATAAAATATCTGATTCGGTTTTAACATCTGCCGCTTCCATTGCCCTCAGGACCGTTAATAAAATCATTAATCCACGACTATTATCACCAATACCGGGTGCATAAAGTGTATCGCCTTTCATTTTTACTGTTACGTCAGTGCCTTCAGGAAAAACCGTATCAATATGTGCATTAATTACAACTACCTTTTTGCCCTTTGTGCCGTTTCTTAAAGCAATGACATTACCTACCTTATCAATCCACACACTATCAGCTCCTGCTACTTTTAGCAGTTCGGCAAATTTTAATCCTTTCTTGGCTTCCAAAAGATTTGGTGCAGGTATTTCATTAAGCAGAATGTGATCTTTTATCGTCTGAGGTTCCAATTGTAAAATCTGCTTAAAAGCGTTTTGAATATTCTTCTGTTTTGCTAATTTTTCAATTTCAGAGGAGTATTTATCAAAGCTTGTTTTTTGAGCAAATGCAGATGTACATAGCATCAATACCAATAAAAATGAGGAAACTTTAATCTTAGTCATAAGTTAATTATTATAGAATTTTTTTCTATTTACAGATATAAACTCCTGACTTATTGATAACTGAATATGTTTATGATTCAGAAAGTTTATGCATATAAATTAAGGTTACTAATTTAACTTTTATACAAGTCAAAACAGCATAAAAAGCTAATTTTTATATTCTATGAAGTATAAATATGCACACTGTTTTGTGCAGCAGGTAAATAATTGAGCCCAAACCAGCATATCAATAGAACAATAAATGCGAAAGTAAGAATCCAAAGTGCCTGCGTTGTATTGCTTTTTTTCCTTATTCGAAGATGAATATAGATAAGATAAACCAACCAGGTTAATAAGGCCCATGTTTCCTTAGGATCCCAGGTCCAATAATTGCCCCAAGCTTCTTTTGCCCATAAAGCACCAAATAACAAACCAAATGTTAAGAAGGCAAAACCCAAATATACCATATTATCTGCTAATTTTAATGTTGGGTCATAATCCATATTTTTCTTCATCAAAACTAAACCCTTCAATGCAGTTAGGGACGAAACAGCCAGAAAAGCGTAAGCAATTATGTAAACCACAACGTGTGGAATAAACCAGGGCGATTGTAATGCAGGCATCAAGGTTTTATCAAAAGTTTCGGGGCTCATAATGTTTATGAACATAAACAAAACCGCCAAAGTCAGGGTATATGCCAACATCCAGAATATCTTCCATCGATAATAGATGATAATTCCTATCACTGATAAAAATATCGAATACCACAAACGGGTTTCACCAAGGGTTCGAAAAGGAGGTCGATCAAGACTTATCCATAAATTGATGGTAAAACATGCCAGACCACCAACTCCAAGTACCAGAAATACTGCAGCAAACCAACTGTATGTTTTTGATTTTACAAATATTAAAAAGAGCAATCCCACAATCCATAAAGCAGTTGTAAGATAAACGTATAGCGGAAAACTTGTCCAAGTCATAATTTAGTCTTTATTAGTTTTTGATTTTCCGGTTAGTGCAAGGTAAAGTGAGCCTGCCAATATCATAAATATTCCTGTATAAACAGCAGGCAACCAAGGATCGCGAATGAGTTGAATGGCACTCATTTTTGACCATTTTCCCATTTTCTCGTCATATCCAACCTGATAAATTTTATACCCAAATGCTTCAATAGGTTTGTTTACAATAATCTCAGCATCTTGGTATTCACTTACCGTTTTAAAAATCCGAAGTTTTGAGCTGAATTTTTTGGGGCTTTGAATTGTCATTGCTAAGGATAACGTTTCATCTAATGGCATCAGTTGCTTTTCATACATGAAGTTACCTGCCGAAATCCATCCTGATTTTTCAGTACCGCTATTTACATTTACGGCTTTTACTTCAACAGCAGGAGTTGCACCCATAATAGATGAGCTTTCGTATTGCCCATCTTTATATTTTGCTTTAGAAATATATTGCAATATTTCGAATTGCCAAGCATCCCAATTAAACTTACTACCGGCATTTACATCAAAAAGCTTATCCCCTTTTTTTGTAACAATTTTTGAGGATTCATTATCAATGATTGCAAGTGAAGGTGGATATTCTTCAATATCGAATTCAAGTAATTTAATGGCAAAAGGAAGTTGTTGCATGGTTCCATTTTCATCCTCTGCCATAAAAATAGCTCGATCTAATACCAGATTCATATTGAATATTTTTAAATCGGCTGCCCCTAACGAAGCAGATGCAATCAATATCCATAATCCGGCATGATTTAAGAAAAAAGCAATATTTTTAAGATTGAATTTATTCAGCCTTTTAAAAATTGTATGGCCAAGAACCGCCAACAAGTAAATGGCAGAAAAAAGGTAAGGCCAGCTATTTTTTAAATGAGTTAATCCCCATGTTTGTATCCAACCTTCCTGCCTTTGTTGAGGAATAAATGCCATTAAAAGAACCAGGAACATCACAAAACTGATAGATATAACAGCTGCCGGAACACTGGACAGAAAAGAAGTAATGCCTTTATTTAGAAACCTACTACTTATCCAAAAAACGACAATGAGTCCAATGGCTATAACCAGATTTATCGGCCATCCCGGAAGGGTAATTTTGTATTCGGATAGTACAAATTCAAGAACAAAACCTGCGATTAACAATGCAAGGTTTATTAGAATGCTTTCCTTGAAGCCCCAAGGTCTTTCCCATATTTGTTTGCTGGTCTTTTCAGAGTTATCAATATCTGTATGCATAAAGTTATTTTAGTGTACTAAGGATCATTTAAGTCTAATGCGGCGAAGATACGAGTTTTTCAAACTAAAATTATTATGTTTTTTATGACAAATTCGGAGGAATTTTCGAACGTCGCGCTAAGCATTAAATCTGATATTCGTCATTAAATTTTTGATATATAGGTAATTTACCGATATGATTTGCCCTACAAATTCTCATCTTTGATTTAAAAGTATCATGAAATACATGATAAATATCATTCAGATTAAAAATTATAGGTATCAGAATTGTATATTTTTGCACAATAATCTAAAACCATTATAATGAAACTACCAAAAACAGCATATAACTGGACATCCCTCATTGGAGCTACAATTGCAATTATCTCATTATCAATGATTGTATTCCTGTTTACGATCTCAGTAATGTTTGATAAGGGAGGCTCTTATCTGGGAATTTTTATCTACATGATTATCCCTATTTTCTTGATTTTCGGATTAATTCTGATTCCTTTCGGAATGTGGAAGAGACACAGGGCAGAATTAAAGAATGGTGATCTTAAAAAATTAAAATGGCTTAAAATTGATTTTAACGATCCGAAGCACAGAAATGCAATGTTGATTTTTTTAGTTGGATCGGCCATATTTTTATTTTTGTCCTCTGTTGGAAGTTATGAGGCTTTTCATTATTCTGAATCTGTTGAATTTTGTGGTACCATTTGCCATGACGTAATGGAGCCTGAATATGTTGCATATCAAAACTCTCCCCATGCAAGGGTTGCTTGTGTTGAATGTCATGTTGGAGAAGGAGCTGATTGGTATGTTCGTTCAAAACTGTCAGGTATGTATCAGGTTTATTCGGTATTGTTTAAGAAATATCCCACACCAATTCCTACACCTGTTGAGAATTTACGTCCTGCCCGTGAAACTTGCGAGCGTTGTCATTGGCCAGCAAAATTTTATGCACAACAAAATCGCTTAGAAAAGCATTATATTGCTGATGAGCAAAATTCAGAATGGGATATCAGTTTGCAGGTTAAAACAGGCCCAAGCTATAGTGCACTCGGCTTACAAGAAGGCATCCACTGGCATATAAATCCTGACGTTACCATTGAGTATATTTCAAGCTCATCAAACCGAGAAGAAATTCCATGGGTTAAATACACCAATAAAAAGACGGGGGAAATTTATATTTACGAAGACACTGAAAATCCGTTAAGTGAAGAAGTAATCAGTTCGTCGGAAACCAGAACAATGGATTGTATGGATTGTCATAATAGACCCTCACATAATTATTTATCACCATCAAAGTTTGTTGATAATGCAATGACTGCTGGCTT
>Ga0268283_1000498_pt1 | contig 25609 bp, 20 predicted proteins | sample saktaG_13_FD_190140 | JGI IMG/M metagenome (GOLD analysis project Ga0268283, IMG submission 190140) | Saline water microbial communities from Sakinaw Lake, British Columbia, Canada - sak_2013_06_06_36m | ecosystem: Environmental > Aquatic > Non-marine Saline and Alkaline > Saline ... | reverse complement strand
AGGCTAACGATAAAATCAGCGTTACTGCCATTAATCCACCCAGAATAATCTTGTTTTTCATAATTTGGTTAGATTTAGAATATTATTTTAACGTTTCAATTAATGTGTTCAGATTAAATTTGATTACTGATTACGTTGAATTTAGTTACGCCAATATCAAAGTAAAGACAAGCACAAAAATCACATGACCCAATACCAAAGATAAAAAAAACTACTTTGTAATTATTTCAATCCAGACCATATTATTTTGCATTCCATCCTCCGCCAAGAGCTTTAAATAAATTAACAACAGCAATATTTTGCTGAGTTTGTGTTGCCGATTCGTTGAATTCAGCATTGAGCAGATTATCCTGTTGGTTCAACAACTCGAGGTAATTGGTATAACCGTCATAGTAGCGCTTCTCAGTAAGTCCATATGCTTTTGAAGCTGCTTCGAGTGCAGATTTATAGGCATCATGTTCCATTCTATAGAGGCGAAGTGATGCCAGCGAATTGTCAACTTCAGCAAAAGCATTTAATACCGTTTTCTGATATTGGTAGTTATATTGTTCAGTGCTATACCTCTGAGCGTCAACACGTCTTTTGTTTTTACCAAACTCAAATATCGGTCCCACCAGATTGCCGGCAACACCGAAAGCCAGGGAAGCCGGATCAACAATAGTTGTCAAGTCAGCAGTTGCCGTTCCAAAAAATCCGGTCAGGCTTAAAGAAGGGAAACGCATAGCTGTTGCCACACCAATTTGTTCAGTCTGAGAAACCAGGGTTTGTTCAGCAGCAATAATATCGGGCCGGCGCTGTAATAAATCCGACGGAATGCCTGCAGGAATTTCGGGAGGCAGTTGCTGCTCGTAAATAGTATTTCCGCGTGGAATTGCTCCTGGCGTAAGTCCTGTTAAAACCCTCAGCGCATTCTGCGTTGTTATAACCGAACGTTCTGCATTCGGAATGGCTGCCTGTGCGATCGCTAATTGCTGCTGAGCCTGCAGCTGATCTAATTCCGACACATAGCCTTTACTGAATCTTTCAGATATTGTCCTCAAAGATTCGGTACGTGAAAGAACGGTTTTGTTTGCAATGGCCAGGCGGTTATCGGCATCCCTAAGTAAAAAATATTGAGTTGCTGTTTCGGCAATCAGGCTGACACGAACTGCCTGGGCATTATTTTCTGATGCCAGAAATTGCGCCCAGTCTGAACGTTTCTGATGACGAAGCTTACCAAACAAATCAATCTCCCAGTTCATGGTAGCAAAAGCACCATAGGATTGGCCATCAATGCCTGCACCTACACTCCTGGCGTTATTGCCAACATCACTTACACCCGCGTTAACTTTGTAGCCGAATGAAGGATACAGGCTGGATTTGGAAATGCCATAGACAGCACGTGCTTCTTCAACGCGGGATATGGCTGTAAGTAAATCCAGGTTGCTCTTTAAAACAGTTTGGATAAGTTTTGTGAGCTCAGGATCTTTATACACTTCAGTCCATGTGATAAGTGCAAGTGAATCTTTGATAGATGAAGAATCCAACACGATTGTAGAAACAACAACTGCTGAGTCCCCACTGGAATAAGCAGTGTTTGCCTGCATGACAGGGCGGTTATACTTTGGACCGACAAGGCACGATGTGAGTATTGTTATAAGTATAATTACACTTAGTATCTTTTTCATATTACTTGCCCTCCTCTTTTTTAATTACTTCAGGTACAACTTGTTTCTTCTTGCCCATATTTTCAATCATCACAAATAATGCAGGAATTGATAATACACCAAGTATGGTAGCAACAAGCATACCGGCGAATACCGCCATACCCATCACAATGCGTGCCTGGGAACCTGCTCCTGTAGCGGTAAGCAAAGGAGTAACTCCAAGTATAAAAGCAAATGCTGTCATCAGGATAGGACGGAAACGTAATCTGGCCGAAGCCATTGCAGCTTCCATAAGGGGAACCCCTTTTTCCTGCTCAGCTTTGGCAAATTCTACAATCAGGATAGCATTTTTAGCAGCAAGCCCGATAAGCATAACCAACCCGATTTGCGCAAATACATTGATTACATATGCATCATTGGCAAAGCGGGCGAGGAACAACCCGAGAAATGCCCCGAAAACTGCAAAAGGTGTACCCAGCAGTACGCTGAACGGAAGTTTCCAGCTTTCGTACTGAGCCGCAAGGATCAGGAACACGAACACAAGGGCCATTATAAATACCGAAGCGCCTCCGGGAGAGTGTTTCTCTTGGTACGAGAGGTTTATATAGTCGTAACTCATCGTGGATGGAAGAACTTCTTTAGCTACTTCCTCGAGTGCGTTAAGTGCCTGTGAACTGCTGTAGCCTTCAGCCTGTTCCCCGCCTATTTCTGCTGCACGGAAAAGGTTGAGCCGGTTAGTAAAATCGGGACCTGTTACTTTAGTCACTGTAACCAGGGTTGACAGAGGAACCATTTCACCATTGCTGTTTTTTACTGCCATTTGTTGCAATGCATCGGGATTTAAGCGGTCCTGGCCTTCAGCCTGGAGAAATACCTTATACTGTCGCCCAAAGCGGTTAAAATCATTCACATAATTCGCACCCAAAAAAGCTCCCAGGGCTTCGGTGACTGTTGAAACAGACACACCCAGTTTCATGGCTTTTTCGTTGTCGATCTCCAGTTTTATCTGTGGGGAACCGGCATTAAACGTTGTATAGATCCTTTTAATTTCAGGCCGTTTCTGCGCAGCGGCGATAAACATTCTGGTTTGCTGTTCCAGGTATTGTGGTGTATTGCCTCCCCTGTCCTGAAGCATCATACTAAATCCTGCTGATGCGCCCAATCCCTGGATAGCCGGCGGACCAAACGCCATTACTGTAGCATTTGTAATTTTGGCTCCAAAAATCTTATTTAACTTGGTAGCCAGTTGCTTTGCAGTCATCTCCGGCCTTTCGCCCCACTCTTTCAGCGAAACAAAAATAAAGGCATTGGACGGCAGATAGGAACCTGTAAGCAAGCTAAATCCATTAATGGTTGTATAGTCCAAAATGACTTCCTCTTTTGCAAGTATGGCCTCAACTTTGCGTGTTACCTCATTGGTGCGTTGCAGGGACGATGCCGGAGGAGTATTGATGTTAATAAGGACATAGCCCATATCTTCTTCGGGTATAAATCCGGGAGGAACCTTAACGCCTAAAAATCCTGCAATAATTATAACTACAACAAGTAAACCTACAACACGGAAAGATTTTCGTGCAAAAAATCCTGCACCACCCAGGTAGCCGGTGGTTACTCTGCCGAAAACTTTATTAAACCCGCGGTAAAATTTAGGTAATAGCCCTTTTTGCTGATCAAGTGGCTTTGTTGGTTTAAGCAGCATGGCACACAAGGCGGGACTGAGTGACAAAGCGCTGAAAGCAGAGAAAGCAACCGAAACCGCGATGGTGAGTGCAAACTGCTGGTAAAACCTGCCGGTAATTCCGGGAGTCATAGCAACAGGAACAAATACAGCAATTAAAATCAGGGCAATGGCAACAACAGGACCAGATACTTCTCTCATAGCCTGTATGGTTGCTTCTTTTGGAGTTTTTCCTTGCTCAATATGATGCATTACGGCCTCCACCACCACAATGGCATCGTCGACAACAATCCCGATCGCAAGCACCAAACCTAACAACGACAGCGTGTTGATTGAGAACCCTAGTAACGGGAAAACTGCTACAGCACCAAGCAACGAAACCGGAACCGTTATTAATGGGATCAGTGTTGCTCTCCAGTTTTGCAGGAAGATAAATACTACAAGTATTACAAGCAATATAGCTTCAAAAAGTGTCTTAACGATATCATTAATCCCTTCTGTGATAGCAAGCGTTGTATCAAGCGATTCCTTGTATTCAATATCTTTAGGAAAACGTTTCGACATTTCTTCCATAGCTGCTTTTGCCTGAGCAGCAACTTCAAGGGCATTGCTGCCAGGCATCTGGAATATAGCTATTGCAGCAGTTGCTTGTCCGTTTCTGCGGGCTGTAGAACTATAGTTTTCCGTTCCCAGCTCAATACGGGCAATATCACCAAGCAATACCTGCGATCCATCCTCCTTGCTCCTGACAATAATCCCGGCAAATTGTTTTTCGGTTACAAGTCGGTCCTGTAAAGTAGCGCTGTAGGTAAATTCAGTTCCTGCAGGTGCTGGTTCAGCGCCGAATTTTCCTCCCGGGCTGATCATGTTCTGAGCGTTGAGGGCACTTTTCACTTCGGCTACAGTAACGCCAAGCTTGTTCATCTGGCTGGCTTTCAGCCAGATTCGCATGGAGTAATCACTTCCAAAAAGAGTAACTTCTCCAACGCCCCTGATCCTGGCTAAGGCATCAACTATATTAATGCTGGCATAATTGTTCAGGAACTTTGCATCGTATTTTGGATTTTTTGAAGAAACCGTAAAAAGCAACATCGGGAACGACAATGATTTCTTGATCGAAACTCCCTGTTGTTTCACACTTTGAGGCAAGAAAGGTTCTGCCTGCTTTTCCTTGTTTTGGGTAAGCATGTTGGCATTATCGAGATTAGTACCCACATCAAAGGTTACTTCAATGGTAAGCGCGCCATCGGAAGTGTTGATTGATTTCATGTACAACATGTTTTCAACCCCGTTCACTTTCTGTTCGATGGGTGTGGCAACGGCCTGTTCTACATTTAACGCATTTGCACCTGTAAAGCTGGTTGTTATTTTTACCAGTGGCGGAACAATATCAGGATATTGAGCTATAGGTGTCTTTTGCATGGCAAGGTAACCCAGTATACAAATAATGATACTGATTACCATGGCAACTATTGGTCTTCGAACGAAAAATTCTCCCATAATATTTGCTTTCTAAAAGTTATTTAACAGGTGCTGATTTATCGCCAGGCAAACCGGGTTGCCAATCTGTCGGTTTCGGAGTAATGACAGTACCGTTTCTCAATAACTGGGTACCGCCGAAAGCAATTTTGTCGCCTGCTGCCAGACCATCCTCAACAATGTATGCATCTTTGAAAGTAGGTCCTGTAGTAATTATTTTCATCTGCACTTTGCTGCTGTCGCTCAAAAGATAAACCTGGCTTATCCCCTGCATTTCAATCACAGCACGCTGGGGTATAAGCAAAGCACTTTTCCGCACGTCAGTTACTATTAGCACTTTAACATATTGACCGGGCCGGAGAAGTTTTTCAGGATTCAGGAAAGCAGCTTCTAATGTCATTGCACCGGTTGTAGGGTCAATCTGCCTGTCAGCAAAACTCAGTTTCCCGGTATGTGGATAAAGTGTGCCGTCGGATAATTTTAAGGAAATGGATTGACCTGCTCCTTTAAGTTCCGAACCGTCCTTGGTGATTTCCCTGACTACACGAAGATATTCCTGCTCACTGATAGTAAAACGAACTCTCATATCACCTAAATCGGAAATTGTATTTAAAACTGAACCAGGTCCGGGCCGTACATAATCCCCTACCCTGACTTTCGATATCCCTATCAAACCTGCAATAGGCGCAGAGATTCTGCAATAGCCCAACTCAATTTTTGCATTTTCAAGTGAAGCTTCGGCAGCCTGTATTTTTGCTTTAGCTGATTCGTAGGTTGCTTTAGCTGCTACCAGTTCCCTTTGGCTGACTGCATTTATTTTAGCCAGCGGCTCAATCATATCCAGGTCTGATTTGGCTTTTGCCTGGCTTGCCTGTGCCTCTGCCAATGATGCTGCTGCTTCATTTACATTGGCCTGGTAAGGCAGAGGATCAATGGTATATAACAATTCTCCTTTGCTGACCAGGTTGCCTTCTTTGAAATTCAGGCTCAGGATCACGCCATCCACACGCGGATTAATCTGGATATCCGATTGCCCATACGTTTGGCCTGTATATTCCGATACGAGCCGGACATCCTGTTGTACAACACTTGTTACTGGAACTTCAAGTGCAGATTGGACGGGAGCCTCTTTGTTACCGCAAGCGGAAAACAGGACAAAGACTGGCAATACCAGTAAAAATGTAATTGTCTTTTTCATGAGCATTTTTTTTAAAACAATTGTAGTGAGGGGAATTATTGGTTATAGTCTTGATTTTATAAAAACGCATTCAGGGTAATCATCACAATAGTATTATTTGCTTCAATAATTATCAATAGTATTTAGTTCTAAATATCAGGGTTCTTAATGCAATATCCTGTAATAAAACAACAGATTTAACATTTATTCAGGACACGCACTATATTAAATCTTATTCAAAGATAAAATAGATTTTAGAATATTCAAACTCTTAATATAAAAAAAATAGCTGCTTGCATTATGTTTCCGACGGTTAACCTGTAGAGTAAACTTTTAGCAGTTTTCTGCCTGCCTGTAAGCTAAAGTTTTCCCATTCCTATTTTCTATCCGAATATTTTCTTTTTATACAATTCCAGCTTTTTTATCTGTAAGTTAGTATTTAAACCTTTCAGCCCTTTAAAACATGGATTCAGATCAGTCGTTCACATTATTTCCAGGATCAGTTTTCTTTTGATCGCTTTGCATCAATAGTTTACCAATAATAAAAGCGATAATAATAGCCATATACAACTGCCCGGTAATGGAGATAAAGTATGCCAGTGTCTGCGATTCCTGTATGCGCGGGGTAATGTCGCCATACCCGACAGTAGACATCGTGATAAAACTGTAATAGAGAAAGTTTACGAAATCAGGACGCTCAATATACACGGGGAAGTTATAGGCATCGGGATAAATCCGAAAGAATGCTAATGATACGCTTGCCCCGATAATTCCAGCCAGCAAGTAAATATTTATTGCAGTTATGAGCACATTTAAATTAACGGAAGCAGATCTGGCAATGAACTTTGCAAGAAAAGTCATAACAAAAATGAAGAAGCATACAATGAAACTTAGTTTTATCAAATCAATATAAACCGAATCGAATCCTGCCGGCTTAAGCCAGATCATTAATATCATTGAGATCACAATGACTCTTAAAAGACGCTTTCTTGATTCCTTTACACTGGCTACAATCATGCTTTGGATAAACAGGAAACTCATTGTAATTACGAAGATAATTTCAGAAAGCATGCCAGTTCCGGAAAAAGCGGGTAATACCATTGTGAGAATAGTGGATAAAAGCAAAAGCAGAAAACGATTCCGCTCTATCCAAACCTGGATTTTCTTATAATGTTGGCGTACCATAAATTGTAGTAATAAATTGCGGAAAAAGAGTAAAGTGCGTTAATGAAAAACCAAAAGTATTGGAGTTATCAGAGGCTTTGTTCTTCAGTCTCTCCAGTATTGTTAGAGTTAATCCATCCCACAAATAACTTATATCCCAGCGACATTACGATTGCACCGGTGAAGAGCCCGATAAAACCTGAGAACATAAAACCACCAATCACACCAATGAAAATAACGAGCATAGGAACCGGTGCGCCCTTACCAAGTAAAATAGGCTTCAACACATTGTCGGACAAGCCGGCAACCAAAAGCAAAACGGTCCATAAAATTGCCGGCATAATTTCCTTAGTAGCAAACATATATACTATAATTGGTACTGTAATAAAAAATAAAGGTAACTGAAGCACGCCTAAAACAAATACCAGCAATGTCCATATTCCGGCATATGGAATACCTGCCAGCATGAACAATATTCCATTTAGTATTGCCAGTATAAGTGCTACACCTATTATTCCTTTTACAACATTACCTACGGTTTTCAATGTCATATCAGCATATTCATCTCCGCGGTCACCAGCCACTTTCCTGAAAAATTTCCGTATAAATTTGCCTGCTTCACCAAAAACCAGGATTATAGCAGCAATAATAAACGATATCATTATCTGGGCCACGCCGCTGGCTGCGCTTAATATCCCCTTTCCAACAGTACTTCCCACTGATAAAAGCTGGTCTTTGTACTTCAATGCAGTTTGCCCCAGGTTTTCCGATGCATTTTGCCATATTTCATAAAGCCTTTCCCCTATAACCGGCCAGCCTTTGACCTGTTCCGTTGGTGGGGGTATTGAGAGAGTGCCATTATCAAAACTTACTTTGAGTGCTTTGACCTCCTCAAAAAGAGAATCTACCAGCAACCAGATAGGAATAAAGATTATGGCCAGGGCAAAAATTACGATAATGGAAGATGCAAGTTTAGGTCTTCCACCCATTTTTTCCGACAGAATTTTGTGAAGCGGATGCAAGGCCATAGCCAGTATAACACTCCACAAAATAATGCTTACAAAAGGATACATGATCGCCAGGCACCAGCCTACAATCAATATAAGAATGAACAACCTGATTGTTGTGTCGTAAACGGAATTGTTTGCAGATTGATTTTCCATAATTATATAAAATTGGGAGTTTGTCTACTATTGAGTGTTGGTTCTTAGTTTGATAATGCATCGGTAAGCATTATTTATGATCAAATTTCGAAAAAAAAATTTGATTTGCAAAAATAATAATCAGCTACCCCGCCCCAAGAAGCTAAGGCATGAAAACCCCCAACGCACAATGTGTCAAAGGTATTATCGCAGGCACCGGGGAATTTAACACAGAGGAGATTAATTTTGAACTTTTTCTAGACTCAACTTTGCCTCATAAAATATATAAACTTTGGCTTCTTTTTATTTACTTTGTGTAATCTGTCATTCAATTTTTTAACGGTTCAAAATTCTTTTCTTTTAAAAAACAACAATATGAAAAGAGCTCTTCTCCTTATCTTTACACTTATTTGGGTGGCTCATCTGTTTGCCCAGTCACCGGTAATTTCCAATAAAAGATTTTCGTTCGGAAGTTATGGCCGGGCGGGAATTGCGTATGGGGTTGGCATTGAAGGACATTTCCCCAGATCGCTCAATCTGAACGGGATGGGGTCGATAGGAGGTCGGTTTGAAGAGAATGATTACTTGGAACTTGCTGCTGCCATGCACTTTACACCAGTAATTTCGGGAAACGATACAACAGAAATAAATGTCCAGGCCCGGTTTTCATTTTTTACTACCCAAGGTCAGATTATTGGCAATGTTACCAGCAAATCATTGGGAGGAATTACTTCTGCCCTACCCGAGCTATTTGCCGAAGCTAATCATATAAACGGAAGCGATTGGAGTATTTGGGTGGGAGCCCGTTTTTTACGGGGCGATGATATTCATGTAATAGATCATTTTTATTTTGATGACCATAGCGGACAAGGATTTGGAGTGAAACATAAAAACACTCAATTTGCCATTGTGTTCCCGGGTTCGGTTGATACTAATTCAACACTTCCACCTTATTTTTACCTAAATATTGTAAATGGAACGCCGGTATTAGGCTTACGCAACAGGTCGGTATCAATAATTGAACATACTATTCCAATTCAAAACGGCTATGTTAAATTGCTAGGTGAATTTCACCGCCTGGCGGCTGCTTTGTCAAGTGATACCGTTTCGGCCTATAATTATCCATCAGATATAGGATTTGTAGCCGGCGCTAAATATTTCAGGAATATTTCCACGTCATTGCCTGGCTCGTTCAATGCATTAAGTATCCGCTATGGAACCGGTATTGCAAATGGCGGCGATGGTGGAAGCAGTAAAACTTTCCTTACATACGGCGGCCCAAACATAGAGACCAATAGTTTCCGTAAAGCACACTCATTAGCTGTTACCGAAACTTTTTTATGGAATATAAGCAACACCTATTCGCTCAATGGATATGGGATTTTTACAAAAAGCAAAGGTGCCAGCGACAGCTTAAATGTTACGCCTGATTACCTTGGAAAGCAACTTTTATTCAACAGGAAAACAGATATATCGTTTGGTGCCAGGGGAACCTGGTACCTGACGAACTGGCTTCATTTGCTGCATGAATTCGACATGGCCTTGCGTAAAGACGGTACTCAGAATATCGCGAAGATGACCAAATTTACAATCGCTCCGACCATTGCACCAGGTGCTCAAAGAGATGTCTGGACCAGGCCTCACTTCAGGCTGGTTTATAGTTTGGCACATTACAATAAATTTGCTGCCGATAATCTTTACTCACCTTACCTGTCGCAAAGCGGAAGCAGGAGCTGGGGCCAATACCTGGGCGTTAAAATGGAATGGTGGATATGGTAATACCCGCTTAAGAATATTTTAAAATATAGCGATTGATAAGTATTTTATCTGCTGTATATGCCTGTTCTGCAAAAACAGACCTATTTTTGGTAATAGTTTTGTAAATTTGTTTACTAGATCTTTACATAGCAACTAAGCGCCTTGTATTGACTTAAGCTTTGATTTCTTTTCACTGATTTATAAAACAAAAATGTCTCTTCCTCCATGTAGTACTTTTCACCCCACAGATACTGATTCCCAAAAACAAGTCTATCGACCCCTAAAATGATATTTTTCGGTACTGGTTAAAGCAAAACAACCATCTATATTTATTAAACTCTGCCTTGAATCGATTAGTATTACCCTTAAAAGTACAAGCAACAAAGGAATAGAACCTATATTAATGTACATTTATTGCCGGAATATTTCATTAATGTCAAAATAAAACCAAACTTTTTAAATTGTGATCGCCATGAAGAAAATACTTATACTCTCATCGTTAACATTAACTTTATTACTCGTTTCGTGCACAGGAAGCATCAATACTTTCGGAGAATACAGTAAGAGCGTTGATTTTACCAAATACAAAACCTACGCCTGGATCCCATCCAACAATCCTGATATAAATGGCCAATCGGTAGAACATATGTACGGAAAAATGGTGACAACTTTTTCGAATGCAGAATTAAAAAAGAAAGGGATGGTTATGGATACCACAAAGCCAGATGCAGTTTTCAGATTCACTATGGGAATAAAAAATCAAGTGCAATACTCACAATCACCAACCTTGAGTGTTGGAGTTGGTGTGGGTTACGGCTACGGTTACGGAATGCCAGGATATTATGGAGGTGCCGTTATTCCTGTTGCCGGGGGAAATATAACTGAAACACGGGCCGACGAGGCATCAGTGATTATTGAAATGTTCGAAACAAGTACAGGTTATATTTTGTGGACGGGTGGCGCGCGTAAAACCGTCGACAATTCAGCCGATAGCCAGAAAAATGTACAACTTGCCCTGCATTCCGTATTTGAACGATTGCCAGTAAAGCATAAAACCAAATGATATCGGCCAATAATTTATTAAAGTGCGCATTTTAGGTTTAACTTAAACAAGCGATCTTAAACATTATGGAAACAAACCCGGAAATTAAACCAAAAAGACATTTATTAAGAAAAATTATTTTATGGGTGGTGGCAATAGTTTTTGTCATCCTTTCGATTATTGCTGTTTATGTTTCTCGTAATCTAAACCAGCTGGTTACCATGGCGTTGATGAAAGGCTTTAATTCCAACGCTATTTCCGATGTTTACGAACTAAAATTCGAGAAGCTCCGGATCAATATCTTTTCCGGTAGTATCAAAATATTCAATGTCGAAATGCAGCCACGTGCTATCCCATTGCACAACTACCCGTATATTAACAGTTCATTTAGTCTAAAAACCAGGAAGATAATCCTGGAAGATGTCAAGTTACTGGAACTGGCAAAAACCGGGAAACTCGAACTTAAACGAATTGAAATCAATACACCTGATATTGAAGTCAGACTAAACGGAGAGAAATATGTATTACTGCCTTTTAAAGATACTTTAGGAATAGAAAAAAAAGCACCTGAAAATAGCAAGAAGTTTATTTCTTCCTTTTTACTCAGTGGATTTGAACTTGTTGACGCCAATTTTCATATTATAAATACCAACAAGGGGCGTGAATTTACGGTTCAGAAACTAAACATTTCGCTTAGCGAACTAAATCTCGGCCAGAATACGGGACAGGATCTTTATTCCTTTAAAAATGTTGAGCTGAGCATTGGAGAATTTTCAGGCAAAATGAATAAAGGTGGCTTCAAGAGTTTTAAACTTGAGGATTTTAAGCTCAATGTGATGGCTCTAAAAATCAAAAAATCAATCGATAACCTGGTTTATACATACAGTGATTTCAGTACAGGTTTGAAAAACCTTGAACTTAATACAGGCGATAGTATTCATAATCTCTCAGTAAAGTCAGTTGGCCTTTCATATGCCTCGAAATCCATTAGCCTCGAAGGATTCGCCTTTAAACCTAATTTCAGCCAGGCTGAGCTGCTGAAGAGAGAAAAATATCAAAAAGCCCAGTTTACTGTCTCTGTAGGTTACCTAAATCTCAAAAATGTTAATTTCGATACCCTGGTGTACCACCGCAAATTATTTGTTGATGAAATTGCTATTGACAAAGTATTGGTATCACTTTTTAAAGATAAGAGGAAACCTATGGATAGAAATAAATTCCCTCAATACCTTGGTCAGAAAATTATTGCAATTCCTATTTTATTGCGGGTAAAACATATTACAGCGACCGGGATTAATCTTGTAAATCTTGAGCGTAAAGAGGATGGCAAATATGCCAGGGTGAATATTACACGAGGTTCAATGGATGTAAAAAACATAACCAACCTGCCTTCGAAGGATATGCTTACGCTAAGTCTTTCTGGTATCGTCGAAAACAAAGCACCAATCAGCCTGGTTGCTGTTTTCAGTTATCAGAAACCGCAATTTAATATTAATTGCAAAGTCGGGAAGTTTAATCTACCCGACTTAAATCAATTGCTGGCAGCTTATACCCCTGCCATCATTAAAAAAGGAACTGTTGATGAAATTACTTTTTCGGGTGTTGTAAACCGCACCAATGCCGAAGGCAATATGAAGTTCTTATATCATGATCTGGATATTGACCTTAAAGTTGCTGATAAGAAATGGCAGAATTCAGTGGTTGCCTTTGCTGCAAATACCTATCTCAGTACAAATAATCCGCCATCAGGGGCCCCACCCAAAATTGTTCATTACCAGGCTGTAAGAGATTTAAATAAAGGCGGATTTAATCCAATCATCCGATCCTTCCTGTCAGGCATGAAAGAAACCATGATCATGTCGAAAGAAAACAAGAAAGCGTACAAAGAGAAAAAAAAGAAATGGAAACTGAGGGGTAATTAAAGGATAAAAGAATGAAGAGATTCAGGGCATCCTCAAATTTTACTTTTCTATAAAGTAGTGAACAGATTGATACTCAAACAAAAAAAGGTTTCCAGAGTGGAAACCTTTTTTTGTTTAATAATACAAGTACCGTTTTAGTTGAAAATCCAGGTTTGATAGTGCTGGTTTTCTACATTAAAAAGAAACTGCTGCTCCGAGTTGCAGGTATCGGTTATGCAATCCATGGTTAACTTCAACCAGGCCCCAATGGTAACGTGCCTCCAATGTGAACATCATTATTTTTACGCCTGCACCAAGGTAAAGAGGAACATCAACCGTTTTTGACTTTTGTGCATCGGTGGGTGAAGCCGAGTTGCCGTTAACAAAAACTTTTTCACTTACTTTAAAATTTCCGGCTAAACCACCAAGTGCGAAAACAGGACCTAATTTGACTTTGGCATAAACTGGAACACTCAGAATATGCAGAACTTGCTTATCATCAGTATTTATTCCTTTATAGCCGTTCTGAAAATATTCCAGGCCTATGCCAAAATGCAAAGCCGGTATTAGCTTATTTTCTTTGAAAAGCCCCAGATAAAAAGTATTAAGGTTATCCCCCATATCTGCGCCATCCGTATCATACCAATTGGCGACCTGATAACCCGCACGGATTCCGATTTTATCCTGTGCCTTTGCTGATAAAAAGCTAAATGCAATTAAAACTACAAATAGCACTAAACTTCGTTTTTTCATAGTGTGGATTTCAATTACGTATGATTTTGTTTAGCAAATATAACTAACTATGAGAATAAGAGTTCAGATTTGCTAAAAATAATTACCTGAAATTTGTCTCCCAAGGAATAGATATTCTAAGATCAGAGGTTATAGTCTGATGCTTGTATCAAATTATCCGGTTCGCCACTATACCTGGAAATGAGTGTTTTTTATGTTATAAATCCATTTCATATATTTGTCAATAATTTATTAAATCTATTATCTTCAACTAATAACTGTTTAACTTGTATGAGAAACATACTAATACTATTCCTGCTTAATGCTATATCGTATTCTGTATTTGCTCAGCCCGACACCTTATCGAAACCCAAAGTCAGGAAATACTCCAAAGTCTGGAATTTATCATTCGAACAGGGAGCCATGCTTGGAAATGGCACTGAAGTGGGCGATCAGTTAGCAGAGGCATCCTATTATAATGGATTGGATTTTCGCCTTGGTTTTCATATCAATGATCACTCAGATATTTATAACCAGGTTTACAGGCTTCCAATAATGGGTATTGGCTGGTACGCTTCTACTTTTCAGCAGGAAGAAATTGGGAAGCCAAATGCAATCTATTATTATTTTGATATGCCGATCCGTTTTGAACGCAACAGGAAGTTAACCATGTCATATCTTGGCGCTTTTGGTCTTTCTTACAATTTTAATCCTTACGACGAAGTATCAAATCCTGGTGATGTTTTTATCGGCTCGTACCGTAATTGTTATGTGAATCTGGCGTTGCTGATGAATTACCATGTAACGCCTAAATGGACTACAAGCCTTTCCATCGGATTTAAACATTTTTCGAATGGCTCTTTTAAACAACCAAACTACGGAATAAACTTGGTTCCTGTTTCTTTAAGCGTTTCATACAAACCAACCGCTTACAAGCCTTTTAATGGAGAAAAAAGCATTCCCAAATTTATACAGTATAACCTATATAACATTGCCTTAATTGCAGGAAGCAAAAACTACAGCGAAGGTGACCCAAATTACCTGAAAGCAGCCTTGAGTATAAACTGGCTAAGAGCTTTTAGCTATAAATACAAGGCTGGCCTGGGACTTGACATTTTTTATGCTGGTGGTTACAAAGAGCGTAACAATTCCGAAGCCACTTTTTCAAATACAATGTCGTATGCCGTAGCAGGCTCGTGGGAATGGGCGTTGAATGAACACCTTTATGTTCCGGTTGCATTAGCTGTATACCTGAAACACAGTGAAAATAACGGCGAACGTGATCCGTTTTACGAACGTGTAGGTATAAGGTATCGTTTTAATAACAATATTTTCGCAGGCATAACCATTAAAGCGCATAAAGGTGTTGCCGACATATTTGAGTGGACACTGGGATATACACTGAAACACGATCAGAATAAATATTAATTATACCATCTTAGCTGGCAACCTCTGGGTAAAGTATTCTAACCAGATTTAGGTCCAACTCATATTTTTCTGATAAAACTAATAAACTGATTAGTCTCCGGCTTTCCGTTAATCCTGCTTGTTGATAGGCATAATTTTACTTTCAGGAAAAGTCAACCGGTTTTTAAATAAGCTAAAAGCTCTTTCCTTTGCAGGAAAGAGCTTTTATAGATTATCACAAAAAGAATCTGATTTATTACCAGCTATTGAAAACAAATCCAAAGTTAATATTCAGGTTACCAAATGCATCTGCGTCTTTGATCTTAAAGGCATAATCGTACTTGGCATTTAACTTTATACTTGTACCAGGCGAAATATCGAACATTAATCCTGCTTCTGGAGTCACGAGGAAATGCCAGTTTTTTTCTTCAACTGTCCAAATTCCCATATCTGTGTTTCGCAGGTCATACATTGTACCTACCCCGAGGCCAACATAGGGGATTATAGTGCCTGTGCCAATAGAATAATGTGCATTTACCAACATGGGAAACAAATTATCGTAACAGTACTGAATACCCGATAAAGTTGCATTATCCCTGGTATAACTCGCGTAATCTTTTCTTTCGTAGAACGTGCTCCAGGCGAAATTTACGCCTACAGTAACGGAAGGGGCAACTTCTTTCTGATATTCAATTGTGGCACCGCGCCAGCTAACTTTGCTGACATGGTTTTTAAGGCCGCCGCCGGGAATTCCAACAGTATATTGAATGGAAGTAAAACTCTGGGCTGAAACAAACGATGTAATAAATACTCCGGATGCCAGCATTAGTGCGATAAATATTTTATTTTTCATATGCCGGATATTTTTACTTTTTTAAATAAGGTGATTGCGTAAATGCCTGATCGATTCCTTTAGAGTAACGAGCAGTAAACTCAGTATTACTACCTTCAAGAAGGCCGTTTATAATAAAGCCCCAAACTGCACGCATCTTATCATCAGGACTTAAATTCTTTGGATCAAGCATAGTAACAATCAAGCTGCCGGTTGAATAACTTGTGGTTACAGGATACGGATAATACCATCCATACCATCCACCATACCACCAATCCCAGTATCCACCGCCATAATAATACGTTGTAGTAAGCTCATATGCTACAGGTGCGAGCAACATATCCGGGTTGGCATCTTTTTTTACCAATGTCCAGCCATTGTTAGCCATATTTAGTTTCATCTTCTCAAGAAGCTGGGTTGCATAGGGCTCTTTCACAAAATTAGGATCGCCACCGTTAATCAGGTTATCATCAATCTTCATAATTTTGTCAGGGATAGCATATGTATGCTTCGCTGTAAAATCGGTTGCCGGATCGTAATTTGTATACACAAGGTCCATCTCATCTACATACTGGGGACCTTCGGGATAGCACTGTGTTAATAAAAACACAATTGCCGTTAAACTTAAAACTTTTAAAACTTTCATATTTTAATCATATTAATTGGTTAGGGATAATTTTTCCTGGTATTCGTCTATTTTGTATTTGTTAGAGGAAACAAAGTTAATGACATTTACAAATTTTTAATCTAAATTTAATAAATAAAATATGGTTTTGCCTTAATATACTTAGCAATAAGTATTAAAACCAAAAAAGTATTTCCTATCTTTGTTTTTCCGAAAAAAAATAATACATCTAAATATAAATCTTAGTATTAACCAATTAAAACTGTTACAAATGAAAAAAATTGTCCTATTTGCTATCTGCACAGTTTTTGCGCTGGTTACAAAAGCACAAACCAACACTGAAGAGTTAAGGTATTTACAGAGCGTCTTCGGCATGGAGAAGAAGCAAGTTGTTGCTGAGCGCATTAAACTTAGCCAGGCAGAATCTGCCAAATTCTGGTCACTGTATGAAGAATACGAACTTTATCGCAGTGAAATATCAGACAGGCGAGCTGAAAATATTCAACAATATGCTAAAAACTATACCAATCTATCTGAAGCTAAAGCGGAGGAAATTCTAAAGAATACGTTCGAAATAAATGATGAATTAGCAAAGCTTTGGCAGAAAACCTATAAAACGATGGCCAAAGAACTATCAGCAAAAATTGCCGGACAGTTTACCTACCTCGAAATGTATTTCGAAGCCATTGGCCGGCAGAAACTAGCCGAAATTATTCCGAATATCGGGAAAAATGAGCCTATAAAAAAGTAGCATTTTTAACTTGTTTTTACTTAATAATACTTCTATTATTATATAACAAATTAAGTTTTAAACCTAAAAACCCCAAGCCAATGAAAAAAATGATTCTTGCTGCTATTTGCATGGTGTTTGCAATAGCTTCCAACGCCCAATCCAATAAAGATGAAGTTGCTTTGCTACAAAGTGCTTTTGGTATGAGTAAACAGCAGATGGTTAAGGACTTTATGAAACTTTCAGATACCGAATCGGTAAAGTTCTGGGCGATTTACGATGAATACGAAGCCGCCCGAAAGGAAATAGGCAAAAAGCGTATTACTAATATCGAGAATTATGCAAATAATTACGAAACCCTTACAAATGAAAAGGCTACAGAACTAATGAACAGTTCATTCGCGATCCAGGGAGAATTTGGGAAACTTCAGCAAAAGACATTCAAGAAAATGTCGAAGGAACTGTCGCCATTACGTGCTGCTCAATTTACTATGCTGGAAGGATTTATTGAAAACTCGATCCGTACCGAAATCTTAGATGCAATTCCTCTTATTGGCGAATTTGATACAAAGAAATAATATTTCCTGATGGAATTTAAAATACCGGCCATTTTTAGAGCCGGTATTTTTTTGCATTTAAAAAAGCAAAGCTTACTATACTTAACTAACAGCAATCCGTTTAACGCCACTTCGCTTTAATAAAAGTAATTGCTTCCTGTATATCCATTTCGCGTGTGCCAGAGCCGGTACGCACATAAAAACGGGGTTGGTTATCGTCCTTAGCATACACAGGCATGGGCGAAGGCAGAACAATCACGCGGCACACTTCCTTTCCTTCGTGCATATGAAATAGTATTTTCACCAGTTTGCAGGCCGGAGTTCCAATCTTATCAGCGATTGATGACATAAGTAACTGGGTATATCCATCACTGTCCTTCCGGCTCAGCGTATTATAATCAGCTTCCAGTCCAAGGATACTTCCATCGTCGGCAACGCCAATCAGTAATGAGCCACCCTGTGTATTCATAAATCCGGTTAAAGTTTTAATAATTACATTTTCCAGTGCTTTATTCACCTTCTGTTGCCGGTAGTCATACCGGAATGATGATTTAAACTCAAGATCATCGGATTCGCCTTTCAAAATTAAAGCAGACAGGTTTTTATCCAGTTCGCTTCTTAACTGATCAATCATTTTATTGCGCCTGCTGAAAACGGACATAAGCAAAACAGAGATAACTCCCATCATTCCTCCGAAAATAAGGTAGAAAACAAACTTAACAGGTGTCTGCAGTGTGAGCGACCGCCATAGCTGAATATTAATAAACTGCCAGACTGAAACATCCAAATCTCTTCTATATTCGAAATAAGATGTAAATTCATTGATTGGCAGAAATACGAATATTCCGAAAAAAAAACCAACAAGAATTACTAGTGGGTATCGTATTGAATTCTTTAGGTAGATCATTTATACCGTTTTAAAAATTGCATTTGGTTTAAAAAAAAATCCTGGGATTATTGAACCTCCCTGCAAAAATAAAATGTTTAACGCATTAAACAATCTTTTACACGGGCAAAGGGATAATACACTTAAAAAGCTTCCCCTATAAACAGGTAAACATTAACAAAACCTTTGCTCACGGCAACATCAAAACCTATATTCGCGTCGGAATATTTATTGAACTTCATTCTTACACCCACTCCGCCTGCCGGGTGCCAATACAGAAAATGCTGTGTATCATATTCTGAGGCTGAAGTTACGCTGCCAAAAACAACACCTCCCCAGAAGCCATTATCTGTAATTCCAAAGCGGTATTCCGATTCGAAATCCAACAAGGCATTACTCCGGTAACGGTTTTGCTGAATACCGCGTGATGTTTGTCCTTGTGTTGGTTCCCACCTTACGGCAGGCAAATCGAGAAACGGAGCTGTGCCTGAGATAACAGTCCAATAATAGCTTCTGAGGGCTATAATGTCTTTTTTCCGGTCAGATAATGGGAAGTATTTGCGAACATCAAGAAACAAAGATTGCCATTTTTCATCACTTCCTAAAACCGGGGTAAAAAAGCTATAGGTAAGGTCAGCCATAAATCCTTGTTTCGGATTGACCGAGTTACGCCTGCTGTCGTATTTCATCGGCAGCACTATTCCTGACGATGTTGAATTTTTATCCGGGAAATAAACACTGAATTCTTCATTCATCTCACCCTCTTTAACCTGGATATTATTATGCTGATCAAGCGAATAACCTACCCCGGCAAAGAAATGAGGCCATATTTCTTTCAGGCTTTTCTGATGGATACGAAGTTGCTGGTAATCAATTAACGTCTCGTGATCGTCAGGGCTATTTCCGCCCAGTCCCCATGTATCCTGTGGATAATTGTGGACGAAATATTCACCTATAAAGTTCCAGCTGTTCTGCGGTAACCAAACAAAGGATTGTACATCAAAACCATATTGCCCGCCAAATCCTATGTAGGGATAAAAATAAACGGTCGATACATTTGTAGTTGCCGCGTCACCGCCAAGACGAAAAGATGCGTTAAACGAAGTAAAGGAAGTTTTACCTGAGGATGAAGTTGTTGGAAAAAGCGTAAAACGGATTTTACGGTTATCTCGTTTTTTCTCCGAGTTTTTAATTTTTAACCATTTAACCAGGTAATCAACAAGGTCAACCCGTTTAACACTATCAACCTCAGGGATGAGTATTATGCTGTCGTTTATTGTTTGAAGTTGAGAGCTATCGGCAGATTGTGCCTGCAGCCTCGGGAATGCCAAAAGGATAAGAAATAAAAAGAGAAAAATAGATTTCATAATATACAGCAAGCAGTACAAAAATAATCCTTAACGACATTAGTTGATAAAAAAATATGGATAACCGGATAAATTACCTATTCATCGGTATTAAATCAGTCTTTTGATAATTCATAATCTTATAATTCATAACTCCCCCGCTTCCTAAAACGTTTCCTGCAAATTGAAATAGATCCCGCTCGATCGGTCGGAACCCATTCCAAAATCGATCCCCAGATTGGTACGCGAACGGTTGTCGAACTGTATCCTGATACCACCACCAAAGCCGAGAGCCACTTTTTCGAATAATTTCTGATCATAGCTGCTCACATTGGTTGCATTTACGAATAGGGCACCACCGAGAAGCCCGTTCTTCGAAATCGGAAAACGATATTCAGTTTCGTTATACATCATATTTAATCCACGGTAACGCCCCTGAATAAAACCTCTGCCGGAGCGGTTATAGGTATCCCAGCCAATGGAAGGAAGGTCAAGATAAGGTGTGTTGCCCTGCATCAGGAACGAGCCCCAGCTCCAGAATGCCAGCACATGACGAGGCCGTTTTTTACTTAATCCCAGGTAATACATTGCCTCGTACAAAAACCGGGAGCTCTGCTGGGAGTTATTCCCGATTTTAACGTTGTAAATCACCGAAGCTGATGCGAAATAGCCTTTATAACTATTGCTTATATTATCCCGCGTATCCGTAAGAAGCGTTAATTTAATACCGTTATTCCCATACTTCAAAGGATTGAAGTTGTTTTTCACTGAATAGGAATAATGATTCGTGATGTAGAAATCCGGGCTGCCGGGGATGGTGTCCAGTCTCACGTCATTTATTGTAAAGTGCTGATCGATAGCAACTCCAAGGCCAACGTAAAAGCTTGAATTGCCAATTTTTCGCGAAGCGTCTTCATAGAACCGAAATTGGTTGTATTTCATTGGATCGCCCCACGAACTTTCGGTCTCCTCCATCTTGTTAATATGAAATTCAAGTTTTGGATCATCCGGATTCTGAATCCCTAATCCATAGGTAGTTTGAGTAAAAATAAGAAGTCGCCAGTCGCCTTGAAAGAACCATTTATTCCCCCTGAGGTAAATCTTAGTTCTTGCGTTAGTAATAATCTGTCTCTTGGTAGTAGCCTGTATATCAAACATTCCTGTCGATATGCTTGTGGGAGGGTGTCCGAATAAGTGAGTTAAACTTGCAGCACCGCCCACTACAAATCCATTTGCAGGGGCATAGCCAACAAAAGGCACCGATGTATATAGAGTTTTTCCAACAACTAATTGATCCGAAGTAGTGTCGGCAGGTCTTTTTAGTATTTGATTTAATATATCCTTTAAATCTCTTGATCCGGACTGTGCTAAAGAATGACCGGATAACAGAATCAGGCATATTCCCATCATGCAGCTATATTTCTGTAACCCGGATTTCATTTTCAATTTTATTGGATCTGATTGCTTATTTAAATGTGATTGCCAAAAAGAGCAATATTAGATATAGCTATTGCCAGGAACCTGGCAATACGAAAATATAATTTGTCAATAATACTTTAGAATGCTTCCTGCAGGTTGAAATAAATCGCGGTGGCACGATCAGCACCCAAACCTATATCAACACAAAGATTAGTGCGTGCCCGCTTATCCATCTGCATCCTGACTCCTGCCCCTCTTCCAAAAGCAGTTTTATCGAATAAATTTTTAGAGTAGTTACTGGCTGTAGTGGCATTTACATAAAGCACCCCGCCAATGAATCCGTTTTTCGAGATGGGGAAACGGTATTCAGCTTCATTATAAACCATGCTCAATCCGCGATAACGGCCCTGGATGAAACCACGGCCTGATCGGTTATAGGTATCCCAGCCAATTGAAGGTAACGCAAGGTATGGGACTTTACCGTTCAACAAAATAGAACCCCAGCTCCAGAAAGCCAAAACATGGCGTGGATTTTTTTTGCTCAACCCCAGGTAATACCTTGCATCATAAAGCAACTGCATACTTTGCTGCGAGTTGTTCCTTATTTTTATATTGTTAAGTAACGATATTGAGGCATAATACCCTTTGTAGCAATTGCTGATGTTGTCGCGTGTATCGGTTAGCAGTGTAAACTTAATCCCATTGGCGCCATATTGTACCGGATTAAAGTTGTTTGTATCGGAATACTTGTAGTGATTGGTGATGTAATAAGTTGGGCTTCCAGGAACAGTATCAAGTCTCTCATCTCCAATGGCAAAATGCTGATCTACCATTATCCCCATTCCTGCATAGTAATGCGAATTCCCCAGCTTGCGTGTTCCTTCTTCATAGAAACGGACTTGCTTGAAATTCATTGGCTCTGCAAGGGAATCATCAGTTATCTGGTCCATATTATTGGTATAGAAATGAGTTTTGTTAAATTCGGAATTATTAATTCCCAAACCATAGGTAGGCTGTGTAAAAAGCAATAACCTCCAGTCGCCCTGTAGAAACCATTTATTCCCCGGCAGGTATATTTTCGACCTTGCATTTACAATAAATTGTCCTTTGGATGTAACCTGAAAATTGAGCATTCCGGATGACAGATTGGTAGGAGGGTGCCCGAACAAACGGGAGAAACTTATAGCACCTCCTATTAGAAACCCATTTGCAGGTGCATATCCTACAACAGGTAATACCGAAAGGTAGCTCTTTCCTACCACCAGATCATTTTTCGTTAATGTGTCAATTATATCTCTCCATTTGTTTGTTACATCTTTGAAGTCTTTTGATGCAACCTGGGCTATTGATACTTTACCTGCCAGCATGAAACTAATAGCTAGTATGATAAAAAGGGTGTTTTGCGGACGGTAAAGTTTCATTTCAGCTTCTGTTTAGAGTATTTATTTCCCAGGTATAAATCATTCTATTCAACTTCTGTCAAAATTAACTTTTTTTCAATAATTAACGGATCATAACCAAATTGTATTTCCATTTATTTCAGAAGGGAAATCAGGTTTCAGCAAACAATAATTGTTCACTTATATTTTTCGGTTCTTACTTGCCTCAGTTTAACGATTAGAGTATTTTACCTATTTTGTTTTCAAAAAACAACCTTATCTTTGTTAGCATATTGATTACTAATCTATAGGGTATGGCAACAAAAAAGGAAAGCACCCCGGTTTCCCAGCCGGTAGGCAGCAGGATAACTGCAATAACTGAGTTAAGCCGTAAAGAGTTTATTTCAAGGGCTAAAAAACTCTCCAAACAATATCGTGTTTCCAGCGAAAAGAAATTTAAACTTAAAGATTTTCCAACAAGTGTTGAAAATGAGCCTGGAAAAGAGCAAAAGCCATTTGCCCAGCAGGCTCTTCAACTCGGAGTTCAGGCACTTGCCGAAATGCAGGATAAATTATATGCACAGAATAAATGGTCGTTGCTAGTAATTTTCCAGGCAATGGATGCTGCCGGAAAGGACGGCGCTATTAAGCATGTAATGTCGGGCATAAATCCACAAGGATGCGAGGTTACTTCCTTTAAATCGCCAAGCGCTGAAGAACTGGATCATGATTTCTTATGGCGATGCATGAAACATCTTCCAGAAAGGGGCCGCATCGGAATTTTTAACCGATCCTATTACGAAGAAGTTTTGGTTGTACGTGTGCATGATGGAATTCTGAAAGCCCAGCGACTTCCTGAAAAACTTATAACTGAAAGTATCTGGGATGACCGCATGAAGGATATCAGTAACTTTGAAACATATCTGAACAATAATGGGATAATGGTTGTGAAAATTTTTCTTAACGTTTCAAAAAAAGAACAGAAGAAACGATTTCTAGAACGCATCGACAAACCCGAAAAAAATTGGAAATTCAGCAACGCAGATGTCGAAGAACGTAAATTCTGGAAACAATACCAGTCAGCCTATGAAGATCTGATAAAGAAAACTGCCAGTGAGAGATCGCCATGGTATGTTGTGCCTGCCGACAATAAGCCATATGCACGCATTGTGGTTGCTTCTGCCATCATCAGTGCATTGGATTCGATGAAACTAAAATATCCTGAAGTTGGTGAAGCGCAGCTTGCCGAGTTACAAAGGCTGAAACAGGAATTGCTGGCAGAAAAAGGATAGGATGAAGAATTAAGTGACTAGATCCCGAGCCATAGATCTCACAATCCGACATTCCCAATCCGACATTCTAATTCCCTGATCCATGTGGAAAACCATATTCCCTCCCCTGCAATGGATTAAAGGCTATTCCTTTAAACACCTAGGCAACGATGCTGTTTCAGGGCTTACACTGGCTGCTTATGCCATACCGGTTTCAATGGCTTATGCTACACTTGCCGGGCTACCTCCGCAATATGGTATATACGGATACCTGGTAGGCGGATTATTTTATGCCATATTCGGGACTGGAATGCAGTTATCTGTTGGTCCCACATCAGCTATATCATTGCTTATCGGAACCACCATTGCCACAATGGCAAATGGCGACGTGCAGCGTTGGGCCGATATAGCCTCATTAACAGCGCTGGTAGTTGCAGCGTTCAGCATTCTTGCCTATTTGCTGAAACTCAACAGCATCATAAACTTTATCAATGAATCAGTGCTGCTTGGTTTTAAAGCCGGAGCCGCACTAACTATCGCATTAACTCAGTTGCCGAAGCTATTTGGTGTAAAAGGCGGTGGTTCAGGATTCTTAGAGCGGGTAAGTGTCCTGATCAGCCAGCTTCCTTATATTAATATTGCGGTTCTGATTTTCGGATTTACGGCAATAATTATCCTGGTAGCCGGCGAAAGATATTTCCCTGGCCGACCTGTTGCTATTGTGCTGGTTGTTGCTTCAATCGTAGTATTTTCAACAACTTCATTACTTAATTCAGGGTTTACAGTTACCGGATTTATGCCACCAGGCTTACCTGAATTTCATTTACCTTCTTTTAGCCTGATTGACATTGATGGTGTTATTCCGCTTGCATTTGCCTGTTTCCTGCTTATGTATATCGAAAGCGTTTCAGCAGCAAAAACACTTGCACAGGGAAGCGATTACGAGATTAACCCACGACAGGAATTGCTTGCCCTGGCAGCGGCAAACCTGGCAGCCGCTTTCGGGCAAAGTTATCCGATAAGCGGAGGCTTATCGCAGTCGGCTGTCAACAGCAAAGCCGGTGCCCGAACACCACTATCACTTGTATTTGCTTCAGTTGCTATTTCATTATGCCTTTTATTCCTGACCGGTCCGCTTAAAAACTTACCAGAAGTATTGCTTGCTTCCATATTGCTAGTTGCCATCAGCAACCTTTTTGATGTCAAAGGATTAAAACGTCTGTGGAATGTTAGCCGAATAGAATTCACAGTGGCCATGGTAGCCTTATCGGGTGTGATTATTTTCGGAATTCTTAAAGGAGTGATTTTGGCTGCTATTGCATCTATTGTGCTAATGCTAAGGGCTGTTGCTGATCCCCATATTGCTTTCCTCGGCCGCATACCAGGCACAAAGCGCTATACCGATATCAACCGGCATCCGGATAATGAAATAATACCG
>Ga0268283_1000497_pt1 | contig 25620 bp, 32 predicted proteins | sample saktaG_13_FD_190140 | JGI IMG/M metagenome (GOLD analysis project Ga0268283, IMG submission 190140) | Saline water microbial communities from Sakinaw Lake, British Columbia, Canada - sak_2013_06_06_36m | ecosystem: Environmental > Aquatic > Non-marine Saline and Alkaline > Saline ... | reverse complement strand
CTCCGTAGACTCGGTAAAATGAAATTATTTTAGGAAAAATGAAAAGGCTTACCGTAAAATTATGGTAAGCCTTTGTTTTTTATGGTGGGCCATGTAGGGGTCGAACCTACGACAAACGGATTAAGAGAGCGTTGCAATGCTTGATAAAGCGACATAAAGCGATAAAAAACAGATAACTAGACTATCCTTAGTTGCAATGATAGGGCATAAAACCTCATTGCTGTTGACAGTTGGTTGACACATAAGCTTAACTGTTTTCGTCCAGGTTTCTTTTGATTTTCTCCATTCCAATCGCCCATCCGGGTCTCGTTTTTTTGATCAAGCCGCTGGAACAGTCGAAATTAGCGTAATCGCAAAGTGATAAGTCTATTTCGAGTGTGTAGGTGGCAAATGCTTTTCTGTTTTTTCATCAGTGTTTACTATTTTCCCGTTTTTCTTCATTTCTACAAGTTTGTTTCCTATGAAAAATAGGGCAATAAAAACCAACACAATCCATAGTAAACCTTTGAAGTCACTAGCATTCACGTTGTTTGTTTTTCTTTTAATTTTATTTTCTAGCTTTTTCCACTCGTTTTTATTGGAATTTTCCCTTTTGTTTTTCCCTGTCATTAGTCTTTGTACTTCCTGATTGTAATAGTCTCGGTCTTGTAGTCCCATGGCTTTACCCTTAGAAATTAGTTGCTTACTTTTTTAGTTTTCACCCTTCCACCTTGATGCGACTCTGGCCGCGATCACCCAACCTTTAGCAGATTTTTTCTCGTTTCCTCCAACTCTGGGCTGATTTGTCCGGCTTCGGGGATGGTTTCGCCCGTGACTAGCCAGTAAGCATATTGCGGCCATTCTTTTCCAATGGCTTGGATGTGCCAAGCGTAAGCTTTTTGTTTTTTTTGTTCGATGTTTGCGAGTTGTGTGCTTCCTATGCTTGTTTTTTTTGAAAATTCGTCTCTAGTGAGATTTAACCATTCTCTTAAAATTTTAACTCTATGATTTACTTCATATTCATCTTTTAAATTTATCAAAATCATTTTCTACCGGTAAATTTTACTTGACAAGATATGTTATACAGGTATATTCTACTTGTAAAAGTGGTGCTACTTAATGCGTCCATATAGCAACGCAAGGCATAGACAATATGAACAAACTAGATGAAAGTCAAGATCCTCCTGAAGTGTTTCAAAGTTCGGTGTGTCCGCCGTTTCAAATTCCCTTGGCCTATGTGACTAAGCAGCGTTTTTCGGAACTGTCGGGCCAAAAAATTGGCGTTGTTGATGCCCAGGTCGATAGGGGCTATCTGCCAAGCAAAGTTATCGGCAAGCATAGGATGGTTAATTTGGCTCGTCTCTGGGTTGATGCATTGAAGGAGGGGGATGAATCATGAACGCCAGACCAAGCCAAAATCAAAAGGCCAAATTAAAAGCCAATAAACGCGTAAATAAGCTTGGGGCTTCTTTTCTAACTACCTTGCCTATTGTTGAAGATGACATGCTTGGTAGGTGTCCTGTTCATATTGATGTTTCTCGCCTTCTTAGGCTCTCCCGTTCTCGTGTTGATGTCTACATCTTTTCAGAAAGCTTTGCTTCATTTGAAAATTTAGAAAATATTCGTTTGCTAATGCTTCCTACAGGGGATTTATCATGATTGATTATGAAACTCCTTTAGGTTTGATTATTGAGGAACATGATAGATATTATTTAATGGTGACTAGTAGTGCTATGACTGGTAGAAATGCTACTGAGAGTGCATTAGTTAAAAAAAGGATAAAAAAATCATTTTTTAAATATGCTATAAATATACCTAAAAAATTTAGACCTACATCTTTACAGGAAATATGATATTCCTATTTAATTTATTATGGGTAAACTGGGTTCTAATATGATTGTTTCTCAAGATGTAATACAGAAAGAATTATCTAAATCAGTTACCCGCAAAAGAAAAGCTAGATTATCAAATTTAGAGAAACGTATAGAAAAAAATTATCCATTGTTTTATGATGAATTAATTGAAAGAACCATAAATGAACATTCAGAATATTATCATTTTCAACCTTCTGAATATGATAGGCAAATTCTTGAATTTCGGTTAGCTCGACGAATTGATCCAGATGTAGATATTAATAATTATGTCGATGATGATTATGAAACTAGTTCTATTTCCCAGTCTTATTCAGCTATGAAGTATCGTGAACTTGTAAAAAAGGTAATGAAGCCCTTAGACTTTATAAAAGCTGTTTCTATCCAGTTTTATTCATATAGAAATAAACCAGTATATAGGGCTGATTATTGGTATCAAATAGCTTTAAAATGTGGATATAACAGATTTCAACTATTGGGCAAAAAATCATGAATCCACAAGATATACTAGATTTGCTTCCTACTTTAAAGTATTTGATTTTATTTTGTTCGGGTATTGGTGGGTTTCTTGCTATTTCGTTATATCTGGTTGGTAGGTTTTTCATTTCTCTTATAATTTATCTTTATTTTGCATGGCCAAGAAAATACTTATGATTAGCTATACAGGCTTTCTAAATCATGCCGTGAAGCCGCCTTTAACCGGAATAAACCTCAAAAAATCATATCCCGTTGCCGCGCACTGCCCTCCGGCTTAGGGCTTTGCCCCGGAAGGGTCCCCTTGCGAACGGCTCCTTCTAGACCATCAAGCCTGATCGTGAGGACTAGAGCGGGCTTAGATGGTCTTAGGAGGCGGTCGAGGGAAGAGGGGCAAAGCCCTAAGCCGGAGGGCAGTGCGTGGCAGGGCGGTTTTTTGGGGTTTATGAAGGTTAAAGCCTGCTGAGTGTGACGATTAGTTCTAAAGTTGTTTACTCTATCAAATAGTTGTTATTTTATGAATGAAGATTATTATTTAAATCTATATTATCAAGCTGAAATGCTTGTTAATCGAATAGAAAATATTTTAGAGTTTCAATCTTTAATACCTGATACTCCCTATCTTAATTCTTATTTGGTTAGGCTTAATTTATTGTTTGAACGAGCTTTTAAACGTGCTATGCGTCGGGCTTTGCTTTTTGGTGTATTGTAGTTACGCTTTATGGTTTCTAGTGTTCCAATGCTGGCAAAAAAGCCGCCAGTATCAGGCGTGTATAATGTTTGGGCTATACAAAAGATTACCGTGGCGACTAGGTTATGAGTACGCTCTGGTGGCGTAACTGCGTTATCAATGGTGTTTCGAGTTAGTTTGGTTGGTCGGTATGCTGTTTTTTTCAAACGAGAGCCACCTAACCATCATGAAAAACGCTTTTGACTTTTAGTTATAGGTTCTCAAATTAACGAGGGGTTATTAATATATTTATATGTCTACATACAATATAACTAATGAATATAAAACTTTACTAGATGAATTTAATATTATGTTAAATACATTAAAGTTTAATACTCAAGGCCGGGATATTTTATTTACTAAAGCAGGGCATATTGATACATCATCATTATCTATGGTTGAAATGTTATATATTAGACAAATTAAACTTATAGCTGAAAAAATGTTTTATCAATTCGCTTTAGATAATCCAACACTTGTATTAAAATATTTAAGGTGCGTTTAAACTCTCGAAACGATAAGCCTAAATAGAGGGTAAATCATTATAGGACAACTATCATGCAATTGATCGAAACAGGTTTAGTAATTGGTGTTAATCGGTATAAGGTTAATAGTTCTACTGGTGGTTCTCTTTATCTTTTGCAAGAAAACCATGGGGGAAATGATCAATTGATAGGTTTAGAGGTTAAAAAAATTGACATGCCTTACGCCATGTTTGAACAATTTAAATCAAAAAAATTGCCGGGGGAATATGAAGTTTTAGTTGATGCTGAAAGAGGTGGTCAAGATGAAGCTAAAATTTCTGCTTTATCAGCTAAATTCTTGCCACCAGATGAAAAATCCATAGAAGCATTACTTAATCTTTTTGGGAGTCCAATTCCCCAACAAGCAAAACAAACTGACTCTACTAGGCCTTTATCTGGTTCTGCTGTCATGTTGATTCTCTCTGCTTCGTGCTATGTGATGGAAGAGGAGAATTTGAAAGGTGGGCGTATTTATGTCGGGCAACTTTCTAGTGGTAGGAATCTGGATCAAATTGGCATGGAAGTTATTAAATTGAGGATGCCTTTTGAGCTTTTCTCACAATTAAAAGACGTTCAATTGCCCGGGGAATATATGGTTAAACTTCTGCTTGAACGCGGTGCAAGGGACAAGGGCAGATACCGAGCGGTAGGTGTTTCGGGTGAAAATCAACTAACTAGGGAACGGTTAATGTCTATTATGGGATTTAAGCCTATTTCAACAATTCCAAGGGTAGATTCATCAAATCCAGACAAGAAATAGTTATTAAAAAGGAAAAAAAATGGGCATAGCAATTAACAACGTTTGTGTTTCTACATTACAAGAATCTGTTAATGTTATTAATGCAAAATATCAGGCTATGCCTGTACCTCAGCTTATCACTGCACAAATTGATGGTACAAATATACATCTTTATGCAAGGGATTATACGGCAGCCCAAGGCTATGGTATTCAGATTGATCTAGGTGTATTGACTCCTCTGGTTTGTGACATTGTAGGTCCATATCCTTTTATTGTTTTTGATCCTGCTACAATAACACCGTCTGTTGCTGCTTCGGCATTTGTTGTTGGTTTTTTTATAGTGACTTCAATTTTTTCGTTAATATGGGGGTGCAAACAACTTATAAAACCTTTACGATAGCTTTTATGACTGGGCTATTTTTTAAAATCAGTTTAAAAAACCAAATCATTAAATTTTGGAGATATAAACATGAAAACCTTGAAAACTCAAGCATTCGTTTTCCTTTTTATGCTGTTTGGCCTTATGAGCTTTTCTGCATATTCCGTAGATGTTGATTATACGGTTTTAACCGGAGCTGTTAGCTTCGCTGGGGTTGCTGCTGCAATTCTTGTGATTTATGCTCTTGTGGCGGCTGTCCTTGTTGTTCGCAAGGGTGCCCGTTTGATCGTTGGCGCTTTGCGTTAATCTTTAACAGGCGGGAAGGTGTTTAAGCCTTCCCGTCAACTATAAGGGTATATATATGGCAGACCTTTATTATTTTGTTTTTTTTATTTGGGGTATGATTGCTGCTGGGTATTTATGGTGGGGTATATGAATAATCGATATATCATTATATTTATATTTTTAACAGTTTCTTTACCGGTATATTCCGCATCACCTAGTTTTTTTGTTCGTCCTGTTGAGCTTTCTGGTTCAGCCTTGTTTGCTGATCTCCTTAAGCGTCCTGTAATGTCAACAGTTATAGGAGGGGCTACAACAATTGCAAGATTAAACCCTTATATTAGGGCGGGTGCTACTATTGCTAGTTTATATATGTTGGGTAATGAATTACGTCCTAAAAATGGCGGTGAGATTCCGCCTGGTTGGATAGCTCCAAATCACCCACCTGAACAATCTCCTATCACTACGGTAGGTGATTATTGGTATACTCCGGGCGAACATTATTCGTCTCCATCCTCTTGGTGTTATGGCAATTATAGTCATCTTATGACTAATGATCGGCATCTCACAGGATATGTAAATGGCGCGTGTCAGGTTGCGGTTACGTCTGGCTATTACGCTGGTTCTTTTGATTATTATCCATATCGTGCTGAATATCATCCCTATCAGACGTGTGGTCCAGGGTATGTTTTAAATAATGGTAATTGTCTTTTTAATGAGTCAGATCCTGCTACTGGTGTTACCCCTTGGCCTGATCAGCCTGATCATGATGTTTTTCAGCCTGATTCTCTTGGTGGTGGTCTCTGGGAAAAATCACCGCGTCAAACTGCCACGCCTAACCCTGATACTACCGCTGCAGGTACAGGTGTTCAGAGTCAAACGGGTTTAAACCCTTCTACGTCCCAACCTTCTCAAACGTCCGTTACTCCACTACCGGATGGTGGTATTAAATTTCAACATACTGAACAAACAAACGATCCTGTTACTGGTCAAACTAATGTAACAGTAGATTCTTTTACTACTAATTCATATGGGAATATTACTAATGCAACAACTAACATATTTAATAATACCTCTCTTCAAAATGTTGTTAATAATTCTCCCGTTATTCAAACAAATGTTGATGTAAGTTCACTTGCTAAGGATGCGACCTTACAAGAAACCAATTCAAAACTAGATACTATTAAAGATAAGCTTAAAAAAGATGAATCAGAATTTCAGGTTATACCTGATGTTAGGTCCATTCCTGACTCTTTAAGTCTTGTCTTTGATTCTATTAAATCAAAGTTTATCCCTCCAACATTTGCAGATTCTGTTTCGTCTTGTCCTGTATGGAGTCAAACTATTCCTTATCTTAATGTCCCTTTTGTTATTGATGAGTTGTGTCTCTGGGAACCAAAATTAAGGCCTATTATTTCTAGCGTTATGTTTGCTGTTTGGGCTTTATTATCTATTAAAATATTATTGAGTGCTTGATATGCCTAATTTACCCAAATTTGCATCGTGGTTAATTAATCTCGTCCTTTATCCTTTTAATTGGTTATTTCAGAAAGTTTCTGATTGGATTGTATCAGCTATTAACCAAATACCTTTTCCTGATTGGTGGTATCAGGCTCAATCTTTTTGGAGTGGTTTACCTTCCGATGTCTTGTATCTGGTTTCATGGTTTAATCTTGGATGGGGACTTACCATTATGTTTTCTGCTTACGGCATACGTTTTTTGATTCGTCGAATACCTTTTTTTGGCTAGCCAGTGACTATTACCCTTTATGCTGGTCTTCCCGGTTCTGGTAAAACTTATGGCGTCGTTGAAAATGTTATGCTTCCTGCATTTAAGGAAGGCCGTGAACTTTGGACTAACATACCTTTAGTTGCTCGGGAAATACATAAAGTTTATCCTCGTTCTGTTGTCATTCAGTTCTCAAATGATGAGGTTAATGGAGAATTTCTGATTGATATTCCGGGCGGTGCCATTGTTGTCCTCGATGAGTGTTGGCGGTTTTGGCCTTCTGGTCTTAAGGCTTCTGAGATATCCACTGAAGAAAAAGAATTTTTTTCCGAACATCGCCACAAGGTAGGCCAGTCTGGACAAACTCAGGAAATTGTGCTTATCACCCAGTCTCCTAGTCAAATAGCGCGTTGTGTAAAAGATTTAGTAGATCAAACTGTCATCACTAAAAAAAACTCTTCTGTTGGCTCGGATAATACTTATTCTGTTGATATATATCAATCTATTAATGTTAAGTCACAAGCGATTTTTAGCGGTTTTGGTACTTATAAACAAGATGTATATAAGTACTATAAGTCACATACAAAATCTGAAACAGGTAATCCGGGCTTTGAAAAAAGGGTAGATAAACGCGGTAAGGTATGGAATCATCCTTTGATTATATATGGTGTACCTTTTGCTGTCCTTTTGTTTATCATTGCTGCCTATGCTTTATATTCACTTTATTCAAATAAATTTGGCTACACTGAAAAGTCTCTTCATAAGGAGGTTTCGCAGGAGCACATCACTAATGATTTTAAGCCAAAGCAGGAACCTATAAATACTATTCAACCAAAACCAGAAAATAGGCCACCTTCTCAAGAGCTTAAAGAAAAAGCTGAGGATTCTGATTCTTGGCGTGTTGTTGGTCTGGTTTCGGCAGATGGCAATAGCATAATCCTTTTAAAGAAAGTGGGAGTTAAGAGATTGATGCGAGTAAACTCTAATGAATGTCAATTCACTCCATCGGGTCCACTTTGCTTGATTCAGGGAAAAACTGTGACTTATTGGACCGGCAAATCAGATAAGGAAATAGTTGGTTCTGTCTTTTCTCAACCTTCTAAGGATTTAAGTTTGTCGGTTCCTCCGGTTTTTGGAGGTTCTGGAGAGCAAAATGAATGAAGGGCGACGGCATAGGGGGGGTACCCTTTGGGGGGGTTCCCTATGCCGTCGCCCTAGGCCGGACGTCCTTGTAACACGTCTTTAAGATATGACCAGTATCAAGCATTGTAACCTTGTTTCGTTGCTATAAAGGAAAACACAAAAATGACAAACGCTAATTTTCATGAACGCTTTTCTTATTCTCAATTGGCCGTTGATGACAAAACCCAAGATCCAAATGGTAGGGTTTTTATTTCTGGTGCTGGCTTTTTCGATTTGGGAAATGTCAAGCTTCTGGCTTCAACTGTTGACACTGTGAGACAACTTTACAGCGGTATGATAAATTCTTCGGGACTTTATTCACAAGTCAAGATAGCGGTAGAACAAGAGATTTTTCAGCTTGACGGCGTTTTAGGCGGGCTTTCGTGGCATGTGGGTAGACTTGCCAAAACTAGCGGCTATCGCTACAAGCTCCAAAATAATGAGGAGGGAATTATAATTTTGGTGGGTTCTTTTTATGTTAAGGAGGATATTTCTGGTTCTCATTTGAAGATTGAGCTTTCGCCCTCATTTGTCTCTCAGCGTGGTTATCAAGATGTGCAAAATAGACTTGATGCTATTTCCCGTGCATTTCTTTTAGACTCGATTCCGTCTGGGGTTTCGGTACATCTTGCGCTTGATGTTCAAGGGTGGAATTTTCCAAAGAACTTTGAGGAAAAATTTGTAACTTATTCAAGGGCCAAGCGTTCTTTTGATGGTATTTCTTCTTCTGAGTTTACTGATCTTTCAACTTGCTCCACTCGTTATGGTAAAAATGAGATTGAAACTGTCACTTATGGTAAGCCTAACGGTTTACAAACTTGCATCTATCGCAAGGATATAGAAATAGTTCATTCTGATAAGGTGGATTATTTTCATAATCTATGGAATAAGGGTGGTGAGTTCATCCCAGATGTACCCGTTTGGCGTGTTGAAATGCGATTTCATCATTCTGTCATCCGTGAGATTGGCTTAGGTCTTGAAATTAAATTTGACACTTATGCTGAAGTTGCCGAACATCTTACTGATATTTGGCGTTATGCACTTCTTCGGAACAGGCTTGATCATAATAGCCGCTTTATTTCTCCTGTTTGGCAATTGTTTATTGAAGATGCCATGTTTCTTTATCCTGCCAATGGTTTACTGATTAAGCGTCGTAAGAAAAAGGATGTTTCTGCCATCTCTAAAAATTTAGGTCTTATTATTGGCAATCTTGTTTCTATTGGTGCTAGGCAACAATTCACATCTAAAGATATGATTTATCAACTAAAAAAACTTTTTATCTGGCCTTTGATATTGCAAAATTGCAAAATTCGCGGTCAAACTGAATCCGATTTATTGGAAGTTATTGAAAAGTCTCTCATGAATCGAAGACTCTTAGGCAAGCAGGCTGCATGATGATCGTTAATATCAACCATGACTATTAAACGTTTAGACGGTGGTGGCTGGCTTGTTGACATCCAGCCCGGTGGCCGGGGAAAGAAACGTATTAGAAAAACTTTCAAGGCCAAAGTTGATGCTTTGCAGTTTATGCGCCTCAAAATGTCTGGTTCTTATGCTCCTTTACTGAGTAAGGATGAGCGTCGTCTTATCTCCTTAACGGATATGTTCAAAACGTGGTATGAACTGCATGGCATTCACCTAAAGGCACACAAAGACACGTATGCTCGGCTTCTTGCACTAGCTAAGTCTATGGATAATCCTTTAGTCAGAGACTTTAACGCGGCTATGTTTGCTCAATATCGAGCTATACGCATAAACGAAGGAATTTCTTCTTCTACGCTTAATCGTGAACTGTCTTACATTAAGGCTGTTTTTTCTGAACTTAAGCGACTTGGTCACTGGGATTATGAAAACCCTTTGGAGCTTGTTCGCCCTATTCGTTTCAAGTCACAGGAGCTTTCTTATATGTCTCTTGAACAAATTCAAGATTTATTTTCTGCACTTAGTCTGTCAAAAAATCCTGACATTACCCTAGTCGTCAAAGTGTTGTTGGCTACTGGTGCTAGATGGTCTGAAGTGCAAAAGCTTAAGCCGGAACACGTTAGGTCTTTTCCGGGTCTTGTGACTTTCCAAGATACTAAATCGGGTAAAAACAGGGCATTGCCCTTGCCTGATTATCTTGCCAATGCTTTGTATTATAGGTTAACTAAAGGCCCGTTATTGCCGTGTTATGGCGTTTTGCGTTTGGCTTTTGAGAAAGCTAAGATCAATCTTCCAGATGGTCAGTGTGCTCATGTATTGCGCCATACTTTCGCTAGTCATTTCATGATGCAGGGGGGAAACCTGCTAACCCTTCAAAAAGCACTGGGTCATAGTTCTTTGAACGTCACTACTCGCTATGCTCATCTTGCGCCTGATCATTTATCTGAAGTTGTTAGGCTTAACCCTCTCCAGTTGCTTGTTGAGGCTGAGTGGGCTAAAAACAAAGACTGAAACAGTCATATGTTGACAGATTGTTGACAAAAGTTTAAAAAAGAAAAAAAATAGGCCTACTAAATGCGGTAAGCCTTTGTTTTTTATGGTGGGCCATGTAGGGGTCGAACCTACGACAAACGGATTAAGAGTCCGCTGCTCTACCAACTGAGCTAATAGCCCTTTAATTTGGGGTGACCGATGGGGCTCGAACCCACGACAACAGGAATCACAATCCTGGACTCTACCAACTGAGCTACGATCACCATAAAAACTTTATTGGCGCGCTTGGCAGGACTCGAACCTGCGACCCTCGGCTTAGAAGGCCGATGCTCTATCCGACTGAGCTACAAGCGCTGAATTGGTCGGGGTAGAGGGATTCGAACCCCCGACATTCTGCTCCCAAAGCAGACGCGCTACCAGACTGCGCTATACCCCGATTTGATCGTCTTGTTGCTTAGGGACGGCCAACTATCTATGCGTGAGATTTTAGCTGACTTTTTTCGCCTGGTCAACAATCTCTTCCACTTTCCCCGATGTTGGATCGGGTGTTCCCTTGCCCAACGCTTGATGGCCGGCCAGCCATTCGCGCCAAACCGCGAAACTAATCGCCAAAACCACAGGCCCCAAAAAAAGGCCGAGGAAACCGAAGCGGGCCAAACCGCCGAGAACGCCGAAAAACACCAACAAAAATGGAATTCGCGTCGCTCCGCTGATGACCAGCGGACGAATGATATTATCCACCCAACTGACGACCAGCGAACCCCACAGGGCAAGCGAAATGGCTGCCCAATGTTGTCCATTGGCCAACAACCATAAGCTGGCGGTGACCCATACCAAAGGCGTCCCGAAGGGTACCATGGCGAAGAAAATTGTGACCACGCACAACAGAATTGGCGTGCGCAAACCCACAAACCAGTAGCCTAGGCCAGCCAACACGCCTTGGGCAATGGCGGTGAGCACGATGCCATAAACCACCGCTTTGAGGGTTTCTTCGGTCGTGGCAATGTATGCATTCAAACGCTCGCCCAGCATCATCCGCAACACCTTGCGCACCTGTCCGGTGACTTCAGGCCCATCACGGTAAAGAAAGAACGCCGTGAGCAAGGCAAAGCCCAGCTTGGCGGCATTGTAGCCCACATCCCCCAACACGTTGAGCATATCGCCGGAGTATTGCCGCAGCCAAGGCAATACACGCATCCGCAGCAATTCGCGCAGGCTGTCCACCTGTCCGAACAAATTCCCCAACTCCTTGCCTAGGTAGGGGATGCGTAGCGCAAATTCCGGCAGGGTGGGCTTCTGATCCAACAAGGTCGGCAAGTTGTGGTAGATTTCGACAATTTCGGCTTGCAGCAAAAAGCTTGCCCAAACCAGCGGAATGACGATCAACGATGTTAGCAGCAGCGTAGTCGTCAACGCCGCCAGAGCCTGCCTTCCCACGAAAAGTTTTTCGATTTGGCGGTGCAAAGGCCAAGAGACATAGACCAAGATCATGGCCCAACTCACCGGGACGATGAAATGGCCCAGCACTTGGTAATCCAAGGCAAGCAACCCGGCCAAGAATAGAGCGGGGGCAATGTATGTTGTGATGCTGGCGATGACGGTCTCCTAATAATGTTCAGTCCAACCCGTGTGAGTCCGTTGCGGTTTAACGCGGTTTGGGCTTTATCGAATTGGTTTTTTTGGCGTTTTCTTCACTGGATTGAGTAGGCTTTCCAGCAAATTATTAGCGGTCAATGGGAGTATGATCTAAATCGATCCGGGGGCGCAAGGCTTGTCAAGCAGGGAGGGGTGATTTAAATTGATGCAGGGTGAGTTCGGACACTTGGAAAAGCACGAGTTTGTGCGCGGCGAAACCTTTGCGATGTCCGGGGCCAAACGCGACCATGTCACCGTCAGCTTGAAACTTGCCAGTGCCTTCAAAACCCATCTGCGCGGAACCCCATGCCAGGCTTACATGGCGGACATGAAACTCAGGGTGGAAGCCGCCGACGCTGGGTTTACCCCGACGTGATGGTCACTTGCGACTCCCGCGACCATGCCGCCGACCTCTATCTGAGCCACCCCGTCCTAGTGGTCGAAGTCCTTTCCGATAGCACAGCCGCCTATGACCGGGGCGACAAGTTTGCCGATTACCGAAAACTCCCCAGTCTGCAAGAATACGCCATTGTTGACATTGATTCCCGCCGGGTGGAATGCTTTCGCCGCAACGCCGAAAACCATTGGGTACTGTATGATTTTGAAGGCGATGGCGAATGCGAGTTTGCCAGCATTGGGTCATCCATGCCGCTTGCGGCGGTGTTCGAGGATGTGGAGGCGGAAGAGTTTGTTAAAACCGGGGCTGAGATTTACCACGGGGATCAAAGAGTGGGATAATGTCCCTTGGCTCCCATGCGGGAGCCTGTCTTCAACATTTGTGCTGGTTCCCACGAGGGAGCGTCACTGCCATTAAGTTAAGCCGTCATACCGGCATGGACCGCCGGTATCCAGATTGCAGGGACGCCCCCAAGCCCGCGCCATCCCTGGAGCCTGGGTTCCGGCGGTCCATGCCGGAACGACGATGTTTTGTTAACTTAATGGCAGTGACGAGGGAGCGTAGGACAAAATGAGAGCAATCAACATAATTCCTGATAACAAATTATCAAGTATGACAAAACGTTCGCTTCCATTTCGTGACCTTTTTAATCGCCATCCTGGCGTCACCCTTGGGCCATCGGAAAGTTATTCTGAAGCGGCGAGTGTTTGCTTGGATCGTCATCATATTTCGCCAGTAGACTTTACCATTGAACGTGGAAATTCCACATTGCAGACAATTGCCGAGTGGGAGACTCCAAGTGAAAGGATAAGGCGTTCATGGGCAAACGAAACCGACAGGACTACAAATGGAGCATACGGACTCGCGCTTGCTGCAATCGAAATCTCTGATAATCTTGTTGCCGTCGGTCGTGCTGAAAATGGAACGGGGGCTGATTATTATCTTGGCCCGGCTAATGGCTCGCTAGAAGACTTTGAGCAATGTTTCAGGTTAGAAGTCTCCGGTGTTGATCACGGTGGAACGAATACTTTGAATACTCGCCTTCGACAAAAAAAGGAGCGGGCTTTAACTGGAAAGAGCAATCTCCCTGCAATCGCAGCCGTTGTGGGTTTTCTTGCCACGCAAATCTTAATAGCTGACGTTGAACTTAAATGACTTGGGCTACCTTTCATAAGTCGAGCGAAGGGCTTGCAGCAGCAGCCCATGAGGCGCTACGTATTGGCAATTTTTCGCAAGCAGCAAATTTATTCGCACAAGCTGCCGAGAAGGAAGAGTACGCACTCACTTATCTTAAACTGCAAGAAAAGCCACGTACTTTTGGAATTACGTCAGTGAGTGCCGTGGCCCTCTGGTACAAAGCCCGTGAACTTTCCAGAGCGGAGCGTCTTGCTCACCAAGTTTTAGCCATTGCAGAGGTTCCCGAGTTTGCAGTTGAACAGCTACGCGGACTTTTGCAGACAATTTGGAATGAGAATATTCAAGAAACAGCAAGGGTAAGTTTTGCCCCCGGTCAAATATTAGTTTCTGTAAAGGGAGGCCAAGTTGTTAGGGGCGGCGCGCCTCTTGATTTAGTCGTTGACAAAGTACAAACCATTCAAGCAATTTTTTATCGGACGGCTGAATTTCTTCAAAACTTGCCATTTAGACATCGTGGACCGGCACCCCGCGAAATACAAGACTCCTATCGCCCTTGGTTATTTCAAAGTGTCCCTGGAAGCTATCAGTTTGTTGTTGCCATACAGTCTCCTAAACAGACTGATATGTTTACGAATAATCAGCCTGAACCCCAATTGGTCGCCAGCACTTTTTTTTCAATTATTAAGGAGTCGGCGGAAGACTCTGCTGGAGAAGGACTTTCACAGCTCATTCCTGACAAAGAATACAAAGCCACCTTTCTCAAGCTTGCTCGGAATCTTGCTCCGAGTGGTCAAACATTCAGCCAGCTAGAAATCCGCGCTTCGGGTGATATCAACCCTATTGTGTTATCTCAAGAGTCTAGGAAGTCAATTTCCAAAACCCTACGCTGTGAACGTCCAGTTGAAACCAATGATGATCAGCACAGTCCGATTTCACTGAGCGGTATCTTGCGGGCCGTTCATCTCGATGATGATTGGCTGGAATTATGTGTAGATGGAAAACAAGTTCGTATTGAAGAAGTTGTTGAAACCGTGGATGATGTCATTGGGCCTATGGTTAATCACCAAGTAACAGTGCAAGCCGTTCGTGATTCAAAAGATAAATATTACTTTCGCGATATTGAACTTGAAGAATAAAGGACACGAAGATGGTGCGCTGAGGAGCAAACCACACTGTTATTGCTGGTTCCCAACCTCCAAGTTGGGAACCCAAGCCTTCGAAGCTCTAGCTTCCTTACTATCCCAAGGGAAGCTAGGGTTTCTCATACCGCATTCCCAAGTTAGAGCTTGGGAACGAGCAAATGCGAGTTTGCCAGCATCGGGTTGTCCATGCCGCTTGCGGCGGTGTTCGAGGATGTGGAGGCGGAGTAAACCATATTTCTTAAAGAACAAGGAATGTTTCTGCCCTTTATTTGCACTCCCGATGAACTGGTTGGAGATTACGATGAATGATGAAATTATTGCCGAAGTCCGGGCCATTCGCGAAGCCCACGCCGCAAAATTCAATTATGATTTGGATGCCATCTATGAAGACATAAAGCGTAGCGAAGCGGAACATTTTGCTCGTGGGGGCAAATTCGTCGATCCACCCGCCCCGACTCCCGGCATCCCCCATTCTGATTATCAAAAAATTCGGTTTGGCAAGCTTTCTGAACAAACCTAATGGATCGCTCCATCCGGCGCATTACGCTAAAACGCTGATGCGAACTACCTCGCTGTTTTGCAAAAGTTCCGGGGGAAAAGTAATTTCCAGTATTTAAGAATAAACCTATCTATTTGATTTATATGAATCTTATCGAGAACAACTCTGCTTACGACGACTATTTCCTCCAAAGCCAGTTTGTGCCGTTTGACCGGAAGTTTTACCGTAAAGCGTATTGGGTGTAGCATATGCATTTTGATTTGGACAAAGCTTGACTCTAATCCATGGGCTTTAACTCCTAGCTTTATTCCTTCGATTAAACTTTAGCGGCAATGGACAGTAAGCTGTTTCCCAATCTTCAACCCTACTTCATAAACCGGCTGTCCGACACGACAATGGATGGGGAAGAACGCGCTCAAATTGAAAATTTCCTGCTGGACGAACGTCCCGCGCCGGAAGGCCAAGCCTTATACAACAATCATTTAGGCAGCAAGCCGATTGCCAGTCTCAACGAATGGCAGCGTCGGCACAACGCCATTTACGTCAAAAAAGAATTGCAACTGGATCGGGGCAAGCCCAGTCAACCCTGGACATTTCGTCCCGAAAACGATTTCAACCGCCTGCGCCAAATCAAACCAGAGCTTTATCTTGTCCGGGTAGAAGATGCCGCTTGGCCGTGCAGCCTGATTCCCGACGCTTCTCCTGAGAAAATCCAAGCCACTATCGACGCATTTGCCAAAGGCGATGACGCTGCCCGCGTTTATCTTGAACGCTTCGCCGAGGCTTGGAATCTCACGCGCGACCAGCGCCCGCAATACGCCACGACCTTGCTGGAAGTGGAAGACATCCTCGACGAAGATGCGCCGGATTGGGCCGAGCGTCTGCGCGACCGCTTAGGGCTAGGCGATTACGGACCCGGCGTTGGCGGCGAGCCGGTTGCTATTTTCCTGATGCGATACACCGTCGGCGAAGTCATCGCCGCACTGGAAGGACAAGGCCATCCCGCCGTGCCGACGGTGTTGGACGGCAAGATGTCGCAGTTCTTTTATCCCAGCCCCAAGCCAGCCGACGGCTGCGGTCAAAGCCCTTACGGCCACACGCTGAACCTGAGTCTGGTCAATGCGGAAAACGATTACCGCATGGGCGTGGAACTGCTGCATCCGCTGCTCGACTACCGCCCCGAACATTTCCACCGCGTCGGCTTCATCAAACAACCCGTCACCATGCCTTTGCAACAGGCGCGGAGTTTCCATCTGCCGTGGTTGCGGTTGCAATATGACCGCGACGACTTCGGCGGCCATTTAGCGAGCGCCGCAGCATGAATGTGGTAGTCGCCGAAAGCCCGGCGGTGTTGCGCTGGCGGCAAAGTTTCGCGGACAACGCCGTAGCCGCGTTGGACGATCTGCTCACCGAAAGCGTGTTTTTAGGCCCATTCAACCGCGCCCGGCCGGCTGAAGCCTTGCAGCGTTTGCTGCGCCCGGATGAAACCCACCTTGCCGATACCGCGTTGACGCAATGGCTGCAATATCGTCAAGACCAGCCCGTGCCGCCCGATTTAAGCGGTGAAGCCTATGCCGATGCCTTGCTGGAAGCCTTCCGCGCCATAGCCTTGCTGCCATTGCCGCACACCCGCGCTTGGTGTGCGCAAACCCACGCCAGCCTGCGCCTCTGGCTGCGGCAATTTTATTTCGGCACCAGCCGTGACCCAGAATCGACCTTGCTGGTGGCCTTGGCCCACGGCCAACCCGACCGCAATCTTCTGCCGCTGTGGTTGGGCATCGTCAAGCGTGGCAAACCCTTGGTGCATGTGCGCACCGCGTTGATGGGCTTGGCACAAATGCCCGCCGACGACAAAGGCACGGTGGAACATGGCTTGCCTAAGCCATTGCTGCGTGGCGAGTTGGAATTTGCCGAAGCCTTGGCGCGTCAAGGCGAGCAGAAAGGCAAACTGTGGCTGGACGAATTGGATTTCCTCGCCGCCGTGTATCCGATCAGCAAGGATGAATGGGGGCGGCGCTTCCGTGCGGTCTTGGGCGGGCGGGAGGTTTCGCAGTCAGTGCGCAATTGGCTGGATCAGCGCTATCCGTTGGCATTCAAGACGGGTGGGGGGAATCATGGCAAAGGCTATTTGAAGCCGCCCCATATCGACGAACTCAAACCCCTGCTGTTCCGCATCAAAACTGATTACCAAGCAGTGCGCCCACAATTGCAAGCATATGTAGAACGATGCCGCCACTATTGCCGCGAAAGTGGTGACAGCTACTACACTGTGCGCAGCTTCTGCAATCTCGGCGACCGGCTCATCGACCACGATCCGCTTTGGGCGCGGGAACTGGCCCACGAAGCGGCGTTATGGGAACCCAGCAATCCCTACACTTGGAGCCTATTAGCGGAAGCCTTGGAAGCCGAAGGCGACTGGCGGCGGGCCGAGGCGGTGTTATGGCATGCCCGCCGCCGCTTTCCCCAAGACGCTTACCGCCACACCAAATTAGCCCACGCCCTGCTGTTGCACGGTCAAACTGATTTGGGTGAGGCGGTCTACCGCGAGGCCATCCGCCTGTTTCCCAAAGACCCGTATTGCTGGAATGATTTAGCCCACGCGCTGCGCACCAGCGACAAGCATGAGCAGGCCTTGCAGGTCTATCGCCAAGCAAAGGAACATTTCAACGACGATCCGGTGTTGAACACAGCCTTGACTGACACGCTGATTGACTTGGGTCGACTGGATGAAGCGGAGCAAGCCTTACTATGGGCCGAATTTGTGACCAATCCCGACGACCCCAAGCTGGACAATATCCGCAACCGCCTGCGCCGCGCCAAGGGTGGCGAACCCATCCGGCTGAAACAGCTAAGACCCTACGAAGAAAAACCCGGCGGCAATCTGTCCGCGCTGGCCGACATCAGCGGCATCGACCTGTCGCAATCCCCCGGCTTGGGCCGGACCTCGGTGTGGCGGCGCAAGGCCAACGGCGGTTTGGCGCGGGCGCGGCAAGCACTGCAAAACCTGCCGGACAGCAGCGCCAAGTTGATCGAAACCGCCTTGCTGCAAGCCGCCGAGCAAGATTGGCCGGCGGCGGTCGCATGCTTTGATGCCGGTTGGGAACGTTACGAAGGCGACGGTGTGTTGCGCGTCCACCGCCTTCGCGCCCACGCCCGTGCGGGGGAAACGGTTGATTGGTCATGGGAACGTCAGCTTTATCCTGATCTACTGCCAGTCATACACACTGAGGAAACCGGCAAACCGCCCCACCTGCAATTTAGGCTGGATAAAGACGACCTAAGTGAAGAGCAGCGCCAAGACCAATGGTTTGTTGATTTGGCAGGCCAAGTCGTTTTGCGGGATGTTGCACAAGAGGAATTTCTCACCGCCCGTCATCTAGCCTAATTCGGATTCTGAGGTGGCAGGGTGCATTGGGGAATAAACCCCACCTTTCGCGTTATTCGATTCATGTAGTTCGCAAGTTCACTACATCCAACTTCAACTTTTTCCTTGATTCCCAATCCTAGATAGGGAAACCAAATAAAATTCTCTATATTCTAATGCTTTCCTCCAATACGTAAACTTGAAAAGTAGGAAACCCATTAAACTGAAAGGCCAATGCCTATGAACAACTTTGCCAATTTATCTTTGAGAAACTACCCGGCAACTGCCATTTTAATCCTCAGCCTGTTCGCAGCCACTAGCCACGCGGCGGGGAAACAAGGCCAATGGGTCGATTTAACCCACGACTTTTCGGCGGATACGATTTATTGGCCGACAGCGGAACCCTTCAAAATCGAAACCGTGTCCGCGGGGAAGACTGAAAAGGGTTATTACTATTCCGCCTACCAGTTTTGCGCTGCCGAGCATGGCGGAACCCATTTGGATGCGCCCATTCATTTTTCCGAAGGCAAGCCGACTGTGGATCAAATTCCCTTGTCTAGTTTGATCGGCAAATCCATCAAGATAGACGTGTCAAAAAAAGCACTTCTTGACCGTGACTATCAAATTCCCGTGTTTGAGAATATCGACCATCTTGACCTTGTGCCCCACAAGGGCGCGGAGATTGTCGCCCTGCCCATGAAAATCAAGGGTGGCAGCGGTGCGCCACTGAGGGTCGTGGCGTTCGTGACCAAGACACCTGACTGAAGTCCGAAGCGGGCCGGGATTTGCAATCCCGGCCCGGACGTTTCGTGCATGGCTCACCGGGTCCGGCAATGCACAAAACATTGTAGGCGGGACGGCATATCCCGTCCGGCGTTGGTAGTGGCGCAATTCGCAAGCTCGCCATACGTCGAGCATGACCATTTCCAGCATCAGAAATACCAGACAACCTTGCGGTAACGCCAAGGGCCACTAGTCTTGTAGATGGCAATCAAAGCCATGCCTTTTGTGGAGGAAGGAAATGAAATCTCTGATTTTCCACTCGACAGGAGAGTGGCTACTTTGCCGTCCAGCGCATTGGCAAGCGATACTCGGTAGATCGCCGCGAGGGTTGCTCCGGGAAGTTCAGTAATGAGCTTAATCCGCCTGGTGTCCGGCATGGCTAAGGGAGGAATTCCGGCGCTGAATGGATGGGCCGTTTCGTCCATCATGGGGCTTTCACAGCGGGCCGTGCGCGGATCAAACTGATTACAGCGATAAACAACTTGCGCATCCTGCCGTGTGTTACCGGCGACAAACCCGAAGAGCTTGACTTCCTGCCCGGCAAGCAGCCGGTCGATTTCGCTGTATTCGCAGTTTTCCGGATTTTCGTGGCTGCTCACATAACCCGCCAATGCGACGGCAGCTTGACTTGGCGATAGGATGGGCAATTGGGTAAGCAGTTTCTGGAAGGCTGGAAGGTAGGCGCATTCGTCTTGTGCCTGCTGCGCAGTTACTGGGTATGGTGCAAACGTGGCTGCGAGAAGACATAGCCAAATTGCCCATAATCCGCCCCTCGTCATGTCACCACCAAGGTGCCGATGGCTTTGTCGTTCAATCGGCAGAGAATCAAGGACTCGAACACATCATCCCAACCCACAACAGGCGCTGGCTTGGCAGGTAACGGCAAGCCGAGCAATCCGGGAACCGTCTTTGCGCCTTGAACAAGATCGGAAAATCCCGCTGGTGGCGGCGCTACACCACTATTCGGATCGTAGATAAATTGGCGAACAGTTACGCAGCCTTCGGAGATCACCCCGGCATGTAAAAAGCGCGAACCCGTCGTGTCTGTGCCGATTCTGAACCAACTATTGTGGTATTTCGTCCAAGTGTTATACGCAGCCCGTGTCTGTGCTGATGGATAAGCGGGTATTGCCAACTGATAATTGCCTGGGGCAACCGGGGTGTATCCGCCATGTCCGCCGCCAGAGAAGGCGTTGCAAGGCCCGCGTCCGGCGAAATATAAGGTTTGAAGCTTTCGGTCAAATCGCACCGTCGTTGCCGGATTGTGATTGAGCTTGGTGGTCAGATAAGAATTGCCAGCGCGGAATGGCACACTTGCCTTCTTCCCCTTGTTGACACCCTCAAGAATCTCGAAATATTCCCGCTCGTTCTTTAATTCCAAGCGTTTGACTTTCAGACCGTAAGGTAGAGAGACGACCAATCCACCGACAAGTTGGACTTTTAACCAGCAATCACTGGTTCGTGAAATATAGTGAGTTTCCATGTTTGAACCTACTGTTTGAAGTTTATAAACGAAACGAGACAGGATTGGTCAACGTGCCGTTGCCTTGGGCATTGGCGATAAATCCTGTCCACATGATTTATTTTCCCCCTGCCGCCGCCCGCGCCAGCTTGCGCTTGTGCAGCCAAATATAGATGCCCGCCAGCAACACACAAAAGGCGATCACATCAATCACCGCCGCGTGCGAATACTTCATGATGAGTTCTTGGTTCTCGCCGATGAAGTAGCCTATCCACGTCAACACAGACACCCAAATCGCGGCACCGAGCAAAGTGTAGGCGGTGAACTTTAGATGGTTCATGCCGGCCAGCCCGGCCGGCAGGGAAATCAAATGCCGGATCACTGGCAGCAAGCGCCCGATGAAGGTTGATATTTCCCCATGGTCTTTAAAGTATTTTTCCACCTTGTCGAAATGTTCTTCGGTGATCCATACATATTTGCCGTATTTCAACAGCAGCGGGCGACCCAAGTAACGGGCGGCGAAGTAATTGGCATACGCCCCGACTAGGCTGCCCATCGTGCCGCTCAAGATCACCCACAGCATGTCCATCTTGCCCTGTTGCACCAGATAGCCGGCGGGGGGCATGACCACCTCGCTGGGGATGGGAAAAATGGAGCTTTCCATTGCCATCAGCAAAAAAATCCCGCTATAGCCCATGGCGCCAATGGTGGAAACCAGCCAGTTGATTAATTCGTGTATCACGTAAGAGTTCCTTTTTGGGTGTTATGTTCAGAGTGGGCGTCGTTTACAAAGTAACGCCCGGTTAGAGAGGGAAATGAAGGATTATGCCTAAGTTTTCGTTCTATCGGTCAACAAGTTAAGAAATAAAGCATCAAATTACGCTTGCCCTATCGGCGATGACAGGGAACACACCGCATTCCTGATGTTGGACAGCCCATTCAACGGAACCTTCCATGGATCATGGATGTCGAATCTCCCGCGTGGAGTCCTAAGCAAAACATGGCCTTCCCGCAGTTAGGTTCACTATTGCGTTGAACCATCTCCCGACGTATACTCTGTAGTGAGCTTATCAAAAGCGACAATCCATTAACAACCACTTTTGGAGGTAGGCGACATGAAATGGGAAACACCTAGCTACACCGATCTGCGTTTTGGCTTTGAAGTCACGATGTACATCTACAATCGTTGATTCGGTGTTGTTTTTTGGAAACGGGGCTCACGCACTCGCTGTGTGGCCCCGTTTTTCTTTGTGGGACAGGTTCTGCCGGCCCCATGCCTTCAATCCAACTGCCTATCTCATTCACAAAGTCCTATGAAAATCAGAGTCTTGGGCGCTGGTGCCGGCGGTGGCTTCCCGCAATGGAACTGCAACTGCCACAACTGCAAGCGGGTTCGTTCAGGTGCAATGCGAGCCAAGCGTCGCACCCAATCTTCCATCGCCGTCAGCAGCGACGGCAACCATTGGCTGTTGTTCAATGCGTCGCCAGACATTCGCACACAATTGGAAGCATTCCCTGATGTCCACCCTAAACACGGCATCCGTGACAGCGGCATCAAGGCCATTTTGCTTATCGACAGCCAGATCGACCACACCACGGGCTTGTTGATGTTGCGCGAATCCACCCTACCGCTGGAAATTTATTGCACCGAAATGGTCCGGCAGGACTTGTCCACCGGCTTCCCACTGTTCGGGATGCTGGAACATTATTGCAAAGTCAACCATCATCCCGTTCCAGTGGACGGAAGCGGCTTCTCCATTCCGCTGATCGACGATCTGCGCATCCACACCCATGCGCTCAAAAGCAAAGCCCCGCCTTATTCGCCGCATCGCCACGATCCGCACCCAGGTGACAACATCGGTGTCGTCATCGAACAGGTTTCCACCGGGCAGAAACTTTATTATGCGCCGGGGCTGGGCGAAATCGAGCCGCATGTCGCCCAGGCCATGCAAGATGCCGATTGCGTGTTGGTTGATGGCACCTTTTGGCGGCATGACGAGATGTCGCAAGCCGGCATCTGTGACAAACTGGCCTTGGACATGGGCCATTTGCCTCAATCCGGCGAGGGCGGCATGATAGAATTCTTGAACACCGCCAAAGCAAGGCGGAAAATATTGATCCACATCAACAACACCAACCCGATTCTGGACGAGGATTCGCCGGAGCGGATGACGCTGGATGAAGCCGGTATCGAAGTCTCCTTCGACGGCATGGAAATCAACCTGTGAGACAAAAAAATGACAATCGAAAATAAAGCTTGGAGCCGCGAAGCGTTTGAAGCCGAGTTGCGGGCCAAAGAAAAGTATTACCATATCCAACATCCCTACCATCTATTGATGGCCGAGGGGAAACTCGACAAGGAACAGATTCAAGGATGGGTGGCGAATCGGTTTTATTACCAAATCAAAATCCCCGTCAAAGATGCCAACATCCTTGCCAATACCCCGGACCGGGACACCCGTCGCCTGTGGATTCAACGCATCCTTGACCATGACGGCTGGGGCGAAGATACCGGCGGAATTGAGGCATGGACACGTCTGGGCGAGGCCGTCGGCATTCCGCGTGAGGAATTGTGGTCGTTGCAGCACGTCCTGCCCGGTGTGAAATTCGCAGTGGACGCCTACGTCAACTTTGCCCGCAACGCACCATGGCAAGAAGCGGCCTGTTCCTCGTTGACGGAGATGTTCGCCCCCACTATCCACAAGCAACGCTTGGCTGGTTGGCCGGACAAATACCCTTGGATCGAAGCCGAAGGGTTGGCGTATTTCCGCAAGCGCGTCAGCCAAGCCAGCCGCGACGTGGAACACGGACTCGCCATTACCTTGGAGCACTTCACCACCCGGCAGCAGCAGGAACGGGCGCTGGATATCCTGCAATTCAAGCTGGACATCCTGTGGACCATGCTGGATGCCATGTGGCTGGCCTACATTGACCACAAGCCTCCCTATTTCAACATATAGTTCGAACTTTTATGAACCTACCAGACGACCTACATGAGAGTGTAAAAATGGCTCTTGACCCAAGCAAAACCCTTAATTTCTCTCCAATGCTCCGTCTGCAATGGGAGGAAACCCAACAAAAACATGTGATCCTCTATCCAGAGGGGATGGTCGAGCTTAATGTCCCGTCCACCGAAATACTAAAACTGTGCGACGGCAGCCATAACGCGGAAGAGATTCTTGTCGAGCTAGAATCAAAGTTCAACCAGACGGGGTTGAGAAACGACATTTTCGGATTCCTTGAGGTTGCAATTGAAAATGGCTGGGTCAGTTAACGACACGATCACCCCACCCCGTTGGCTGTTGGCGGAACTGACCTACAGTTGCCCCTTGCAATGCCCTTATTGCGCCAACCCGATAAACTTTGCCAGCATCAGAAACGAGCTAAACACCGAGGATTGGTTGCGCGTACTCACCGAGGCAAGGGCCATGGGCGCGGTGCAACTGGGCTTTTCCGGCGGCGAGCCGCTAACCCGCCAAGATTTGCCCGTGTTGGTGAAACATGCCAGGGAACTCGGCTATTTCAGCAATCTGATAACTTCCGGTTACGGCATGACGGAAGCCAAAATAGTCGAATTGAAGGAGGCGGGCTTGGATCACATCCAAGTCAGCATCCAATCGCCGGAAAAAACCCTTAACGACGAACTGGCCGGCACCGAATCCTACGAACACAAAAAGGAAGTCGCACGACTGGTGAAAAGACACGGCTACCCGATGGTGTTGTGTGTGGTGATCCACCGCAAGAACATCCACCAGATGCGCGATATTCTGGACATGGCCAGCGACTTGGGCGCGGACTATCTCGAATTGGCAAACACCCAATACTACGGCTGGGCGCACTTGAACCGTGACCAGTTGCTGCCTACCAAAGAGCAATTCGAGGAAGCCGAGGCCATCGCGCAAGCTTACAAGGAGAAAGTTAAGGGCAAGATGAAAATTTACTATGTGGTCCCGGACTTCTATGAAAACCGGCCAAAGGCTTGCATGAACGGCTGGGGCACTACATTCCTCACCATCGCACCGGATGGCACCGCCCTGCCCTGCCACTCTGCGCGTGAACTACCGGGGCTGCTGTGCCCCAATGTCAAAGACCTGAGCGTCCACGACATTTGGCACCACTCCGATGCCTTCAACTATTTCCGTGGATTCGAGTGGATGAAAGAACCTTGCCGGTCATGCCCGGAGAAGGCCAAGGACTTCGGCGGCTGCCATTGCCAAGCCTACCTGCTCACTGGCGACATGCACAACGCCGACCCCGCTTGCAGCCTTTCCCCTGACCGCCAAAGGGTGTATGAAGCGATTTTCTCGGCACGGTATGACTCCGAATCGGCTGATGCCAAGCCCTTGGTGTTCCGCAATCCTAAAAACTCAAAAGTCCTGGCATCATGAAACGAAAGAACATTGACAAAATCGGTTGCGGCACACTGGCTGCCGACGGGCTCAACGAGCAAGGGTTGGCGGCTCAGTAGTTTCGTTTACCCTCGGCTTGTGACAAACTAAGCGCCAGAGGAGAATCCCAACCATGAATACAAGCCTATTCGGCATCTACGCCATCATCGCCTACCTTGCGGCCAGCGCTGCGTTGGTCCACTCCCTGCAAACCGACTACATCGCCACGGAGAACAACCCTTGGCAACGCTTAAGAATCTTAGGGCTGGGCTGGCTCGCCGCCCTGCTGCACGGAGCCAGCCTCAGCGACATGTGCGACAGGGCCGGCACCGTCAACTTCAGCTTCCTGAGCGTCTCGTCCCTGGCTGGCTTGAGCATCGGCGTAATCTTGTTGCTGGCCGCCTTGACCAAGCCAGTGGACAAACTCGGTGTGATTATCTTTCCGTTGAACGCTGCGATCATTTTTTTGAAGGTGGTCGTGCCGGAAGAAGCGCATACGCTGAAAATCC
>Ga0268283_1000494_pt1 | contig 25654 bp, 31 predicted proteins | sample saktaG_13_FD_190140 | JGI IMG/M metagenome (GOLD analysis project Ga0268283, IMG submission 190140) | Saline water microbial communities from Sakinaw Lake, British Columbia, Canada - sak_2013_06_06_36m | ecosystem: Environmental > Aquatic > Non-marine Saline and Alkaline > Saline ... | reverse complement strand
GTTGACCGTCCAAAACTTCGAAATTTCCTTGATCGGTTTTGACCCAATACATCACATTGAGCGGAAAACCATTTTTGATCGTTTCAATCACAGCGTCTCTCTGCTTGCCAGAATAAACAAATTCGCGCTGATACTTGGGACGAATATCAAGCTTCCCACCATACGCCACCACACCTTCTTCGGCGCTGTCCTTATATCCCTCAACCACTTCACGAATTGGAATTTTTTGCAGTTCGATTTTCATACTATTTAGATTTTCTATGTTTAATAATTATTTCTTATGCAAGTTATATTGTTAGATTTTTTTTACAACTTATTAATCACGGTCGAATAAAAACTTCTACGGATAATTTTTCACTTTTTCGCAAATCATTTTCAATTCCACGCGGATTTATAATTATTCCTTTTGGATCATACACAAAGCAAATAAGCATATCGCAATTGGGATGTTTTTCATATCTGCCAATATCTTCTATTAATTGACTTCCTAACTCTTTTCCACCAAGACCTAATCTTGTTTTTTTAATCTCAATCACGATTTTTTCTTGAGGCAAAAGAAAATCCATCCTAGAGCATTTTCCCGCATAGCTAGGCGTCCATTCCTCTGGCCTGATATCATCAAAATTTATTCGCAACAATGAATGAAATAAGTCCTGGACATCATACTCATCTTCAACAGAAATAGTCGCACGATTTCCATATCTGTCCTGTAATTGTTTTACAACTAAATGGAATCTTTCACAGACAAGCTTTACTAACTCAAAATTACTAATTTCTTTAGTTCTAGCTTTTTTTATTGCAATATTGCCAGATTTAAAATCCTCTTTTAATGAATTAAGTACTCCAAGACCACGTTTTATGGAATCCCGATCTAAATCAATTATATTTTTTTCAAATTCCTCTATATAAGGATTATTATCTTCAAGTTTTTCCTTTAGAAAATTTAAAGTTTGTATTCTCCACCCTCCAAAAAGACCAGCATCAATACTTCCTGAATGCTTTTCCGCATATTTAAAATTCTGACTACCCTTTGCCATTAAATTATCAATTATTTCAATTTCTAACAACATATAATTTTTTTATCAAAATCTTTTAATTTTTCAGAAAAATAATTTGCTAAAAGAAACCCATGATTCATGGAGACAAAGTCATTGAAAACTTTTTTTCCATGTAATTCCCGGTCGGTTTAAGTCAGAGATTTGAACCGACACCAAATTATGCTGCACCAGCGCTCTAGTAAATTTTTATTCATAAACTCAATACTTAATCGCATTTCCTCATAAAGCGGAATTATATTTTTATTTTTATCATCTTTCATTTCTTCAAGCCAGCCTTTTAAAATTCTCTTCGAAACAGTAAAATAGCGAGGATAATTACGTAATTCATACACAACCGCCACCTGTCTGTATAACTTAATTGGCTCATTTGGTGTATCGGATTGATTTAATTCCTTAATTAGCTTGTGATAATTATTAAAGTTCCATTCATTGATATAACGCCAATATTGCCAAAATCCGCCAGCAATAACAATGGCCACAGCAATAGCACCTTGCGATGTTTGAAAAAATTTTACTATTTGTGTGAAAAATTCGTTCATAATTTATACTTCGCTGTCGGTTCAAACCGAATATTTTTTCACTTTCTTATTTTTAATGAATAATCGCTTAAATGTTTCTTTGCCATTTAAATATGAACCTCTGCCGTAAATGCCCTTTGGGTCTTGATCTACACCCCGATTTGAACCAATAATTTCGAACTGTTTGGGATTATACTTATCAAGAAAGGTAATCGGCACGCCCATCACGCCAGCATAATCCATTGGGATTTCAAAAACTCTTGATACTTCAATCGCGTCATAGTTATCATATTTCGAATATTCTTCCGGCGAGTATTTTTTATACAAGGTCATTTCCTCATGACGTTTTGTGGTGTCAAAATTTGTGAACCACATAATACTGCCCATACTGAAAAATTTCACCCCATATTCAATCTTTATTCTCGACTCCGTTGGTATGTCATAGTCCATAGGAACCTGAAACCACTTTGTGCCACCATTATCATATCCTAACCACAGCTTATTTTCTTTAATAAACTTAAAAATTTCTTTATAAATAATGGCGTTTTGATTACCAAGAATCAAAAACTTCTTATCATATTCCACCAACTGCGCCACATATTCCCGAAATAGTGAAAACGGCGGATTGGTGACGACAATATCGGCTTCTTTCAAAAGTTCAACGCATTCATCACTACGAAAATCGCCATTGCCTTTGAGTGGCGTGGAAACGTTGGCGTCGTGTTTCAAGAGCCATTCAATATCCGTCAAATCAATCGCACCGTCAGTGTTGGAATCTGACATTTTGCTGATTTCAATTTTAAATGGTTGCTTGCCATTTGGTTTCAGTCCTTCCACCTCAAGAAGTGACAATTGACCACCGGCAATCGGCGATTTGACGAAGCTTGTGGCAATGAGCTTTTTCAATCCCAACGCTTTAAAGTTGGCGGCAAAATATTTGAAAAAATTGCTCTCGAACGGATCGTCGCAATTGCAATAAACCACTTTGCCATGAAATTGTTCCTTGTAGTGCTTCAGCTCTTTTTCAATGTCGGTGAGCTGAGTGTAGAACTCATCCTTTTTAGCACGGTTGGCTTGATGCAAGTTTTTGTTTGATGATTTGGTTGCCATAACTTCTTTCAATCTAACTTTTTCCCAATTATTCTTCGTCTTGTTTTTTCGCCTGTTATTTTGTATAATATAATCAAGGGTAATTTTTATATTTTCCAACAAATCATTGAAATCAATACTATCAAAATTTGCTTTATTTGCGCAGATAATCGAACTGCTATTGACAATATGTTTTTCAGTGGTTACAATTCCATCAGGAATTGTAACCACTGAACATCATTGAGCCATTTTCCTTAAAATTTTCGTAGTACCAGTAGGCGATATTCTATTTTTTCCAATCTAACTGCTATATATCACTTCTTGACAAAATCATTTTATTGATATATAATAGTTAGATTAGTGAAAACTGATCAAGAATTCTACAGCTGAAGGGCTCCGCAAGGAGTCCTTTTTGCATCTCTAAGGCGCAATTTCCTTTTTCCAACAGATAAAATTCCTGATTTTTTGTATATCATAAATCATCAAACCTTCTTTTTGCAAATCATTAAGCTCAGTGGCAACCTTCCTGGCTGTGGCAAAAATGTAGACTTTTTTTCCATCTCTTAACAATTGTTGCACCGGATCCGCGAAATCGCTATCCCCGCTCCATAGAACAAAAGCTTCAATTCCATTCTTATCATAATCCGTCAGCATATCCCGTCCCATTTCAACATCAAAATTACACTTCTTGTCTTCAATATACAATATTCCTTGTTTATTAAGTTCCTGCAATTGAAAATTCAAATACTCTATTGTTTCAATCTTCAGTTTTTGCATCAGTGGTTTCCTGACGAAACTTTCCAGAATAGCCGAGGAAGTCGAAGGAATACTCGAGACATCAATAGATTTTTTCATGATCTTAACCGGTTTTGTTTTCAATTCGTACCCAAAATGCCCAAGCTCTCCATTGAGTTTTTCGGAAAGGACATCTCCCGTCAGAGTACCATTGTAAATCTTGACTGATTTAATGCTATCGAAGGAATCAAAAAACTGCTTCAATCTTTTCGGCTCAATGTGCCAATGCAATTTATTTGCCCATGGCCTCACATTTGCATAATCGATATAGATGTTCGTCGGTTTGCTGAATATATTTTCCAGCTCCGATATTCTTTGAGGGTATTTTTCAGCCAATTCTTTTATCCGATCTGTTTTGGGTAAAAACATATTGTTTATTTTATAAAAATAAATGATATTCTATCACTATTTTATCATGCTACAAAAATTCGTCAACAACCCAATTCAAGTCTACCCCAAATCCCCGCTTTCGTAAAGAAAACAAGCCAATCTTGGGCTTGTTTTGCTATATATCATTTCCAATCACTAACAATCAACTTACTCCCTGATTTTTTCACCACCACCTTCTGCTTCTCCCGCCAACCGAGTTCGCGGATTATTTCAATGGGAATGGTGACGGCAATAGATTGTCTGCCGACTTTAGTTAGTTTTCTGATACTTTTATCCTCCAGCTTTCTTGTAGACATAGATTTTTGTTTTAGGAAGTTAGGTAAGTAAAGTATTACGTAATACTTTACTTACCTCCATTCTACCCCCATTCCCCCGCTTTGGCAAAGTAAAAAGGGATCATCCATAATGCGGATAATCCCTTGTTGGTTAGCTTTTCTCTGCTTATTGCTATTCCATTTCCATAGCAGCCCTTTGCATTGCCAGGTCCATTGACCCGAAACTAACATTTTCACAAAGGAATCGGACAGCCTCATTGATACTTTTTTTGTCAGCGGTCTTGAGTTTCAGGAATTCTTTCAATCTGCCTTCTGCTGACCAAAGACTTGGCAAATACCACAATTCCCAAAAACGCGAGTCTTCTCCTCGCTTGGAGCGCATGCAAAAGAAACCATAACTTTCAAGTCTCTCTGCCTGAATCACGTAGTTTTCTGGAGAATAATGATATCCGCACAGATGCTGAATGATAATTGATGGCGTCGCATATTTATCCACTTCGACAGGAAGCAACTGTAATTGCTGATTTCTCGGAGAGGCGCGACGCCAGAAAGGCAACATGTCAGCATCTTCAGTTGGACCAGGCACCTTCTCTCTTCTACGAATGACCTCCAGCCGTCCATCGGTTACCGTTACCCAAAAATGATTATGCACCATACACCTGATGTTTTCCTTTTCTTCCTCGGTTAGATTGTTCAGTATGATATGCTCCTTATCATTGGAATCGACTCTTATCTCGGGCAATTTTCTTGGTTTATCTTCGTCAAAATTCCACATAGACATCTCCCCCTTTCCCCTCATGGATTATCTTTTTGTTTAAAGTTCATCATCTCAAGAATGGTTCGAAAGACCTCTTTCTTAACTGTTAAAAAAATTATTGACATACCTGATTTCTGCCAGGGCGTCATCCATGTTTTCACAAACGCCTTCAAGAATGATTGGCAGGTTACTTTCTTTGGGCACAGCGTTCAATATTTCGAGTTGTTTTGTGATGAAAAGTGGCTCATGATATTCCACGAAACCACTCAGATGAATTTCGCTGATTCGGTCAAGAAACTTCTCAATCATCAGTTCTGCCAGTCTCATTGACCGGTCATTGCTAAAACAGTGATTGAGGTCCAAAACAAAACCAAAATTGGTAAGCTCGAAGAGCTGTTCTAAATTGGAGACGGTTCGATAGCTTGCCTTTCTCCAATCCGAGTTTTCAACACTGATTGGAAAGGGTAGGTTTTTCAAGACTGACCAATTATCGACAACGTCTGGATGAATCACTACACATTTAAAATCAAACTGCTTATGTGCTCTCGTAATATGCCCCAGAACACTCATTGTCTCAAAATTCAGATTATATTTCAAATCTGTCGGGGCATGTAACGAAACGTGCTGAAAATGATTACCAATGTCAACAGCGTCAAGATCAGCCAATTTAACAAGTTCCTTTTTGCGAAGACAACCGATCTCAATTGCATCGCCTCCCAATCGCTTGTGAAGCTTGATAATCCCCTGTGACACAGGCGGAATGCTTTTAAAAAGCGTTCCGGTGGACATGCCGATAATTCTTTTTTTCATCCCTTTTTCTCCTTTCGTGTATGGAATATATTCAGAATAGTCGAAGGACCTATTCAGTTTTTAAATAGCTGTGACCTTAATTTGTAGCATAGATGAGGCGAATAGTCAAACAAAAACGGCCCAATCAGGCCGCTATAAATCGCTTCTATTCCTCTTTATCCACCACTGTCTGAAATAGGGCATAGAAAGAGTGGAAAGGGCAAAGCCCATAGTCGGGACGATGGCGTTTATGAATGGTTTGGGGAGATGGGCGAAAAAGAAAAAAAACACCACGACCCAGTAGGTGAAAACGCAAATTAAAACTTTACGCGTGAGACTGGTTTCCCATGACTTGTCCAACTCCACTCGCGCATTGCGGTTTTTGATTTCTTTGATTTCTTTTTTGAGAATTTCAATGTCGAATTGTTCGGGCATAGTTATTTTTGTCTTTTTTAGTATATTATTTCCCTGCTTGGCACACTGCGAGACTGGATTCCCGCCTCCGCGGGAATGACACATGGGGATTTTTCTGCTTGGCACATTAAGGGAATGACACAGATGTAAGTAATTAATTACGTGCATTCCTATTTTAGTATAATTTGGCTTAGTATAATCTAGATTATACTAAATATTTCACTCCTTCCTTGCAAATTGTCAAGGACTTTTATTATTGGAATAACTATTTTCTCAAGCTACCAAGCACCCCTCACAAACCCTCCCTGTTAAATCGTATTTAACAGAGTAAGCTCAATTCCTCGAAAACCCCATCGATGAAATTGGTTGGTTTGAATTTGAAAATCGCCTGCGCATTTTTGCGGCAGTAATCTAGTTCGGAAAGATTATTGGTTTTAGTGTAGTGCTTGAAACTATCGAGCGTATCCGCCGCTCGGATGATGAGCGCATCGCGCCCTGCCTCTGCTGCGCGCTTGGCCAGATCTTCAATTCGTTCGTCCGAATTTTCGATTGAGCGATCCTTGGTGTTGGCTTTCACTAGCTGCAAAACAGTTTCGCCAAACTCTGCTCGAATGAGTTCATCTGTGATTCCGCTCCATTCCAGCGCGTCATGCAGAAGGCCAGCCAGGACTGCGTCGCGGGAATATTTATTTTCATAGAGATAGGTGCCTACGCGAACAACATGAAACAAGATCGGTTTTCTCGATCCTTCATATGAAACCGGAAAATGCGTAACGAGCATCCGCAGGGCTTTTTCAAATTCGATGTCGAATGATTCTGGCATAATATTATTTCTTTTCCTCTCCCATCCCATATTTAAATTTCATACCCAAAAATGTTCCCATGGCAACACCGGCAGCATAGATGACGATTGCAACAACGCTTCTTTCTTTGTCTAATTGAGCGATTATGTTGTAGATCACCAGCATGGTCGTAATGGTCACAAGAAACGACATCAAAACAGCTGGCGCGATTTTGTGCTTGGCTATATATCGCCAATTCAAAGTCAACAGAAAATCCTGGAAGATACCGACGAAAAAATAGATAACGATGTAATATTTCATATTTAACGAGGTAAACTACGCACATCTCTATTCTACCCCCATTCCCCCGCTTTGGCAAAAGAAAAAGGAGTTATCCGCATTGCGAATAACTCCTTTCTTTTAACCTATCAATAAATCCCTTAGAATCCCGTTCGATTCCAAGCGACTATTATTTACTAGTTCAGTTTTGCCTAGTTTAATGTACTTTTTGCTTTGTCTTTTGCGTTTCGTGTTTTGCATTTCGTATCTTGTTTTTCATGTCTTGCTTTTTGTGTCTTGCTTTCTTTTCTTTGTTTTCTTTTTCTATTTTTCTTTGCCTAATCCTACCCGTAGACGAACAAAGTCAACTTCACTAAGAAGGTCCTTAGTTAAGCTACATCTAACGTCAACCTCGCCAAAATCCTTTTTCGTGTATTCTTCCTTTTTAGCTAAGATTCTGATTAATTCAATTAAGTCACTTAGGGCTTTTTCTAAGCTTTCTTTAATTGAAATAATTTTCACTCGCTCTTTATCGCTGAGCTTATTTTTTTTATCATCGAGAAGAATTTGTAAATCTTTAACTCCATGTTCAGCAAGAAACCTATTATTGGAATTTACGAAAACTAACCTCTGTCGCATTTCTTTCACTAATTCATTTTTGTTCACTTGCTTGTCCTCCTTAACGTTTTGACTGTTAGATAAAAATGACACCAACTTCTGACAAAGAAATTCTACCAAACTAATTTTTCTAGACATAGTTATTACTCCTTGTGTTACAGTTTTAACACATCTTCCGCCCTCCTCAAGCACCACGCTCAAGAAATGGAAGTCAAGAAGCTTTTCTCCCACAAAAAACATATTTTGTTTTCAAAAAGCTATGAAACTAATTTGTAGCATAGCTTGGGATTATCGTCAAGCTTTGGCAAAAGTAAAAAGGAGTTATTCGCATTGGCGAATAACTCCCTTTTGTTTAGTATCAATCAGCCCGTCAGGGCTTTTTGGTGAAAATATTTTCAATTATTCCGTTGTTTGTCCGTCAAATTCAGCTTCATTCGCTTCGGCTTCGGCTTTGGTTGCTCTGATAATCCCGTCTTTGTGATGAGCAGGAGAATAGATGGTGTACATTTTTAGATCCTCCGTTTGTGAGGTATTGATGATGTTGTGCTGGGCACCGGCCGGAACGACAATCGCCACGCCGTCTTTTAGCTCATACTCATTACCATCAATGATGCATTTGCCTTCGCCTTTTTCAAAACGAAAAAACTGGTCATTTTCAGCGTGAACTTCCATCCCGATTTCTTCTCCAGGAAGAAGGCTCATTAGCACCAATTGACTATTTTTCCCCGTGTAGAGTACTTTGCGAAAATTGGTGTTTTCCACAGTCTCTTTTTCAATGTTTGTGTTAAATCCTTGCATATATTTTTTGTTAATAATTACTTTTTTATTATAAATCCAATTGAACATAAGCACAACTACTCTACGCATTTTTTATGTCTTTTTGAGTATCAGCTTCATCATCGGACCACTAATAAGACTGGTCACGATAGCCATCACTAGAAGTGCCACATAAACTCTCTCGTCTATTATCCCCGCTTGATGAGCTGAAGTGACGAGAATAATTCCCACTGCTCCTCTGGCATTCATCCCGAATCCTACCGCTAAAGATTCCCGGTCGCTTAATTTGGATATTTTAGCTCCAATCCAAACTCCTCCCACTTTTCCAATGATGGCAATTCCCAAAACAATTAATGCCAGAGTCAAGTCAAAATTCTTAATCAAATTTATGCCCAATCCAACTGAAACGAAATACAAAGGAGAAAAGACCGACATTACCACTTTACGAAGTGAGTCGTGCATCTTGTGCGGTTCGCAATTGGAAAACGCCAAACCAACAAGAAAAGCTCCCAAAACTGCGTGAATTCCGATTCGTTCCGCTAAAGCAGCCGAGGCAAGAACGAGAACTAGCGTTAAGCCCAAGAAAATATTATCACCATCTTCTTTTTTCTCGCTCCACGCTATAATTTTTTTGGTTAATTTATTGCCATAGGTAATCGCAAAGAAAAACATCGCCAAAACAACGGCTACCGTTATCAGTGGATTTATGTGGCTAACACTGTTAGGAACAAAATAGGCAGTGAGCAGAGCAAACAGAATCCAGCCGACAATGTCATCAATTGTAGCAGTCGCCAAAATGATTGAACCGACTTTGCTCTTGAGCATTCCCAGGTCCATTAGAATTCTGGCAATCACCGGCAGGGCGGAAATAGACAGAGCCGTTCCAATAAATAGTGGCAAGAGCCATTCATTTTCGGCCGGGAGATAATTCCAGATTTTTGGGAATAGAAAAACAGAAATCATTCCCAAGACAAAGGGAAAAATTGAACCAAAAATACTTGTCCAGATGATCGTTTTTTTCAGTTCTTTAATTTTGGACAGGTTAACTTCTAGCCCGATAATGAAAAGCAGAAGGATCGCGCCAAATTTGATCAAAACATCCCTGGAAACCAAAATTGAATCAGAATAAGAAAAAAGCCAGCTTTGCATCTGCGGGAAAAAAGTTCCCAAAATTGTCGGTCCGAAAACAATTCCACCCAAAAGTTCTCCGATAATTTTCGGCATTCCCATTTTTTGAGCCAAGAGACCAAAAACAATCGCCACCAAAAGCAACACGGAAAAAGAAAATATGAATAAAATTAAATCGGTATGGCACATCTATTTTGACTTATTACTCCTTTATTCTACTCTGCTCCAAACATTCAATTCTCGCATAATTAATGGGCGATCATGATTCCGCCCAGATTCTAGCATCTCTTATTATAAACAAGTTTAAACTCTTCCTGTATTTCTGATAAGCGCCTTCACTGCGACTGAAAATTTTTTTTCTAGCATAGAATTAAAAAAAATCAGTGCTCGATAATCTCCAGTTTCATCTCCCCTTCTTTGGCAATCAACTTAGCTTTTCCGCCGATGGGAAAAGTGATCATTGGAGTTGTGTGTCCAAAATCAACGCCATAAATTACCGGCATATTTTCCAATTCCTTTTTAGTCTTGATAATCTTTTTCAGTTTGTCCTGGCTGATATAGCCTTTCTTTTGGAATCGACCGATTACGATTCCCCTCACGCCGGAAAAACCGGGCTGATGGATTAGGGATTGCAAATTGCGATCAAACTCCACGTCAAATAAATTTCCAGCCGCATCGTCATCTTCGAGAAATAAAATGGTATCTTCCAGGCTAGGCATAAACTGAGTACCCTGGAGTAGATTCAATGTGCATAGATTTCCACCAATAATTTTTCCCTCTACCTCACCAGCGTTAATCAAAAGATAACCAGTGTTTTTGACGAACTCTCTGTTTTCCTGATCAAGGTACCACATATCATCACTCCACTCGCCTGATGGCAAAACAACAAATGCGCCTTCTTCCATCAAACACTTTTTGAAATAGTCCACGATGTCATCAACACCTTTTTGCATTCCGAAAGTTGAATAGTGCGGACCAGAATAATTAACTAATCCGGTTTTGTGGTAGATGGCGTTACTGAGCGCAGTGATATCCGAATAGCCACAAAGCACCTTGGGATTATTTCTAATCAAATCGTAATCTAGATAGCTCAAAATCTGATTGACATTAAATCCGCCAATTACAGTCAAGATTCCCTTCACATTTTTATCGGCGAAAGCTTCATGCAAATCAGCAACTCTCGACGCAATAGAGGAAGAGGCAAAATCATCCTTCTCTTCGGCATTTTTTGAAAAAGTAATCTTGAGACCTAGCTCTTCTAATTTTTTAGTAGCGCCAGCTCGCGACGCTTGAGAAATCAGCCCCAGACTTCGGGAGGGCGCAATCACCCTGATTTCATCGCCGGGTTTTAGTTTTTGTGGGATCATAAAATTGTTTAAAAAAATTAAAAAACTAGCTCAAACATAACCATATCTCGACATTGGATGCTATTTTCAAAAATTGGTTTTTTATAGTTCTTTACGAAAAAATCCCTTTTAACCCCTGAGATTCTAAAACCACATTTTTGATAGAATGCCAACTGATTAATGCTGGAATTTCCCGTGCCCACAATAAGCTTTCTTGCTCCTGTTTTTTTCGCTCTTCTTATTGCATCTGCCACTAATAATTTTCCAATACCTCGATTTTGTTTTTCTTCAGCCACGGAAAGATTAATAATTTCTGAAGTATCTACACTTTTTAAGATTAAGACGTAAACGCCCACAATTTCATTGTCTTCAAAAGCAGCAAAACAACTCCCCTCTTTCAAATACTTTTTAATTGCTTCAGAGGAAGGATCAGCCAAAAGCAACAGCTCAAACGGCGCTTCGCTACTTTTGATTTTTTTGACTGTGATGTTTTTCATTTTTTCAAATCTTCAATGCCGATTTTCCAAATACTTTTTTCTAGAAAAGCTTCAATGGTTTGACGAGTAGCTTTGTTGATCAGATTTGAATGTGAAAGCTTATTACTTTTGGCATATTCAACTAAGGTGATAATTTTTTTACCTTCCAAATACGCCAGTCGTTTGTGATAACTGTTAGTCAAAGCCTTCCCCACTATTTCTTCCATGACATCCGTTGCGCCTTTCGCATCAAAATCCCGAAACGCTTCGTAGTATTTTTGCCGATCAATGAATTTTATGTTTATCGGCACAAATCCTTCTCTGATTAGCAAATAATTATTGATGGCACGTCCAATCCGACCATTGCCATCACAAAATGGATGCGTGTGCTCAAAAGCCAGATGCAACCTCGCTACGCGCTTGATGATATTTTCATGACTCTGCGCGTTATATTCGGACAGCATTTTTTCCAAGCGCTCAACTACTTCTTTTGGATTGGGAGCAATGTGACTTCCCACGCGCACAAACTCATTTTGCGCCCTGAATCTTCCGGCGATATCATCACGAATATTGGCAATGAGCATTTTGTGTAGCGTCAAAATCACCGGAAGCGTCAGTTCTTGCTCTTTGGCTTTTTTATCGATATAGGAAACTACTCGCGCCAAATTCTTGGCTTCAAAAATTTCTCGTTCGCTGATGAAGCGATCCAAGTCGATTTGCAAAAGTATTTTTTCTGTCTCTTCAAGCGTAAGCGTACTATTCTCAATGGCATTGGAGTTATAGACTTGCTCAGCTACTTCTGCTTCGGAGATAAGTTGAATAAGCGCCTCTTTTCCAGTAGAAGCTTTATAATACCGCTCGCGCAAGGAGCTTATTTTATTGTACGCATTGAGTGTTTTTGCCATATACTAATATTATACACCTTTTCACGTTTTTGTCAACATAACCGTGAAAAATAGCAAAAAATCCTACTTTTTCACGGTTTTGGATATAATTCACAACCAATCAGCCACAATCTTGGCCATTTTTGCTTCGTGTTTTCTGAATGAGTGATCGGCGCCTTTCACGATTTCATAGTTGAAATCTGGTTTATAGCTTTTTAATGTGTCTACACTTTTTTTAACATCCACCCCAGAGAATTCATCAACCTCGCCATAGACGACCAGCGTAGGCTTTTTGATTGATTTGAAATGCCGAAAATATTCTTTCGTGGAAAGCCTAACTTTATTCAAAACTTCATGATATGGGAACGTATTATAATCAATGAATTTTTTTAAATATGTTGTTTCCATAAAAAGATTTATTATAAATTACACATACCCTAACCGCCTAAATTAGTCGAGAGTCGAGGACCGTCCTCGATTCTCGTTGTTTTGAGAATTATCTTCATAATTTCAGTATAGCTCAATTTTTAGCTAGAATAAAGCTGAGCCAAAGCCACCCCTCCATGGCGGGGTGGCTTTGGTTTTGGCGCTCTTATGCTTTTTGGTTAATTTAGGCCTAGAATTTCTCCGACATAATCGACGTCTTTGTCTCCGCGGCCGGAAAGATTGACGATAATAATTTCGTCTTTGCCTAATTTCCCTGCCAATTTGACCGCGTGGGCAACGGCGTGGGCACTTTCCAAGGCTGGAATTATCCCTTCTGTTTTGCTAAGCAATTGAAAAGCTTCCAGTGCTTCTTTGTCATTGGCAGAAACATATTCAACTCTTTTATCATCTTTCAGGTAGGAATGTTGCGGACCGACTCCGGGATAATCTAGGCCGGAAGCAATTGAATGCACTGGTAGCGGTTCGCCTTTTTCGTCCTGCAAGAGATAGGTGAACATTCCGTGCAGTGTCCCTGGCCTACCCAGCGTTAGCGTTGCGGCGTGGTCGCCAGGCTTGAAACTGCGACCGGCTGGCTCCACTCCAATCATCTTCACGCCGTCATCGAGAAAAGCGTGGAACAGTCCCATCGCATTTGATCCGCCACCGACGCAAGCGACGAGATAATCGGGTAAGCGATTTTCTTTTTCCAGGATTTGCTGGCGCGCTTCTCGACCAATGATCGACTGAAAATCGCGCACCATCATCGGATAGGGATGCGGACCGACGACTGATCCGATACCAAAAAAGGTGTCCTCATATTCCTGCATATAAACACCAAAAGCGCTATCGACGGCGTCTTTGAGGCACTGTCCTCCGCTTTCCACCGTTACCACTTTTGCGCCCAAAAGTTGCATCCGCAAAACGTTCTGATGTTGTTTTTTGACATCAATCGCGCCCATGTGAATTTCACATTCCAGCCCAACAAGGGCCGCTGCTGTCGCCAAGGCCACGCCGTGCTGTCCCGCACCTGTTTCCGCCAGCAGTTTCTTTTTGCCCATTCGTTTCGCCAACAGTGCTTGGCCCAAAGTGTGGTTGATTTTGTGAGCTCCGGTGTGATTGAGGTCTTCGCGTTTTAAATAGATCTTGGCGCCGCCGCATTTTTCGGTCAAATTTTTAGCGAAAAATAATGAGGAAGGACGACCGACATAATCAGTGAGAAGCATTTTCAGTTCCGCCTGAAAAGCCGGATCATTCTTCGCTTTCTCGTAGGCCACGGCCACTTCGTCCAACGCGTCTTTCAGTTGTGGCGGAACAAACTGTCCACCATACTCACCAAAAAAGCCTTCGCCATTTGGCAAGTTTGAATAATTATTTTTTTCCTGATTTGAATTGTTCATATGATTTTAAATTAATTTAATTATTGGCACACTTAAAAATTACGAATTGCTCTTTCGCCAATAATAGACACCGGGTTTTCGAAAATAGATTTTGGTTAGCATAAAAATGAAAGTAAACACAAAAAAACCGCCCTTTGCAGGCGGTGCGTAATCTCAAAAAAAGATGACAAAAACTACCGCCTACAATTTGGAGCGGTTAGCCAAGCCAAATTTTCTTGAATGCATCTTGTTTTCATAGTGGGATTGTAGCAGTGGGTTGGGGGGTTGTCAAATTGTGCCGACTTTAAATCTATTTAACCGCATAGTTCTGGGTAGCAAACTCGTATTGCTCAATGAATATTTTTTTCATCGGCACAATTGAATTGAGTTCGTAAAAAGCCAGCACGGCTGATTTATACTCCTCCTCATCCACACTGCGATATGAGAGCGGTGCCAAAGAGTTGGAAATTAACAAGGCGTTGGTCATAAGCCGGGACGTTCTTTTGTTTCCATCCTCAAAAGGTTGGATGTAACTGATGCCGAGCAGGGCCAAAAGAGCCTTGGCATAAGGTGTTTCACTTTTGGAGATTGCTTTTGACAAATCCTCAACTGCCTCTGTGATCTGATATGCATTATCCAGTGGATGATAAATCGATCCAATAATACCGACTGCTCTTGATCTAAAACCTAAACTCACATTTAAATCTTTTACGATGATGGAATGTAGCTCCTCTAGATTTTTCCGGGTAATGGTTTTAAATTGAATCGTGTGGGAACGGATATAATTAAACGCATCTTTATGGTTCAGAATCATCTGCGTTTCATTCTTGCTATGTCCCAGTGCTTCCTTGTTTTCTAAAATCAGCTTTTCCGTATCAAGAAGCGTGTAGGTGTTACCTTCAATTTTGGAAGATTTCCAAGAAAGTTCAATAACCAAACGCTCCAGCTCTTTTTTCTGGATTGTTGCCGATATGTCGATTATTCTTTTTTTATATTCATCGGTAGCCACTTCTAATCGCCCCAGATCTTCTTCGGTGAAAATATCAGTCGGAAAGTTGGACAATAGATTGAAATTATATTGGCTTAATCCGTAGCGCTTATCTGGTTCTATCGCTATGTATCGTTTAGCATCAATATCGGACAGGACTCGCCCACTGATACTTAACTCATAACTCGTAGATCGCCCTGAACCAGACACACCCAAAAAGCCCCTCTCCGCCAGTTCTGACAGAGCTCTTTTGATCGTTACCAAAGAAATATCTTCCCCGCTGCTTATCAATTCATTATGAAGCTCGGAAGACTGTATTTTCCCTTTTTTTAGGAAAATATCGATGATTTTTTGTTGTTTGCCAGTTAATTTATACATAATCGTATCATTTAATTACTTTAATCATATCATAATGATACGATTTCGGCAACTGTTGTCACTAATTCAAATCAGCACTTTTGCGCCGACTGCGAATTGTTTTTGCGGCATATTGTTATCTATAAATCACAATTATTTGCCGAATAATTAATTCATTGGCTTTGATATATTTTCCAGCGAAATCAAACCAAACGGTCAGAAAATCATCTTTTTTTAGTTTTCTGATTTTACCGATTTCTGGATCTTGGAGATAGATATATTTTTCGTCCAGTCCAGCCACAACTGAATAGTGACCATCAGCTATGGCTGAGTCTGCATAATCTGCTCTCCCGCGCGTAAACCAACTCACAATTACTGGTACGCCTTTTTTTAGCCATTTCTCAATATCCTTGTAATTACTATTATTTTTTATCTGCACTTTAAAACCAAGACTTTCCGTTGCTCTTTTAATTCCCTGATCATCCGTGCCTAAATCTTTCTTTGCGCCGCAAAGCTTTGCCAATGCTTTTTCAGATTTTTCCACGCCATAATAGCCTAGGACAATCTTAAGCGAAGCCGGTCCGCACATGTCGGCGTTTAGAGTTTCTTGGAAGGGTTGGGTTTTGAGAAATATTTTCATAAGCCCTGCAATTCAATCGCATTTTTAATAATTTTCAAGCTATCTGCTGAATTATAGAATTTGATCTTGTCTATATCACCAAGACTGATCCATTCGGGCATTTCGGCATATTTTTTTTCATGTTCGTCAAAATATTCTGTCGTCAATTCTCCGCCTACTCTTTTGCACAAATAAAACATGAGGATGGATTGAACGCATTTGTTTTCAAAACGAAATTTAAAAAATGAACTCTCGCAATGCACTATTCTGCCAATTTCTACATCCAACCCAGTCTCTTCCCTGACTTCCCTTTTTAGTGCGTCGCTTATCGATTCACCAAGATCAATCCCGCCACCAGGAAAATCATAACCATCACCCCACTGCTTGGATAGCAAAATTTTTCCATCTTCAATAATAACCCCATAAACCGAGGGTCTGAAGGTTAATTTGCTAACTGGCACACTAACTTGTTTTCCATTTAAATCCGTACAAATGATTTCTTTTTCCATATCTATATTATAGCTCATTTTTTAGCTGAAATAAAATCAAACACAAAAACAGGGTTTTAGCCCTGCCTTATAAACTTTCCAAAATTATTTACTAAGTTTTGAAGAGATTATACAGTTTTATAATCTCTGTGGTTTTTAGGTGGTGACCTCTGCCTGGACTTGAACCAGAACATCTGAATCGGTGTACACCGAACCGCTCTACCAGTTGAGCTACAGAGGCACACTACCTAAAAATAATTCCCTGGAAACGAGTCGCGGCTCTAATGAACTCCGCTTTTAGGAAGGCTCGTTCCCAGAGAATGGGATTCGGGAAGGGGTGGAAAAAACTAACGTAACCATTCCCCTCTTGGCCTGTTCGTAACCTGTCATAGCAAGGCAAGATGCACAATGCTCGAGGTGGATTCGAACTCGAACCAAGACCGGCGACAAAGATGTCTAGCGAAACAGTCACCACGCGGATGACCTATTTGACGAATCCTTGTGTCAGTTTTTTTGCTCCCAAACTTTTAAAAGATCAAAACTTAATAAATAATTTACATATCCCAACCTTTTGCGATTAGTCCAAAATCGAGTCTATGTGTAAGCTGTACAAGTCCTACATCTAACGATTATTTGGCTCGTTTCTGCCTTTGCTGTTACCTTAAATAAATTCAAGATTACGACCAGCGGATAATAATCATATCTTGCAACGCTAAGTTTGAACTAAAGCGTCTTCACGCAAGATACTCTCGATTATTATCATATCTCCCTAGAAAGGAGGTGATTCGTGGGAGGAAATGGGATTATTGCTATAATTTGCTTTACCAGAAGGTTAATTTTTACCATTTTACTCCCCAGAAATACTGCATTTGAAGTTGCCTAGCATAGTAATCCATTGATTTAGCTTTTCTTCTTAATTGAAGATTTCATCACGATAAGCGAGAACTCCATCCACTACTTCTTCGAATTTTGGCAAAACACCCACCAAGGTTACCAAGTGAGCCTCCCAATATTTTTTAAACTGCTCCAAGTGATTTTTATCCATTTGATAAATTAAGTCTTTATCAATTTTTCGGAAATTGCATTTTTCAAAAAAAGATTTTTTGATTAGTTTTAAATCCAGCTTCTTGTTTTTGGAAATATACCAAATATCAAATAAATCCCGACTTCTTGGATAAGTTCGAATGGATGCTGACGCCATCAATTTGTCTATAATTATTTCCTCCATTTTGGTTGTCATTATCCTTGGCTTTCCAAAAATACCAGTATCAGAATATGGATGAAAAATTTCTTGCTCTGCTGGAGTCGTGAAAAGTTTGTCGACATATGAAAGGTCTATTTTTATTTTCGATTTTCCTTTAACGCTCTGAAAATGCATCGTCCCCTTGAATGCTTCTTCACCATAATCCTCTCGCTCCTGTTTCACGCTAAAAAATTCTAGGGTCGTGCCAAATTGTTGATTAGCAATGCTACAAATCTGCTCTAAAACTACTTTCACTTCTTCTTCGGTTTTTAGATTTCGATTGAACAAAGTAAAATCCAAGTCCTCGGAAAAGCGATATTTGGTGAAATAGCACTTTTTGAGAGCGGTGCCACCACGAAACACCCAGTCTTTAGTCGCTGGATTTTCTGCAATAACCTTTAAAGCCAAACCCAGATGATAATCCTTCTCAATTATACTGGGGTCAACTTTTGCTATCGCTGCTTTTTGATAAACTTCGTCTCGTGTAATCATATTATCTTATGTAGTTTTCCAATTTAATAAATCTTCTTTAGCAATATTTATGCTCAACTTCCACTTAGAGTTCCACTGTGAATTTTCAGCTGGCAATAGCGGTTCCAAAGCTACTGAATTTGGATTAGTTATAAGGCTCTTTATTTTATCCAATTCAGCCTCATTAGAAATTTCTAGAATTTCCAGTAAATATCCCAACCTCTTGAGAACTGGTTGCCCCATCTTTTGGGCATATTCAACAATATTTTTTGATTGGTTTGTTTGATAAAAATTATATAAGCCCTTCACCGCCTCGCTTATTCCACCGCAATAAGCAGGAAAAGCCAAGCAGTCTACTAAGGTCTTTTCTTGGTCGGTAATATCAACTTGATGATTGGCTACCCAAATTTGTGTTATGCCAAAAAATCTTCTTGTATTGAGTCTGAAAAACTGATACTCGCTTCCTAATATATTTTTGGAATAGTTTACGATACTCTTATTAGTTTGAATATATGTTCGCTTAGGCAGTTGTTCTGTCAGTCCCCAATGATTCAAGGCTGACCAAAAAGATATAGCATAGGGCTGAACTAGGTTAGCTCCAATCCAAAAATTACTGGCTGTCCAGTTTTCCTGATATCCCTCAGGCACATACAAATACACTTCTCTTTTTAACCGAATAAGACGATTTTCTTTCACTAATTCTGATAATACCTTCCATAAAGTCCCCTGACTGAGATTACTAGAAAAATCCTTAATCTCAGAAAAAGCATATATTTCCTTGCCTCCTCTATTTAATTGGGCTAAAATGTTGTCCTTAGAGCTCATATTTTTAACAATTAGACTTAGTTACTTACCATTTATATACAGTATCTTAGCACATTGTTAAAAATTTGCAAATTTCCCGCAAAACACAAAAACAGGGTTTTAGCCCTGCCTTATAAATTATCACATCCTTTTGCGATTAGTCCAGAAAACGAAGTCTAAATCCTCTGAGAGATTCATTACTGAATCAATGTGTAAGCTGTACAAGTCCTACATCTACAGATTATTTTGCTCTGTTAGGCCTTTGCTGTTACCTTAAATAAATTCAAGATTACGACCAGCGGACGGTAACCAATGCATCCCATTGTCTCCTGTGAGGGAAATAACTTATTAGGACACATCTCTACGTTACTGTCAAATTCTCCCTAGAAAGGAGGTGTTCGCGGGCGTTTTTAGCGCGGGACTTTCGCAAATATGTGACTATAAATCAGTTGTTTATAGTAAGTGTAAATTATGTTGTTAATTGACTGGTTTCTATTACAGTATACAGGAAAGCTAGTTAAAAGCAAGACTAGATCGCTTCAATCTTTTGGCTATGTTCTTGAAAAGGTTGGATATTATTTTTCAATTCCCAACATTAACTCTGCCACTTCTTTCGCAACCGCTTCTGGAGTCAAATCTGATGTATCGACAATTGGACAATTTAATTTTTCAAACGCTTCTTTCATTTGTCCGGAAATGTAGATATTGCCATCGATGAAAACATTAATTGGTTTCCCGATTACTGTCTGGTCTTCATCGAAATAGCCGTCTTTTGTATATCGGCCTTGCAGGCGCTCACGAATTATTTCGGGTTTGGCATCCAGAAAAATGAGAGTGATTCCGAGTAACCCATCAGATAGAAAATTTTGAAAATCGGCTGGCTTAACAAAACCGCAAATTACGATGCTTTTGCCCTCTTTGGCCAATGCGACACCTGTCTCTACCCAATATTTAGTTTCTGATATGCGCCAATTTCCGTCAGCCCTTTCCGGCACACCTCTTTCGTCGAAATCGTGAATTTCATATTTATCATCCGGCAAAAGCGTTTTGAGATGAGGCATAATAGAAGTCTTTCCAACTCCGTTGACTCCGCTAATGAAATAGATTTTATTCATATTATCTTCTATATAAAAAACACCACGCAATAATTTAAGCGGCTAACTTCCTCAACTTTTCTAAAAAATCATCTGGATTAAAAATCTGAAGAATCTTAAAGCCCAATCTATCATATATTCCACTCTTATCTACGCAATCATCGATCAATAAAACATCTTCGTATGTCAATCCACTTTTCTCCAGATAATCATCAAAAAATGGGATGGAATTATCGCCAACATCAAACTTTAATATTTTATTCTCAAATGAAACCAGAAAATCATCAAAATAATCATCAAGCCTCATTGCTGGCCTAGTGTATTTCAAGAACGTGTCCATATTGTCTGTGGCAATCACACACTTAGATCCTTTTTTTCTAAGCTTCCCGACCAAATCCAACGCTTCTGTGCTCACTAATTGCATATTTTTGCAACTCTCTGCCAGATCTTTCAGGATTAAATCCTCTGGGTAACCGAACTCTTCGGATAACAGCTTAGCCATATGGCGCTCATCAAGCTTCGCTCGCATCCAATCATCAATCAAGTGTCTGTTTTTAACAAAAACAAAATTGACTATATTCTCATGCCAAGCATGTCTCACATGTTTCGAATCGGCCAATTGGCTCCAAAATAGAGAATTGGAAAGCGTCTTGTTCCAGTCGAAGAAGATTGTTTTGTATTGGCTGGCTATGCGCATGCTTGAATTGTACATGAAATACTAAAAATTTTTATACATGCGACAAGAAGGTGACTCGTAGGGGGACTTATAATAAATTTAAATAATCCAACCCAAGATATCCAACTTCGACATCCGAGCTTTTTCCACTTCTAAGTAATTCTCTAAATTCTGAAATTGTCATCAACACAACCTCTACGAATTCATTTTCCTCAAGTTTTTGTCCAGAAATTTTCTCGCAATCAGTAGACACAACGCAATTTTTTTCCATCGTAGAGTAACCATCGCCAATGATAGATGTTACAAATTTGGCGTTTCCCCCATACCCAGTCTCTTCCAGAAGCTCTCTTTCTGCCGCTTGCTTCGGAGTCTCACCTTTGTCAACATAACCGCCAGGCAATTCAGTAAGAATTTCTTTCGGCCCCGGTCTGAATTGTTTAACAAGAATAATTTTTTCATCTTTGGTAATCGCCAGAGTAGCCACAAAAACACTTTCCTTCTTGATATAAAAATCGCTGACTTCTCCATTTGGCAATTTGAAATCAACTTTTTCAATACCTCTCCCGTATTTACTAAAAATTTCCTCTCGGAAAATTTCCTCCCACTTTTCTATTTTGTTTGCCATAATGTATTTTTTAATCTAATAAAAACAAGGTGGATTAATTCATAATCCGCCTTGATACTACTACAGTTCTTGCATTTACGCAATATTTGATAGATATTAAAAGAAATTATCGCCAGAAACACCAAAATGACATAGTCCATCGAGATATCCCCCTACAATCTTATTATGCTCCCAGTTTCTGCAGAATAACGAATTGCAACACTCGCTCCTCATTTTGCGAAAATTATTAATTGCATTATTATTGCAATTCGGCAAATCCGCAATATTACAAATCGATAATTCATGCAATCTGTATTCGGCTAAAGTTAAGCAAGGATACATATAGCCGTCTGGAGCTATCAACTGATATGCAAGGCACACGAAACATTCATCTAGCTTTTCAATAAAAGTATTACTAGGATTAGTAATATTAATAAGCCTGCTCAAACCGCCATTAATTAGTTGAGTAAACAGGCCTATATTACTTTTTCTCCCAAGAAAATATTCAAGACCTTCGCACCTCCTAAATTCATCTTTCAGGTTACTCAAAAGAGCAATTAGCTGCTCTTTGTCGGGCAAGAAACTGATATTTTCTTCATGAAGCTTTCGCGTTAATTGTGTCGGACGAGACATCAAAAAGGCAGGTTTGAATTGGATATGCATCCTCTCAAGAGCTCTGCTATCATTCTTATATCTCGAATACACTTCTTTCACGAAAGGGATAATATCCAGCATATTATTTCTATAGAAAAGAAAGTGCACTCCGACATGGGGAATCTCCACACAATGCTTCAGATAGAATTCGATATTGCCTAAAACTTTCCAATACAATTCAGCGTTCCTTCCAGAGTATTTTCCATCCTCAACCGAATATACTGAAACCCTGACCCAATCAATGCATTTTCGCCATAAGCCCTCGGGAATAATAACCCCATTAGTTATTAAGCCAATTTTAACATTTGGGATTTTTGCGAGCTTCAGAACAGCGTTATCGAAACTTGGATAAAGAGTAGGTTCGCCACCGCCAGCAATTGTTATCGCTTTTGGTTTTATGAATCTAGTGATATTATCCAGCAACTCAAAGGGAATTTCCTTATCGCCTAATCCCCGAAAGTGACAATTTGGACAATTCAAGCAACATTTATCAGTAAGTTGCAACTCAATATGTCCAGCCTGACACAGTAAACCCTTATTTGCATCTGGTGAATCTAGAACAATCCGCTTTTTTCTGATTAACTCCAGATGATTCAATATTCTATTTTTATCAGTTGCAATATTCGCATAGATCATTGTAATCTCCTTATATCCATATTATTCAGAATCAGATAAAGTTAATGGACATATTGTCTTCACACAAAACCTTCTCATAAATTTCATTATGAGGAGAATATGTGCACCTTGGACATCTGTTCAAATCAAGCTTGTCATACATCTCCCAATGGTTACCACTCCCCCACATATTGAGAACATCATCAAGATTTCTCAAGTTATGGGAAAGTTCTAACGCTGAATCACCCCTTCTATCACAGCACTGACAAAGCTTGAAAGAATCAGGATGGTTTCCGGGGGCAGGTGGCGAAAAAACAGTCGTCATAAACAATGCGTGACATTTGACGAAACTGTTCTTTTTACCGAAGCTAGGAGTAAACTTATGGGTAACGCCATACACGGAAAAATTTTCATCTTCCATTTCCCTTGCCACTCTCAATTTATCATAAAACATCGAGATCGTTTTATCATCAAATGAGATTGCCTCTTTTGAATACCACGGTTTACCAGCGGGTCTAATATGAATACCTTTACACCCAATTGCTTTAGCCAATTTCGTAGCCGCATCAATTTCATGGACATTTTTTTCGTGAACAAGAAATTTATAGGTTACGCCAAACGATAATGGTTTTTGAGCTAAATATGTTGAATGCTTATGAGAATACTCCGCTAACACTTGCATGTTTTCAATGACTCTATCGAATTCGGATAAAGACACTCTCTTTAAGTCAGCAAACGTATCTGCCGTACCACTATCAACTGAAACGGAAACCCAATGACATTTAGACAAGGATTCGACAAAATTGCCAATATGACTTCCGTTAGTTACAACACCAACTTCAATGCCCCTATCAAAAAGATTATCTATAAAGGATGCCGTTTCGCTGTTCAAAAGAGGCTCGCCTCCTCCAGCTATACAAACAGCTTTCACTCCATATTTGCTTCCCTCATATTTCCAATCGCTCAATGCTTTGGCAATTTCTTCCAAAGCAACCCTGGAAAGCCCTTGTTTTGATTTCTTATTGATAATAGCCTTGGAATTACACCAAATACAATCATAATTGCAATCATTAGTTGGGTCGACAGTCACTAAGACTGGTGGTGGAATCACCCTGCCTCTTTCAATAGAGCTCCAACGTTCTAAGTGAGCTATTATTTTCAAACTATTGAAAGGATTGAAATTCCTACCGAAACTCCATTCTCCTGCTGTTTTTTTGGCCAAATCTTGGCTTGCATCTTCCGAATGCTTCATTTTTCACCCCTTTCTCAACTTTTTTCATTGAATTGTCAAAAAACGTTATCTGATACGATTATATATCAAAAAATACTTCTACAAAGAAGTATAAACACATTTTTACTTAAAAGTCAACCCGTACGTAACACCCCCCCCAATCACAAAGATCTCTTGCCTACAAAACCCCTAGCACCTATGCTTAGGCGAAATTTTTATTTTCCACAAACTTCTTTATCCGCTCCAGCAAGCCAATAAAAATAGAAAAGAAAAGCGGAATAGTCGCAAAGTATTGGAACTTAATTGCCAACCATATGGCATATAGATATAGTCAAAAGACCATATTGCCGCCACAACTAGGCAATGGACCACTCCAAACCTGGAAAATCTTCTTAATTTTACAGCATTTATATTCTCCCTCTCTAGATATGTTAAAAGCGCAAAAAAAGCGCCTTTTGTTTTTAATGCACCGCAGCCTCGGCGGGATATGTTTTTGGCTGGAAGGACAATTGCTAGTCGGGAATATTTTTGAGCGGTAGATTGAGGGAATATTGGCGAATTGGGAGAGCATTGATCTGAAAGTAGAATGGATGAAAGTCTTAATGAAAGATTGCGAGTTCTTACTTATTATAGCTAAACCAACGCCAGAAGCGGATCATCTTCTGCTTTGAGTCTAGCAATAAATACATTCTCAAATTCCATTCTAGGAAAATCTTTTTTCTATACTGCGCGGAATTTAAGTATTTTTTTACTTCATCGCTTTGCCTATTTTTTGCAATCAAAATATTCTCCGCCGCCAAGATTATTGCCTTAAACCTTAGCTTGCTATTAATTTTTTGCAATCTCTTTTGGTGATACAAGCTACTAATAATATTAACTTCGGAAAAAGAAATGCTTTTCTTTGTAAGAAAAATTTGGACTTCCTTGAGATTATCGAAGGTATTATTAGAAGAATTTAGCACAAAATATTGATTTTTGCTTTCCGGGAAATTTTTAACCCAAAATCTTTTCAGCAGTTCTGCTCCTGGAACCGTCAACCCCCCGCCTCCCACGAACAGAACTTGCGCTTCTTTATTTTCTTTAGCCAATTCAGCGCCAGCCAAAAGACGCAACCTTGAGTCTTCGGTTATTTCGTTCTTATTTTTTCCGACGTGAAATAAAATGCAAATGATTTTCATATATCTATTATAGTCGCTAATCTGTAAAAAAAGAAGGGGCTATAATTCCTCAAATTATAGCCCTTGTATTATATTGTTTGTTTATAATTTTACAAACTTACAGCCCATATCTGTCCTTATACCACCTGATTGTTTCAATCAGCCCGTCCCTGAGAGATACTCTTGGCGACCAGTCCGCCAAAATGTTAATTTTGGTTAAATTAGCCTTGATTCGGGTATTATCCGTCTCTCCCTTTCGCATCGGAACATGGACAATTCTGGAGCAAGAGTCAGTAAGAGAAATAATGTCTTTGCTTGCCTGATTGACAGTGATTTCTTCGCTCACACCGATTTCAAAAATACTTCCTTCGCACCGATACCAGTTGTCCATAACCGCCAGGGTAGCTTCAACAGTGTCAATAGTGTGAACCAAATCCATTGTCTGTTCGCCGTTGCCATAAATTTCAATGTCTTCA
>Ga0268283_1000493_pt1 | contig 25659 bp, 27 predicted proteins | sample saktaG_13_FD_190140 | JGI IMG/M metagenome (GOLD analysis project Ga0268283, IMG submission 190140) | Saline water microbial communities from Sakinaw Lake, British Columbia, Canada - sak_2013_06_06_36m | ecosystem: Environmental > Aquatic > Non-marine Saline and Alkaline > Saline ... | reverse complement strand
CGGAACCACCTTCTCCGATCACAATCGCCATAATCGGAACAGCGAAAGTCATCATCTCCCGCAAATTAAAAGCAATCGCGTGAGATTGACCGCGTTCTTCCGCGCCAATGCCCGGATATGCCCCCGGAGTGTCGATAAAAACAACCACCGGCAAATTAAAATCCTCCGCCATGTGCATCACCCTTAAAGCCTTGCGATAACCTTCCGGATGCGCGCAGCCAAAATTACGTTTTAAATTCTCCTTAGTATCCCGGCCCTTTTGATGCCCAATCACCATCACCTTCTTTTTATCTAATTTGGCTAGACCACAGATCATTGCCTTATCGTCGCCAAAAAGCCGATCACCGTGCAGCTCCACGAAATCCGACATAATCATGCTAATATAGTCTAAAGTATAGGGGCGTAAAGGGTGCCGGGCAAGTTGAACCTTTTGCCAGGCAGAAAGATTAAGATAGGTCTCTTTTTTTAAATGCTCCAGCTTATCGTCAAGCTTCTTAATTTCACCGGACAAATCAATCTTCTTTTCAACCATAAAAGATTTCAATTCTTGAATCTTTTTTTCTAACTCCACAATCGGTTTTTCAAAATCTAGTCCGGCCATAAGTTTTATTCGATTACCGTAACTTCTGTGCCGACGGGCACAATACTATAAAGCTCCTCAACATCCGCATTCGCTAAACGCACACATCCCTGGGTTACCTGTTTGCCCAATTCTTTTGGCTCAGTAGTCCCATGAATACCATAACCGGCTAAATCAAAACCCATCCAGCGCGTGCCCAATACATTCTCCTGGCTTTCCGGAGGCACTACTGCCCCCGCCTTAAACCAGGTAGGGTTGGGAAGCTTATTCACAATTTTAAATGTGCCCACAGGAGTACAATTATTTTTACCGGTAGAAACAATATAGGTTTTAACAACTTCTTCGTTATCTTTAAGCAGCAGTATATTCTGAGATTTATCCACCAAAATATTAAACGGCACATTCCAGACCTTAATTTTGCGGCCAGGAATAATCAACGCGTCATTAATATTATTACTTCTTTTAATCAGTTCAGTGGTAGTTTGATGCTCACGCGCGATCTTATTTAATGTATCTCCCGGGCGAATTTGATAAACAATACTTTTAGGCGTAACTACCCCTGAAAATAACAGCTTAATATTCAACTCTTCTGTTTTTTTCTGCCAATCCATTACTTCCTTCGATTCCGGAAAATCATTTACCAGTTTCTGATATAATAACTTCGCTTCCCAAAGATTGCCCTTAGCCTCTAAAGCACGCGCCTGAACAGACAAAGTCCGCGCCGACAAACGGCTAGAAGATCCAATTTGTTTATTTGTTTTTTTACTAATTAAAAAAACAACTCCGCTCAACAGAGCCACTGCTACCAAAATAATCAACACCATCTTTTTATTCACTTAAAAACCTCCAATTTTACTTAATTCTGGAAACCAAAGCAATCAGAACCCCTAGCAACGATCCCACAATTACTTCTACCGGAGTGTGACCGATAAGCTCCCGCAAACGTATCTGTTGAATCTTGCCTCGCCAATAAATATCATCCATGATTGTATTTAAAATCCCCGCCTGTTTACCGGTAGAGCGGCGCACTCCTTGAGCATCAAACATCACCACAATTGCAAAAGCGCATGCCAAAGCAAAATACACGCTATCAAATCCACATTCCAAACCGATGCTCGTTCCCAGGCATGCAGCACCCGCGGCATGCGCGGAAGGCATCCCGCCGCTTCCGATAAATAATCGAAAATCAAACTTTTTCAACCGAAAGACGCCAATCACCACTTTAATCGTCTGAGCAATCAACCAGGCAGAGATAGTAGTCATTAAAATCTTGTTCCGATATATCTCTATAATAAAATCTTTCATTATTCTTTAGTTTTGGCTGGAATTACTTCGATCTTAATCTTTTCTAGCGTTGAGCGCCCATCGCGAATTAAAAACCCCTGGTTTCCCTCTGTTCTAAAATTAGGAGCTTCCGTTTTATTCATCCTTAATTCCCGAATAGCTTTTTTTAGTTCAACCACTGAGCTTAATTTAAACCTAAGTTGTTCATTTTCTACATAACTACGCTGATGGCCGGCAATCAACGCTTTATTCTCTGCCTTCAAAATAGCAAATTTAGCATTTATCGCCTCAAGCTCATTTTGGGCTTTGGAGTTAGCCCGAAAAAGACCACCCATCCTGGTTGTGCTTGCCTTTAAATAAGCCCGAAGTTTTACATTTCTAGCAGTTAATTGCGCATTGGACTCCTGCTCCTTACTTAGCTCCTGTGATAAGTTGTGCTTCTCTTGTGTTAATGTCTCAACCTCGCCTTGAGCCTGCATCAGGCTTTCTTGAAGCCGAAATCTGGCCTTTAATTCGCTTACATACCTAATCATGCTAAAAGCGGTAACCCCGATGAGTAAAATAAGCGCTAAATTTTTAATCATGTCTTTATTCATAGACTCATATTATATAATCCTTCGCTTAAAAAGCAAGTTATTTTCCTTAAAAACTAGTTAGATTATGGAATTTTATGCGTCTATTATCCCAGAAGGAGGAAAAATGATCGCAAAAACTCACAGTTTCGGGCTTATCGGTCTAGACGCTTATCCAGTAGAGATAGAAATCGATGTTGCCAATGGTCTTCCGGCAATCAATCTGGTTGGCCTGGCGGATACCTCGATCAAAGAAAGCAAAGAAAGAGTCCGCTCGGCCATAAAAAATTCAGGATTCCAATGGCCTGCCCAAAGAATAACCATAAACTTATCGCCTTCCGGAATTCGCAAAGAAGGATCATGTTTTGACCTAGCCATTGCTTTAGGCATTCTCGCCGCAACCGAACAGATTAATATGGATACACTTAGAAATTATTTCTTTCTCGGGGAGCTATCTTTAGACGGGCAGCTGCAACCCGTGCACGGAGTTTTAACAATCAGCCTAACCCTGGCTAAATCTTCAATAAAAAATCTTATTCTTCCAACGAAAAATGCCGAAGAAGCGGCAATTATACCCGAGATATCCGCCTGGCCGCTAAAAAACTTAAAAGAAACAGTCCAATTCTTAGCTGACCCCGGTTCCCGACAGCCGCTAAAAATAGAAATTGACCAGATCCTCAAAAATAATGCTAATTACGCCTTAGATTTCTCGGAAGTCAAAGGCCAATATTTCGCTAAAAGAGCTTTGGAGGTAGCCGTGTCCGGAGGACATAATATCCTGCTCATCGGCCCTCCGGGAAGCGGTAAAACAATGCTTGCCAAAAGAATCCCCACGATCATGCCGAGCCTCTCTTTAGCTGAAACTCTAGAAATTACCAAAATTCATTCCGTAGCCGCAACATTATTAAGCAAAAATGGCTTTGTCGGAACCCGACCTTTTCGCGCACCGCACCATAGCATCTCAGATGTCGCTTTAATCGGCGGGGGCAGCATACCTAAACCCGGAGAGATTAGCCTGGCTCATTTAGGAGTTTTATTCTTAGATGAGCTACCGGAATTTAACCGCAAAGCCCTGGAAGCGTTGCGCCAACCATTAGAGGATAGCTTTATCTGCATCAGCCGCATGAAAAAAACTTTAATTTTTCCGGCTTCCTTCATTCTTGCGGCAGCACTTAATCCTTGCCCGTGTGGAAATTATTTTAGCCAGCAAAAATCCTGCCACTGCCATCCTACAAAAATTAGAAATTATTTAGGAAAAATTTCCGGGCCCTTGCTCGACCGGATCGACCTGCATATTGAAACGCCGCAAGTCAAATATCAGGAATTGTCCGATAACCGAAGCGCAGAATCATCACAAGCAATTAAACAACGCGTAGAAAATGCCCGCGCGATTCAACAACGCAGATTCTTGGCAACCGGCGAAAATAACCCTAAAATATTTTACAATGCCCAAATGTCTAACAAATTAATTAAGCAGCATTGTGTTTTAGATCCAGCAGCCGAAAAACTGATGCGCATGGCGATAACCGAGTTGGCCTTATCGGCAAGAGCTTATGATAAAATTCTTAAAGTCGGGCGCACGATTAGCGATTTAGCCAATAGCGAACATATTCATGCCGAGCACATCGCCGAAGCAATCCAATACCGCTGTCTTGACCGCGCATTCTTAGTCTAACAATAAGCAAAAAGGCTGAACGGTTAAGTCCAGCCCCTCCTGCTTGGAATGCGTAAGATTATTTAGCGTAAATACCAGTTACCATTTTTAAGATAGAGTGACATATTGTTATTTTTTCTTTCTTTTTAAATATTCAGCCTGAATAACCAAAGCTAAGCCCGCAATAACTAAAAATACTCCAATAACTACAGCATCTTTCCCAGCATAGACAGTGCCAAACTTTGTACGAAAGAATTTTGAGAAAATTGTATAAAATCCGAAAATTATTACTAATATTCCACCTAAACGCTCCATTATCTCTTCCTCCCTCTCCACTGCTTCCCTGCTCCGCCTATCTTCTCTCGCCGGCGCTTGCCGTTAGCATGTTAAATTATAGGCCGGTTTCCACATCTAAGGAAAAACGCCCCCGTTTCTTTCCTCTTTTATCGCGTTTAACAATTCATCCCAAAAAGTAAGGCCGCTGACATCCAGGCAAGTTTGTCCCCAAAAAATGACATAAGAAGCGCCTTCCTCCTTGCTCAACAAAAACATCTCCTGCAGCTCCTCTCGGGTGGGATAGCGCGCCCCCGCCATCCGCGCTTCCTCGACAACATTGCCCTCAAATATATCAGTGTAGGAGAAACCCTGAAGCGCAAGGATATATTTCTTGAAAGGAACTTCCTTGCGCAACCAGGAAAGATAATCCCGGATAGCCTGGCGATAATCAACGACGTTCCTGTCTGCAAACGGGCTGGTTAAATTAGCGATATTCTTCGGTATAGGATAAAAGTCAAACCCCACAATATCGGCATATTTGCTGTATTCTTTAAACTTTGCCAAATGCCCGTCTATCTGTGCCTGCGTTATCGAAGGTGGATTATTGCCCTCGCCAATCGCGCCAGCAAAGAGAGGGCCATGTATTATCATAACCGGGATTCCGGGATCAACTGTTTTAACACGTTCATAAAGCCTCCTGCAGGGCTCCAGCAGATCGCGAAAGGTAGGCTCGTCATAGCTATAAACGCCAATAATTCCTTCCCGCCCCAGACAAGCGATCAATTGCTTAAGCGGGTCGTTCTCCAGTGCCGGTAAAGGCTCAGAAACAGGGTAAGCTATTTCACCTGGGACCAACAACTTGATCTTATATTTCTTAAGCGCTTTCCAGGGTTGTTTATTCGGGTCACAGGGAGGGAGAAAATCAGGTTCATAACCAAGAGAGCGGGGAGGCGATTCCTTATATAGAAAAGTCATACATACCGCGTCTACTCCAGAAGCCTTAAGCATGCTAAAGATTGCATCATAATCCCTCTTCTCTCCTATCGGTTTAGGAACTCCCGCCATCAGAAATTCAAGGCTTGCAACGCTATTATGATCCTGCCTCTCCTTCGAAATAACGTTCACTCGCGCGCCATTGATCCTCTCGACCTCATCAAGGAAAAATGTCAGCTGGACACCATGAAAGTCTATTCTGATATACTTATTAGTCCTTTCAGTCACCCTGCCTTCTACGGTTTTGCCGGATTTAAGGAGTATGATTTCGGCAAAGGCGACGCGGGAGAAAAATAAGCCTGCCAACAATAACAAAACCATAGCCCTGTTCTTCATCTCTTCCTCCCTCTCCACTGCTTCCAACAACACATAACTTAATCTATCTCTTATTAATTGAATTTACTAATACCCAGAGAAAGTAACCCCAGAAAGGAAATGTAACCGCTACCAAAGTAAGGATAAGAAATATTTTTAACGCTAAACCTTTAACCTTTAACGCTACAATTATGATAGCTATAATCGCTAATAATAACAACGGTCCACCAATAAGCATAGTGCCTCCTTTTGTTTTATTCTATCCAGAACAAAATCTTACAAGCATATTTTACCACAAATCCCAAAACTGTAAGCAATTTAGTGGGCAAACAAAAGGGCCAAACAATTAAGTTCGGCCCTTTATAGTAATTTAAAGATATTGCTTAGCGTTTCTCCTACTTAAGAGGACCTTTCGCCACCTTAATCGAGCCTCCCGCCCATTCTTGATAAACCGGCATATCCTTTTTATCCGCGTCCAGATGCCGCAAATACTCTTCCCGGACAATCCCCTTGGTAGTGGCTAGAAAATACTTCTTCGCTTTATTGTAAAAATCTGAAGAATAAATAATAACGCCGTAAGTATCTTCAACGCCGGATTTGGTGGCCATAAGCGTAAGCTTAATCTCTTTAGTTTGTCCCTGCTTAAGCGCGCCCTGCCAGTTTTCCCACTTGATTAATTTAAAATCTTCACCGGCGACACATACCATCTTCACTTTATCTAACCCGAATAAAAGCGGAGTTATCTTAATACTAACTATAAAAGGCTTATTAATCTTTACTTCTTTTGGTTTAGAGAAATCAAATTTCCAGAAAATTGGCCAGGCTGCTCCGGAAGGAGTCTTGGATACCTCTTCGCCCGAATCATAAGCCTGCCTCGGAATTGACCCAACTGCAGGGGTATTCACCCCTTCGCCACCTGCCCAAGCCAATGTAGAAGATATCAAGCATAAGAAAAAAAGTTCGCTCGCCGTTCTTAACATTTCCCCTCCTATTTAATTAGGCCCTAAGATAAAAACAAGGCACATTATTTATGAATCACTACGCACGGCTTTTTATCACTATTCTTACCATTTGCCCATATGTTCCGGAAATCTTTCTCACTGATTACCACCCTGGTGCCTCCGGCAGGATCATTGGCGTAAACATTTCCACCCTTTATATCAGTGACCAAAAGATAGTGTCCTTCCCCGGCTGTCTTATCAGCATAATCTCCTTGCACAGGAACAATAACCAGCCCGCCACTTTTGATTTCCCTTTTAAGATAATCCATAGCATCGCCAATAATAGTCCACCAGCTAAAATGTGAATTCGGCAGATACTTATTTGCCTCATCAATAAGCTCCGGGATATATGCTCCCTCATCAGGGTTCATCCCGCTTTCTTTAATTAATTGCTTCGTAGGTATATTCTTACCAAAATACTCTAAAGCCATCCCCAATGCAGTTGGACCACAAGCTGCTTGACCGACAGCTCCATTCTTAGGGTCATTCTGGTCTCTTAAAGGAACTTCTTTTTTAGGGGAGGCTTCTTTTTTATCAGAAAAAGGCGCTAACCCGCGCCAGGTATCCCCTGCAAAAACATTATTAATTACCAAAACAGAAGCGCACAAAAAAAACAAAATAAATACTATTTTTTTAATTAATCTCTTCTTTATATTCATCTTCTTTTTTATTATTTTGTAATTACTTCAATTACAATGCTCGAGCTGGAGATACTGCCGGCATCGTCTCTAACGGTAAGGGTAGCGGTAAAATTACGTGAGCCAAAAGTAGTGCTCCAATAAGTATTCTCAACATTCATTTTAGTTGAAGTATCTCCATCACCAAAATCCCAATCATAAGCAACGATCTTACCCGATTGAGAGTGTGATTTTTGTGCAGAGAAATTTACTTTAAGCGGTGAGCTACCTTTTACCGGCTTAGCTGTAATTACCGCCACTGGAGGCACTAAAACAGGTTCCACTATAGGCTTAATTATCTTAACCGGCTTAATTTTCTTAGCCGGCTTGATCGTAACTGGTCGCTGTATAGGGGCAGGAGCAGGTGCCGACTCCATAACCGGAGTCAAAACCTGTTCCTCAGCCGGAGCTGATATCGACTCTGCGACTGGCGCCAATTTAGCTTCAGTTGCCAAGGGCGGAGCAACAACCTCCGCAATAACGGGTACCTCTGGCTGGACAGCAATCTCCGGAGTAGATTCAATTTTCGCCACTTCCAAAGCAGCAGCAACCGCATTTTTCTGAGAAGCTTCTTTATTTAAATCCTGAACAATATAAGCAGCCAGTTTTTCATTTAAAGCATTTACACGAATCTTTTCAAGTTCCTCTTTTTGCTCATCGAGCTTATCTACTTTTTCTTTATATTTAGGATTACGATTATATTTATAATCGGATACCGCCGTAAACGGCCAACGCAGGACCCCGCCGACTAAATCCACAAGTATTTTTGGTGTATCCCAAAAATACTCTTTAAAACGCGACTCAATCTTATCCATCTTCTTGTAATAATACTCAACCGTAGATCGCCGGCGCTTAAACCGCTCTTTAGCTAAAGCTAAATCCGGTAAGGATTTTTCTTTTCCTACGGTATATTCTAAAATCGGCTTGCCATCATAACAAGCCAAATAACCCTGGGCATTTGACGTAGCAGGCTTCTGAAATTTATAAGTAGCGCAACCGGATAAAATCAACACTAAAAAAATCAAACACAATAGTTTTTTCAAAACTCTTCTTCCTTTCCTTTTTTTCATACTTAATTTTATTAAGGGCGCATTAACGCTAATGCTTCAGAGCGAGTTTTTTCATTTTCCTTAAAAATCCCCCGCACCGCGCTAGTCACCGTCATCGTTCCGGGTTTTCTCACCCCACGCATCGACATACATAAATGTTCCGCTTCAATTACCACCATCACGCCTAAAGGCTTTAATTTGCTCATCACAATCTCCGCAATTTGAGTGGTGAGTCTTTCTTGAACCTGAGGCCGGCGCGCTAAAACATCCACTACCCGGGCAAGCTTACTTAACCCGGTAACGCGCCCATTCTTAGGGATATAAGCGATATTTGCCCGTCCTAAAAAAGGCAGTAAGTGATGTTCGCAAATACTATATAAAGGGATTCCTCGCAAAAGAATAATTTCATGATGTTTCTGATCCAAGATCACTTCCAGCTCTTTTTCAGGATCCTGGTTGATCCCGGAAAAAATTTCTTCATACATCTCCGCAACCCGACGCGGAGTTTCCAAGAGATCCTTCTTCTTAGGATTTTCGCCAATCGCCTCTAAGATGCTGCGCACTGCCTTTTCTATTTTTAGTTTATCCATAAATTAAAATTATTTACCGATACAAAATTGACTAAAAATCTTATCTAATAAATCTTCCGGGAAATCTTTACCTAAGATATTGTCCAAGTACCCCAGCGCGTCTTTTATCCCTTGGGCAATAAACTCTGCGGACAACCTATTATCTAATGAATTGTTCGCTTCTGCAATAAGTTTTTCTGCTTGATCCAGGGCCTGGGTGTGTCTTAAACTGCTCACCATTACTGACTCAATAGGCAAAGCGGCTTTTTGATGCACCTGATTTAAGATTGCCTCTTCCAATAAATTAATATTTCTAGATTTTTTCGCAGAAAGCTCAACTAAACAGGGAAAGGTATTTTTAATAATCTGTTTATTTATTTTCTGTTTTAAATCTATTTTATTGATTACCGCAATAACTTTTCTAGATTTGAGTTTGCGAATAAGCGATAAATCCCCCTGACCTAATCTTACGCTACCGTCAAAAAGCACAATTATTAAATCTGCCAGCTTTATCTGTTGCCAAGCGCGGACTACCGCTTTTTTGCCAACTAAATCTTTAGCTTTCAATATTCCGGCAGTATCCACTATTCTTACCGGAATACCTTTAATCTCAACTAACTCCTCGATGGTATCACGGGTAGTGCCCGCTAAAGGAGTAACAATAGAGCGCTCTTTTCTAAGAATCGCATTTAAAAGCGAGGATTTACCCACATTGGGCTTGCCGCAGATGACTAAGTGTATACCTTCTTTATAAATTCTTGCAAATTTGGATCCGGCCAGTAAATTTCTGATTTTTTCCCGGGCAATCCGTAAAGTGCTTTGCATTTTATTCTTTTGCTCTGAAACGCCATCTTCCTCCGGGAAATCGATTTGCGCCTCTAGAAAAGTAAGCGCATCTAACAACTGGTCTCTAACCTGTTTAATCTCGCTCGATAACCGGCCCTGAAGCTGCTCCACGCCAATCTTTAAAGCAAAATCGGTTTTCGCCCGGATAATATCAATTACCGCTTCGGCTTGCGCCAGGTCAATGCGCCCGTTAAGAAATGCCCGGCGGGTAAATTCACCGGCTTGCGCTAAACGCGCTCCGCAGGCTAAAGCGAGCTTTAATGTTTTACTTAAGGCAACAATGCCACCGTGACAATTAATTTCAACCACATCCTCCTTAGTATATGACTTAGGAGCGCGCATTAATGTCAGAATTGCTTCATCAATAATATTTCCCGCATCAATAATCTTTCCATAATGCAGAGTATGGCTCTTAAACTCCAAAGGATCCTGTTTATCCTTGGGGAAAAATATCTTCTTAGCAATACTTAAAGAGTCTGTGCCGCTAATGCGCACAATGCCAATTCCACCCTCACCGATCGGGGTAGAAATAGCTACGATCGTATCGTTTAAGCCCGCTTTAAACATTTCGATATTCTCCCACCACAAATAATGATCCGGTAACTAAAATTAAATCCTCTTTATGCGCTAACCTACCGGCTAAAATTCTAGCTTCTTTTACACTTTGCGTCAAATATAGTTTTCGCTGAAAATATTTAGCTAAGCTTTGCGGAAGCGCCGCGCGCTTGGTTGAGGCCTGCGTGAGAATAATATCATCCGCCCAGGAATTAAGGCTTTTGCATATCCCGGAGATATCTTTATCCGATGAAATTCCCAGAATTAAAATTAGTTTTCGATATTTAAAATTATCTCTAATCGCTTTTTTTAAAACAGTCACCGAAGCTAAATTCTGCGCGCCATCTAAAATAATTAACGGGCTCTTTCCGACCACCTCACATCTTCCCGGCCAAACAGTATTTTTAATTCCTTGACGAATCGCGGAGGGTTTAATCTTGATCTTGTGAAAACTTAATCCTTCAACCAGGCCCACCGCCAAAGCCGCATTCTCGATCTGGTGTCTTCCTATAAGTTTTAAATGCAAATTTTTATAACTACTATTTAAACCCTTAATAATTATACCCTTTTTAGAATCAAAATATTTTATTTTTCTTGTTACTTCATAAAGCTTGGCTTGGAATTGCTTACACCGCTGATGAATTATCTTTTTGGCTTCCGGAGGCTGTCGGGCTGAAACTACAATTGCGCCACGCTGCTTGATAATCCCCGCTTTCTCTGCCGCAATCTTACTTAAAGAATTGCCGAGTGTTTGCACATGCTCTAAACTAACCGGTGTAATTCCACAGACCAAAGATTTAACGATATTGGTCGCGTCCAACCGGCCTCCTAAACCGGTCTCCAGCACTACAAAATCAACTTGCCGACGTTTAAAATACCAGAAAGCCAAAGCAGTATAAACCTCAAAAAAAGTTAGCTGACCAGATTTAGGATTATGATTATAATTAGCAATCAAAGGTTTTAACTCTTGCACTAAACTGGTTAATTCTTTTTTAGAGATCAACCCTTCAAAATCTGCGGCTCTCGTTTTCTGATTACGGGAATGCGTCGAAAGAATCCTGATTCTTTCCCGGAAATCATTTAAATGCGGAGAGGTATAAAGCCCGACGCTAAAACCTGACTCACGAAGTATATGCGCCACAAAAGCACAGGTCGACCCTTTGCCCTTAGTTCCAGCGATATGAATAACGGCTAAAGCATCTTGAGGATTTCCGATAAGTGCAAGCAGGCTTCGAATACGTGTTAATTTTAAATCTTTTTTATAGGAGTAATTTGTATTTTTCTCGTAGTTAGTAAACGAGTTTAAATAGCGAAGAACTGCGTGGTAGGTCATACATTAATGCCGGAAATGCCTTACGCCGGTGAAAACCATGGCCAGTTTGTACTTATTGCAAGAAGCAATAATTTCTGCATCCGCGATCGAGCCACCCGGCTGGATAATTGCCTTAGCCCCGGCTTTATGCGCCCAAGATATCGCATCGGCCTTCGGGAAGAAAGCATCAGAAGCCAGGCAACTTATCCGGCTAGTTTTAGCAGCTTTACTTTTGGCAAGCATTACCGAATCTACGCGGGACATTTGCCCGGCTCCGATACCTACAGTTTTAGTGCCCACTGCTAAAACAATCGCGTTGGACTTTACATGCTTAGCCACCTTCCAGGCAAAAATCAAACTTTGCATCTGAGCCAAAGTGGGTTTCTTCTTAGTTACAATTTTTAAATTATTGATATCCAATATATCTAAATCCGCGCTTTCCAAAAGCAATCCGCCGCTAACCCGCTTAAGCTGCAGATCATCAGATCTGCCCCAATCTTTTAGTTCCAACAAGCGTAAATTTTTTTTATCTTTAAATAGAAACAAGGCCTCTTGATCAAAACCCGGGGCCAGGATACACTCTAAAAATCCGCTTTGTATAATAATCCGGGCAGTTTTTAAATCCATTTTACGGTTTAAAACCACAATTCCGCCAAACGCCGAAAGTTTATCCGCTTTCCAGGCATTTAAATATGCCTTAGCTAATTCTTTGTCTTCAGCAACCCCGCAAGGATTATTATGTTTTACAATTACTGCCGCAGGGCTCTGGAATTCTTTGGCTAATTCTAAAGCGGAATTAAGATCCAAAATATTATTAAAAGAGAGTTCCTTGCCTTGCAATTGCTTAATGTTAATTAAACCAGCCGACTTGCCCTTTTCTTTATAAAAAGCCGCTTTTTGATGCGGATTTTCTCCATAACGCAGATCTTGAATTTTTTCAAAAGCTAAGGTCAGCTGGCGAGGAAAATCTTCAGAAGCCTTTGCGGTTTTAAAACTACTGCTTAAATAATTATAAATTACGGCGTCGTACTTGCTGGTCTGTGCGTAAACCTCAATACCCAGCCGGCGCAACAAATCTTCCGGCAGGCTACCATTATTTTTTCTTAACTGCAAAATTACTTCGGCGTAACTGTTTGGGTTGCAAATCACGGCTACCGACTGACAGTTCTTTGCCGCTGAGCGCAGCATCGCCGGACCACCGATATCAATCTGCTCAATAATCTCTTCTTGGCTGGCATTTGATTTCTGCGTAGTCTTTTCAAAAGGATACAGATTAACAATTACCATATCAATCAGACCGATGCCCTGGTTTAAAAGCGCTTGAATATGTTCTGGTTTCTCCCGAAGCGCCAACAAGCCGGCATGAATTTTAGGGTGCAGCGTTTTAACCCTTCCATCAAGCATTTCACTAAAACCCGTGTACGCCGAAACTTCCGTTACCGCAATATGATTATCACTCAAAAGCTTAGCGGTGCCGCCGGTCGAAATAATTTCTACGCCATATTTTATCAACTCTTGCGCAAGCTCGACAATACCGGTTTTATCGGATAGGCTAATTAATGCACGTTTAATTTTAATCATAACTAATTTTATTATTTAAGTTATCCACAGAGTAGCTGACGTTTTCCCGTTTCGCTAAGGAAAAAGTAAGACGGGATCCCGCAAACTCTGGATTAGTAGAGCGGGAAAACGTCAGCTACTAAACAAACTAACGGTCTCTTACTTATTAAACCGGAAATTAGCTAAATCACCATCCTGCATAACATAATCTTTTTGCTCTAAACGCATCTTACCGGCTTGTTTGCTCTGCGTCTCTCCACCGCAAGCTATAAAATCGGCAAAACTGATAATCTCCGCACGAATAAACCCCTGCTGAATATCAGAATGAATCGCTCCGGCGGCTTCCCAGGCGGTAGTATTTTGTTTAATTAACCAGGAGCGATTTTCTTTATCCCCCACCGTTAAAAAACAAATATATTTACTTTCGGCTAAAACCCTCGCTAAAAGCGTGCCCAGATCCTCCAATTCCTCTTTTTTAACCACCACCACCGGTTTAAGCGTAAACAAGCCATAGCCCGAAATAATCTCAAGTTCAGGCGCTGCTAAAGCTAAAGTTGAAATAAATTCTTCTTTTTCTAAGGCCGACTTCATTTTTTCCAAAACTACTTTTTCCGGCTCAGGGGGGTTTTTAGCCAAACGGGTTTCCATGAAATCTAAATCCTTAAGAATTAAATCCATTTTCGCCTCCGCCGGCAGAATAATCACATCCGCATCCAGCGCTAAATCTTCGGCAATTAATTCTATCTGCGGATAAGTTTTTTTCTTCGCCTTAACTAGTTTATCCGCCTGGTCGAGCTTAAGATCTTTAACATTCTGCCGGCCTAAAGGAATCTCGCTAAAAGCAAATGCGCATATTTTCACTAAACACTCCCTTTCATCTTGAGCTTATTTCTAGATTAGACTACTATCACTGGCGTTTTAGACGCCAGTGATAGCATTAAAAAATTAAACAATGAATAAAAATTATTCCAGGTAGGTGTAAATCTTGCCTTTGTAATTACGTAATACATACTTGCCCTTAGCCTGGGATAAAATATAATTCGGGCCCACCGGGATCTTCCCGCCGCCGCCCGGACCGTCAATCACGTAAGTCGGAACAGCATATCCGGAGGTATGACCGCGTAATTTCTCGATGATATTAATCCCCGTAGCTACCGGCGTGCGGAAGTGTTGCGTGCCCCTAACCGGATCACACTGATAAATATAATACGGCCTAACTCTAATTTGCAAAAGATCATGCACCAGGCGTTTCATAATAAACGGCCGGTCATTAATCCCTTTGAGCAATACGGATTGGCTGCCTAAAGGTATGCCGCTTTCTGAAAGCATGTCACAAGCATTCTTGCAGCGCTTGGTAATCTCTTTAGAATGGTTAAAATGAATGCTCATCCAAATCGGTGAATATTTCTTAAGCATCCCGACTAATTTCTCGGTAATTCGCTGCGGTAACGTCACCGGAACACGCGTACCAATTCTGAGCAACTCCACATGCGAGATAGCGCGAATTTTCGAAATCAAAGACTCCAGCGCATCATCTTCCAGAATCAGCGGGTCACCGCCAGAAATTAATACGTCGCGAATCTTGCGATTAGCTTTAATATACTCAATCGCCGCATCAAATTTAGTTTCTGGGTTAACATCTTTTTCTTCATGATCTCCCACTAAGCGCCGACGGGTGCAATGCCGGCAATACATCGCGCAATGATCCGTTGAAAGCAACAAAACTCTATCCGGATAACGGTGCACCAAATGCGGCGCAGGAGAATCACGATCTTCAGCGCAAGGATCCGCCATTTCATGAGGGGAAACAAAAAATTCATCACTGACTGGAACGGATTGCCGGCGAATGGGACAATTGGGGTCATCCGCATCAATCTGACTTGCCCAATAAGGCGTAATCGCCATTGCTAAACGACCTTTCGCTTTATCAATTCCCTTTTCCTCTTCCGGAGTAAGCTTAATAAGCTGCGCCAGTTCTTCTTTGGTCCGAATACGGTGCTTAAGCTGCCAATGCCAATCTTCCCAGTCTAAAGGATTAACATCTTTATAGAGAGAGATCTGTTGATAATCGCGTGAGCGCTTAACCGGCCGATAAATAACGGGCGTTTCGCTCTGGACCTTCTGATTCTCTAAGCTCGTAGTATTATTCAATTTAAGCCTTTGTCCTTTCTGAGGCGCTTAAAAGTATTGCCTCAATAAGATCTTCATATTTCATCCCGGCAGCATAAGCCATAATCGGAAAATTTGATTCCTTAGGATCTAACCCCGGCAAAGGATTAATCTCCAGAACATAAGGTACGTTATTTCTATCTAAACGGATATCCGTACGCGAAATATCTAAACACCCCACCGCTCGGTGAGTGCGCAAAGCTACATCTTTAATTTTATCTTCAATATTTTTATCCAACCGGGCCGGACAATGAAATTCCGGCACCAGCCCTAATTCCCGATCGCCCTGAAATTCCTTCATCTTCCAGGAATAAAAATACTCTCCGCTCTTTTGGCAGCTAGAGAAATCAATCTCTAAAATCGGCAATACACGTGTCTTGCCATTTTCCAGAATACCGACGGTCAGCTCTTTACCCTCAATAAACTCTTCCACCAGAGCTTCTTGCCGGTAGACATCAATGCATTCTTTAATCTTACGAAAAAGGTCTTCAGCATTATTTACGACATTAGTTTTATTAATCCCTTTTGCTGATCCTTCACAGTTAGGCTTAACAATCAAAGGAAACCTTAAATCTGAATCGAGCACTTCTGTTCCCTTAACGAAAAGTTGAAAATTCGGAGTGGGAATATTTTCAGCTTTAAGTATTTTTTTAGTTAAGGTCTTATTCAACGCTAGGGCCAGTGAGAAGGTATCCGAACCGGTGTAAGGAATATTTAAATAATCCAGCACCGCTGGAACTTCACTTTCACGAAAACGCCCCTGTTTTCCTTCCGCAATATTAAATACCATATCTACTTTATTTTTTCTAAAATAAGAAAACAAAGCCGGGTACTCCACATCGATCGCCTCTACCGAATGCCCCTTAGTCTTAAGCGCGGCAATCACAGAATTAATCGTCTCCTGAGAGTCGCATTCAGAAAAATAATCCGCCGGTTTTAACGGATCTTTCTTTTTTAAATTATAGGTTAAGGCCACGCGCATTTTAGTTTTCCCGCCGGTTATTTATCATCGAGGCGGGATCCCGCTCCGCGGGAAATCCGTACCGCTTTAATGCACTATTTAAAATCTTACCAACCATTTGCTCATAAGTAATGCCGATATTTTTAGCTAAAAGCATAAAAACATCTTCCGTCGACAAAGAAGGCAATGGGTTGATCTCTAAAACATAGGGGTTACCCTGTTTATCTACGCGAAAGTCAACCCTTCCAAAATCCCGACACTCCACACAACGATAAACCTGCAAAGCCAGATCAAGCAATTTTTTCTTTAATTCATCACTAATCTTAGCCGGACAGATGTATTCTAACCGATCAGAAGTAATCCGCGCGAAGGTATAGAATTTATCATTTAATTCTAATTCTCCGTCTATCTTTATCTGCACTACCGGCATAACCTCCGGGTTCTCATTACCGACAATTGCCACGGTAAATTCTTCCCCAGAGATAAATTCTTCAACTAAAGCCGGCTGTTTATAGGTTTTAACAATAAATTCTACTTGTTTGGTTAGTTCCTCCATATTTTCAACGCGCGAACTTTCACTCAAACCCTTGGATGAGCCTTCAAAACGCGGTTTAACAATTAAAGGAAACGCACAATGATCCTGATTAATCAAGCCGTCAGTAGAACTAATTTCAAAGAACTTCGGAGTGGGGATACCATCAGCAATAAAAATCTTCTTGGCCATTACCTTATCCAGAGTAAGCCCCAAGGTTAGAGCGTCTGCTCCCACAAAAGGCACCCCCGCCATTTCTAAAAGAATAGGCACCTGGCTTTCACGATTTCTTCCGCTTAAACCTTCGGAAATATTAAAAACAATATCTACTCCTAGATTATCAATGATTTCTAAAAGATTAGCGGCATTGCCGATTTTTTTAACTTTAAACCCATTGGAGGCAATTGCCTCAGCAATAACATCAATGGTATCCGGGTGATCAAATTCCGCATTAGCGTCTAATGGATCATCCGCTTTAAACTTATAATCTGTTTTTAAATCGTATGTTAATCCTACTGTTTTCATGATTTCCCCAAAGAAAAAGGGCTCCGACCTACCGCACTCTTGAGCCCTCAATAATCTATCCGATTTTTTCCAACTTAGTTATAAACCCCCGATAAATTTATGCAAAATATAGTATCTATGCTCTTTTTTTACCACAATATATTGACATTGTCAAGTATTTTTTGCTTAAATTGACAATTTTAAATTTTTATTTTTATCGTCGGGAATTTCGATATTTCGGATGCAAAAAACTGCATTTTATGAAGCTAAGGAAAAGGGGGTTCTTCTGGCAAAGCAGACAAAATTTTATTTTTATAAAGATCGCTGGATAGTTGATTGAAATTTGTAAAAACGTAACCTTGGATACCCAAAGATCTCGCGCTTTCCACTAATTCCGGCCGATCATCAGTATAAAATATCTCCTGCGCGCTAACGTTCAGTTTACGGATAACTAAATTATAAATTTCTTTATCCGGCTTAACTAAGCCCAGTTGGTAGGAAAGATAGATATCGTCAAAAACCCCAAATACCGGAAAATTTTTCTTTAAATAATTGTAGTGCAAAATATTGATATTCGAAAGCATGGCCGTTTTATAGCGTTGGCGCAAGTTATTCAATAGGCTAAAAACCGCGCGATTCTTGGCGCTTAAGAAAAATATATCATTCCAGATTGGTTCAAATGATGCGTAACTAAGCTTTAAGTCTAACATCTCTTTAACGCGCAAATAAAAATCTTCAGGGGTAATTTTTCCGGACTCAAATTCAACAGTTACGCCAGATTCAAAAAAAAGATCATAAATCTGACGGGGTGTTTTGTCGCAAAATTTCGCAATCCTCTCTGCCGATCGAGTATGATCAAAGTCTACCAACACCCTGCCTAAATCAAAAAGCAAAACCTTAAAATCCTGACGCATAAATTAGTTACCCTTTTCTGTATTTTTCTTAAAAAGATCAAGGAATTTATCTTCATACTCCTTGTACACGTTCCACTGGTCAAGCTGAACCTTCAACTCTATGGCTTTAGTAATATCCAAACGGCTTTCGGCAAAAAGCTTTTCGATTTTTTCTTTTACCGAAACAGGCAGATGAGTAAGCTGGCTTAAGGTTTTTTTGATCAACTCTACCTCTTCTTCTCCAATGGGGGCGTTTGCACCAACGCTGCCGAGCTTTAAATACTCTAGCAGTTTATTAATTTCGTTTTCCATCGCGCTGGCCTGTGCTTGCAAGGGAGCGACATTTATCTGAATATTTAATATTTTCCCTAAAGCCATCAACACGGCAGCGGAGGCTTTGGGATTTTCAATCTGAATAGTGTAAAGCGGAATCTCCCCTAACAAACAGAACCCCTTAAGCTTGGCCTTTTTAGCGATTCCTAAAAATAAACCGTTCATCCCGCTTACCTGCCCATCGGTTAAAGACACAAAATTATATTTCTGCAAATGATCTTTTGTTTTCTGGTCCGTAGCCACAAACCATACCCCGGAATCCTGCGTGTGATCGGTGGCCTGAGGCATAGAAGCAAAACTGACCACTGACTCTACCTTTAAATCTTTAGCCAGGTCAATGATAATTTTAGAATACCGATTGGCCTTAGATAAATCCGGTTGCGCATTGCTCAGAAAAATAATTAAATCATTCTTCCCGGAGCTGGCGCCTTTATTGACCGGATTCTTCCAATAATAGAATTTCCCCTGAGGAAGCTGCGGCACCTCTAATATCCCTTTAGAAATAACGCTTCCGGTCTGATAAAAAAACTCCTCCGGCATAATCCGCGCAAATTCCTGGCACTTAAGCTCACTCACTAAATATTCTGCCGCCTTAAAAGCCACCTCCCCCATTCCCGGCCAAGCAACAATCAAATAGGGTTTTTTTAGTAAAGGTTTTTTAATCATAATTAAAGCTTCCATGTTCTCTTTCTGCCTGCCTATTAAATAACGACCCGGCAAGCCTGCATTTCTTACTGTTGGTTAAATTTATATTTCTTTAAAAATGCCACTAAAACTTGCGTGCCCTTGTATAAATTATTCAAACTCGCATACTCATCAGCGATATGCGCGCAACCTTCTGTGCCAAAACCCGTGGCAATCGCCGGAATATTTTCGGCTTTAAAAAAAGTTATTACGGTTGCTCCCTCCGAACCACTGATGCGCGGCTTAATTTTAAAACTCCGCATCGCCGAGGCCAGGCTGCTCACTAAAGGATGCTGCGGATCAATAAAATAAGGATTTTGAATCCCTTGAATTTCAATTTTATAATTTTTAGTATACTTAGAAATTGTTGTTTTTAATGAGCGCAAAATTTCTTGCTCAGAAGTTCCGGGAAGGAATCGAAAATCCAGCTCAAATTCACACCAATCGCTGACCACATTAACTTTATCCCCGCCTTTAATTGTCCCCACATTTATAGTCGGACCATGTAAATATTTATTTTTGACATACTCCGGGCGTTGATTTTTAAGATCAATAATTATTTGCGCAGCGGTCTCTATGGCGTTTACTCCTAGCCACGGATAAGCGCCATGCGCTTTCAGTCCCGATACACGCACCGATAAATGCATCAGCCCTTTTTGCGTAACTACAATTTCAAAATCATCCGCGTCCAAAACCACCGCCACATCTGCTTTTAAAAGCTTTCGTTTAAGTAGCGGAATCAATCCTAAAGTTGAGCCGCTTTCTTCATCCGCCGTAGCGGCAAAAATTAAATCATAATCCAACTTAACGCCATCTTCAACCATCGCGCTCACTGCTTCCAGAGCGCTGGCTAAATTCCCTTTGCAATCCGTAGCGCCTAAACCATAGATTTTATCACCAATAATTTTAGCCTTTAAAGCCGGGGTTTTCCAACTCGCACCCGAGGGCACAGTATCTAAATGCGGAGTAAGTAAAAGTGATTTCCGGCCCTGCTTACCCGGCAATGTGGCAATAATATTAACTCTTTTTTTACTAAAAGTATATGTTTTAATGTTTAGCCCTAAGTCTTTTAAGTATTTGCCCACAAATTCAGCAATCTTACGCTCATCTCCGGGAGGATTCTGAGAGTCCAAAGAGATTAATTTTTGCAGAGTTGCAATTAAGCGTTTTTTATTGACCATAGCGGACACGCCTCGCATTTAGGATTCTGTTTATGACAAAAATCTTTCCCCAGCCTGACTAAAAGCGCATGGTATTCATTGAATAACTTCGCCTGACATTTAAGATTGTCCATAAAGATATTTTGCACAGCCGCATAATCCGCTTCCGGCTTAATTAATTTATGCCGCGAGAATATTCTCTGCGTATAAGCATCCACTACAAATACCGGCTTATTTAAAGCGTAAAGTAATATTGAATCGGCTGTTTCCGGGCCAATCCCCTTAACCGCTAAAAGCTGCCGACGCAACGGAATTAATTTCTGTTGCGACATTTTTTTAATACTCCCGGAATAATGGCTCCAGAGAAACCCCACAAATTCTTTAATTCTTAAAGCCTTAACATTATAAAAACCTGAGCTTCTTACTGCCAAAGCCAACCGGTTAACCGGAATCGACCTAATTTTCCTTATAGTTAAAAGCCTTTTGGTTTTAAGCTCTAAAATCGCGCTCTGCACATTTTGCCAACTAGTATTCTGGGCAAGAATGGCCCCCAGAATTACTTCGAAACTACTCCGGGCAGGCCACCAGTCTTGCGGACCAAATGCAGCATAAAGCTTTTGATAAATGCGCATTAAATCAGACTTCATTATTTAAGTTCCAGAGGATTAAACCCGTAATAAGCAAAGAGCGTATACACTGTACCTGACACCGAGCCAGTGCGGCTGCCTTTAGGTGTTTGCCAGCCATGCCCGGTATCCACAAAATCCTGCGTGGCGTAAGGCAAGCATCCCTCTCCTTGTCCGGACGGAGAAGAACTAGATATGATCATATTGCTCAATTCGCCCAAATACATCGCCGCTTTTTTCTCATAATCACGCGACTTTAAAACATTACTTTGTTTATAATAATCTGCCATGATTTTCAAAGAAACGACTATTTGCGCTGTCCATTCGGAAGAAACAACTCCGCCTCTGGCGATATGCCGCTGTGGCGCAAAATCAAATCCCCTTATTTTCACGCTTTGTCCATCCGGACGCACAAAATTAACCTCTACGCTACAATTTTCTTCCGCAAACTCAATAATTTTATCCGGGTCCAAACCCAACTCTTTTAATTTTTGCGGACCAATCGCCGCAATGCTCCAGGCATAAGTATCAGTGGCAATCGTTGAATCTCCTTTACCACGCTTAACCGGCAAATCTTGCCGGTCATAGGCATGCACAACTAGCCAATTCAATGCTTTATCTTGCGCCCTTCGGTAAAGTTGCTTTCCGGTAATTTTAAATAACATATTAAAAAAAGCATAAGCATCCAAATTATGCTCCGTGGAATACCACTTATAATCCGGCCCACCACGAATACCACCATCCTCATCTGCATCCTGTAAATTGATAATTACCTGCGCCAGACTTTCCGCTAAGGGCAAATAACTTTTATCCTGAGTTTTCCGGGTATATTGCATAATCGCCAAACCCAACCAGGTATTTGGCCCCACAGATATAGAATATTCAACCGGAGCGCCGTCATTTGCATAATAAGCGTTAAAAAACAACCCTTTTTCTTTCTGGGCATTTTTCGCAAAAAAATCCAGAATTTTTCTTGCCCGCGCAAAATCCGAAAATTCTGTATAGGCCTGGATTAACAAGGCTTGATCATAAATAAAGGCCCAATTCGCAATAGCGTTATCCCCCTCAAAGCTCATCACCAGACCCGTGTGCATATTCTGGTGAACCTGCAGCCATTGATACATCTTATCTAAATTTGCTTTTTCTAGAAAAAGTTTTTTCTGATCAAGAACCAAGAGCTCTTTAACGGCAATGTTTTCTTTTTGCACTACGCTAACTAGCTCTTTCTGCAGAATATTTTTCTCCATGGTTAATTTATTAACTAAGTCACCAAGTAATTTAACCTGATCCTGGGAAGCCGCCTGATTTGTGTTTTTCTCCGTTTCCGCAGAAATAATCCGCTCTTGCAGTGATTTTAATTTCAGCTCTAGATCCTGACGCTGATCAATCGCCGCTTTCGCCTTTTGGTTAGCAAGAGAGGAATCTTTAATTACGCTAGTTAACTTTTCAACCAGTTGCCTATTGCTCCGCGTTAAACTCATATTCAATAAATTATTCATTCCTAATGCAACGACTAAAATAATAATTAAGGACAAAGCTACCGGCGGGAAAAATTTTCTTAAACAAGCATAGCGCAAAAGCTTGCTATTTTGTTTCGCCGAAATATGCTCATAACGCAAACCGATAAAATGCTGACACAGCTCCCCGTGCCCTTCTTTAACCCAAACAACCTGAGCAGTTGCCGGAATCGGTTTTCTGCTCATCGACAAATTAATCTCTAATAGCAACTTAGCCTGCTTGCTGACAATAAGTTTTAAAACGCTCCGCTCCAAATTATTTACACAAAGAGCGATGCCGCCTGAGCTAATATTATTGGTAAAACCCTGCAACCAATCCGAAAGAAAGTTCTTCCCATCTACGCTCTCTAACCGGAACTGTACCGGAAAGATAATATTTGAACGCAGATACTTTCTTTGCTCAATTCCGGAATTATTTTTATTTTTATTGCTCATGCTTTTTTTAAGGTTGAAGCAAGTACCCCTACTACATTTTATTACAAAAAAAGGTTAATACAATACCAATATCCTTAATCTTTAGAGTTAAAAAACGGATAGGCAAAAAGGTTTGAGAAACTGGTGAAATCCGTTATCCCTTTTTCCCGGCAAATATTTTTAAACTTAATAAAAACCTCCCAGGCCATTTCTACATCGGCAAAAGCGCGATGTTTTTGCGTTAATTTAATTTTTAATTCAGCGGCCACATACCAAAGCGCATAGCGCGGCAAACCGGGCAAAAGTTTTCTAGCCATCGATAAAATGTCAAAAACAACAAAATTAGTTACCGGCGGAAGACCCAACAGCTTGAGCTCATTATTTAAAAAACCCAGATCAAACTCGGCATTATATGAGCACAGGCAGCTACCTTGAACAAATTCTAAAAACTTCGGCATGATTGATTTCATACTCGGGGCCCCACTTAACATTTCCGGAGTAATTTTATTCACCGCAAAAGCTCCCGGAGAAATTTCGCGACCGGGATCAATCAATGACCCAAATTCCGCCAGTCTATCCTGGCCCTTAACCCGAAGACCGGCTAACTCCACAATGCGATCACCAGAAGCAAAATTAAGCCCGGTAGTTTCGGTGTCAAAGAGCGTGAATTCTATTTCTTCAATATTTTTATCCATGCCGGGTTACAATATAAGCCTTTGCCAGACGCGCAGGCTTATAAGCCAATTTAGTTTTTCGCAGATTTTCTATTCCGGAATCATCCAGAATATTCAAATACGTATAACCGTTTAAGTTTTGACTAAACCGGCGAAAGATAAACGGCGCCAATCCTTTTATCGCCAAGTCCGTAATCTCATAAAAAATACAAAAAATATTATTGTTTAGTCGATAGCCGAAACTAAAAGCCTTAATCTCTTTACCCACCTTAACCACGATTCCTTCTAAATTTAATGTTTGATAATTTGCAAGCGCATACTTGATTACTTTACGGTTATCGTCGAGCATGCCGCAATAAACCGTCTCGGAGCATTGATCTTTGCGCTGCTGTATCCAAGCATTAAATAAATTTAGGCAGCCAGAGTGATGCGCTGGTTTAATTAACTCTACCTTGAAATCACAATGTTTAATAAAATGATTGCAGGCTGCGCGTTGAGATTTAAACCTGTTCCCCTTATAAAATGCAATATCACTTTGCAAACAAAGATAGTCCGGATATTTCTCAACACCACGATATCCTAAAGAACAATAATAAGCTAAATCACCGGTTGCGATATTCTCAATACGGCTGATATCTTTATTTTTATTAAACTTATCCATAACCTCAAAAACCTGCGGAATTATTTCAGGCAACAACTTTTTAGACAAAGGCGCTAAATACATAAAACAACCCAGCGGATCACAAAAAAACACGCAAAGACTATCTTTAATTAACACCCAGCGGATATCATAAAGCGCTTTCCAAACGTAAATATTGGCAAAAGCATACGCCGCTAGTTCATGAGTAGACAAAGCCAGATATTGATTAAATATCTTTTGGTCTTTTAAACAAAGCTTATTTAATTTCATGAGGCAAATTTAATTCCGCCACCTCTCTTACCTCTTCATAAGCCTGGATAATTTGCGGATTATCCTTGAGCATGGAAAGGAGCAAAGGGGAGTTAAGATATTCGGTAAGATAAACAATGTAATCCTTGGTTTTTTGACTATGCAATTGTTCATAAACATAAGGACAATTTAGGTCTACCGTCAACAACACTTTAGTTTTGCGTAAATTAATAAGAAACGGATAAAGCTGACATTCAAATGGCCGCGATTCATAAATTACACATTTATTATCCAGAGTCTTTAAAAATGGGCAAAGAAAATCTGCGCCAAGCGGATTGGCAACCGGCTGTATCCGACGATCGATTGCAATGGAGGCGGCTGGAATGCCCGGCTTACCCAGCAACCCCTGAATCTCTTCATCCAAAAGGCATGGGCTCCACACAGAGTTGGCTTCCTTGAACCGGCAACAACCTCGGCATTCAAGGCAAAATTCCTGCGGAACAAATTGTTTAATCATTTTACTATACTCCCCGGCCTTAATCCTTTTTCGGGGCTAATTAGCGCCAAAATATTTTCATCAGAGCCCGCTAAAATCATCCCCTGGCTTTCTACCCCCCGCAAAATCACCGGATCCAGATTATCAACTAAAACCACCTGCTTACCCACCAGCTCTTCTTTCGCATAGAAGTTTTTAATTCCGGCAACCACCTGTTTCTGCCGGTCGCCTAAATCCACAATTAAAACTAAAAGCTTATCCGCATTCGGATGGTCATTAACTTCTTTGATTTGCCCAATTCTTAATTCCAATTTTCTAAAATCATCAATCGTCGCCATTTTTTACCTTTCTTTAAAATTTTAACTCTACATAAAATTCCAACTGATATGCATTATTCGCCTGGCCATCCCCGCGCACGTACGGGCTAAATGGGCTTCCATCCTCATCATCGCGTTTTTCTTTATAATATTTCCCGGGAATAAAATATCCTCCGAGAAATCCTACGCTCATCTGGTTATTAACTTTATAATCAACAAATAAATCAGCTTCCCACCCCAGGTCTTG